>Ga0233432_10005606_pt1 | contig 10879 bp, 8 predicted proteins | sample SI_122_August201_6_FD_179870 | JGI IMG/M metagenome (GOLD analysis project Ga0233432, IMG submission 179870) | Seawater microbial communities from Saanich Inlet, British Columbia, Canada - SI_122_August2016_10_MG | ecosystem: Environmental > Aquatic > Marine > Inlet | place: Canada: British...
AACGGGTATCCGTATCCATGGTTGTGCGACACTAAGAAAAAAAGTCTTCATTACAACCGCATTTCCACAGAGTTTTCTCTTTGATCGATTGACTTTGGTAAGGAAGGCGGTTTGATAAGGATTCCTCTTTTTTTTCTTTGGATGCAGGTAACCTTACTAAAATCGAAACTTCATCGGGCTTGCGTAACCGCTGTCTCTCCGAATTATTCTGGGAGTCTGTCCATTGATCGTACCCTAATGAATGAAGCTGGATTCCTCCATCACGAAAAAATACTCGTCGGAAACATCACCAACGGAGAACGTTTTGAGACTTATTGTATTCCAGCCCCAGAGGGATCCGGCGAGATTGCTTTGAACGGAGCTGCTGCCCATAAAGGCAAAGCGGGAGATTTACTGGTCATCCTAACTTTTATAAACCTAGATCCTGAAGAAGCCGCTGTTTGGGAACCCCGACTGATCCTAGTTGGCAAAGAAAACAAGACCTTTGAAAACATCTCAATGGGAAAAAAACCAAGCAATGATTGATTATAAACTTCACATTCCAGGTCCTGTTAATGTCGCTCCCGAGACATACGAAGCCATGTCTACACCTGTCATGGGACATCGAAGCAAGGACTTTGTTGATCTTTATCAGTCATGCCAACCCAATCTACAAAAACTCTTCCAAACCGAAGACCCCGTGTTTCTGTCAACTTCAAGTGCGTGGGGGGTAATGGAGGGTGCGGTCCGTAACCTGTCCGAAAAGAAGGTGCTTTGCTGTATGTGCGGGGCTTTTTCAGACAAATGGCTAGATGTTTCGCGCCGATCTGGAAAACCAGCGGATGGTCTACAGGTAGATTGGGGCAAGCACATTGACCCGGAAGATCTTCGAAAGCATCTCTCAAGCGGCGAGTACGACCTCGTCACTCTCGTACACAACGAAACTTCTTGTGGAATGATGAACCCACTGCAGGAAATTATGGCGGTTTTGCGCGATTTTCCGGATGTGATCTCGGTGATAGACACGGTTAGCTCTTTTTCCGTTGTCCCCATCCCAAAAGACGAGTGGGGAATAGATGTTATCCTCACGGGTTCCCAAAAGGCATTAGCGATGCCTCCTGGGCTCGCTCTTCTGTCCGTATCTGAAAGAGCCTTCAACCGAGCCGAGCAAATCGAAGGAAGAGGTTATTATTTCGATTTTCTTGAGTTCCGTAAGAATCACGAGAAGGGTATGACTCCCAGCACGCCCGTCATTCCGCTCATTCACGCACTCAACCATACCTTGGAGAAAATTTTCCAGGAGGGAATCGAAGCTAGGCATACCAGGCATGCTGAGCTCAACCAAATGGTTCATGACTGGGCTGCGGGAAAAGGCTTCGAGCTTCTTCCCGAAAAGCAGTTTGCATCAAAGTCGCTGACTTGCGTCCGGAACAATCTCAACATCGACCTTGCAGGTTTCGTCAATACCCTGAGAGAGCAGAGAAGGATTTCCATAGACGGTGGCTACGGAAAAATGAAAGGGAAAACCTTCCGCATTTCCAACATGGGAGACGAGACAACTGAAACCATCACCCATTTACTTAGTCAAATCGATGAAGTTATCGCTGATTTTCTACCAGCTTAGTTTTACGGAATACTTGCCTTTAAAAATACTAACCTTTCTTTTGTGAAAAAACTAGTCATTGCAGAAAAACCAAGCGTTGCCCGTGATTTGGCTCGTGTCCTAGGAAATATCCCCAAAAAGGAAGATTATTTTGAAAACGATGAATGGGTAATAGATTGTGCTGTCGGCCATTTAGTTGAGCTTTTCATGCCCGATGACTTTGACAAAAAATTGAAGTCATGGAAGCTCGCAAACTTACCAATCATCCCACCTGAATTTCAACTCAAGCCGATCGCGGCTACAAAGAAGAAATACCAGCAGCTCAAGAAGCAGCTCAAACGCAAGGATGTGGAAACCGTGATCAATGCTTGTGACGCTGGCCGTGAAGGAGAGCTCATCTTCACCTACATTTACGAATTAGCCAAGTCGGCCAAGCCAGTTCAAAGGCTCTGGATGCTTTCTATGACCGACCAGTCCGTCAAGGATGCTTTTGCCAATCTACGCGACGGCGAGCAACTCCAACCCTTGCAGGATGCAGCACGCTGTCGCTCCGAGTCCGACTGGTTGATTGGCATTAATGGCACAAGGGCAGTCACCATCAAGCGGAGTCGCGGGCGGAGTCGTCAAGTTTCCACTGTTGGGCGCGTTCAGACCCCTACCCTTTCCCTCGTCATCCAACGGGAAAAGGAGATCCGTGAATTTGTGCCAAGGACCTATTTTAAAATCACCGCAGACTTTGGGCTTTCCGCTGGTAATTACGTAGGTTTTTTGCAAAAGCCTAACTTTAAAAAGAGTGAAGACGACAAGCATGACCGGGTTGACAGACTGTGGGACAAGGATGAGGCAGAACGCATATTCGAGGAGGTCAAGCAATCTTCTTCCGCCGATGTAACTGAAACCAAAAAGAGATCACCGCAAAGCCCCGGTCGCCTCTACGACTTGACGACACTCCAAAGGGAAGCCAACAGGTTGCACCATTTACCTGCCAGTCGAACTCTCCAAATAGCACAGTCCTTGTACGAAAGGCACAAGGCAATCACTTATCCACGAACCGACTCCAAAGCCCTTCCTGAAGATTATGGTACAACTTGCAAAGAAATGCTGGCCACGATCTCCGGGGAACTTTCCCCTCATGCTCAACTAGTCCTCAAATCCGACTGGGTAGACGAAAAGAACAAACGAATTTTCAACAACAAACAAATCAGTGATCACTTTGCGATCATCCCGACGAACACACCTCCTAAAAATCTCGATTCTTACGAGCTTAGAATATACAACCTAATTGTTAAGCGGTTTATTTCTGTCTTTTACCCTCCCGCACAATGGGATGTAACGACTCGAAGAAGCACCCTAGGTGAGCATGCATTTAAAACCGAAGGAAGAGTCCTAGTAGAACCTTCTTGGCTTGCAATCTACGGAAAAGACAACCAACCGGAAGATACATTACCCCCCCTTTCACCCGAGGACCAAGACCAAGCCAAATTTATTGACGCCAAGCTTGATTCGGATGAAACCAAGCCACCACCGCGTTACAGCGAAGCAACCCTACTCTCTGCAATGGAAGGTGCCGGCAAGCTCGTTGATGACGAAGATCTTGCTGAGGCATTAAAAGAAAAAGGCTTGGGGACACCAGCCACACGAGCCTCTACCATCGAGCACTTGATCAAAGAAAAGTACATGAGGCGTGAGGGTACGCAAATTCATCCGTCCCTTAAAGCCGAAGACCTGTTTCAATTTCTTGATGCCGCCGGAACTGATATTCTGACAAGCCCGAGCCTTACTGGAGAGTGGGAGCACAAGCTTCGCAAAATTGAAGAAGGTGAAATGACTCGCGAACAGTTCATGCAGGAAATCTCCAAGATGACCGAGGACTTTGTTGATAAAACGACTAGCTTTAAGGAATCCAAGGCAAACTTTATAGATACCCCTCTTCGTTCCCCCGTCAATGACGAGCCACTCTACGAAGGTCTGACTTTCTACCAAAATGAGGAAGGCGACTTTAGAATTCCAAAGAGCATTGCCGGCAGAAGATTACCGGTCGAAGAAGTAGAAAAGTTGCTCAAAGAAAGACGGATCGGTCCCCTCGATGATTTCATATCCAAAGCGGGGCGAAAATTTTCTGCCATCCTCCAGCTTGATGACGAGTACAAGGTTAATTTTGTATTTGAAAATGACGAGGAACAGGCTGCTGAGGAAATTGAGCAAGCTAAGGCTGCTCCCACTATAGCACCCTGCCCTCTTTGCGATAAGGATGTTAAGCAAACCGAGCGTGCTTATGTTTGCAGTGAACACAAGAAAATATCGGAGGGTACCTGTTCATTCAGAATCACCCGCAAACTTCTCGATAAGGAAATCCCCCCTGAAGAATTCCTTAAACTGATTTCCGAGAAGAAAACGGGTTTGATCAAAGGCTTTGTATCCCGCAGAACCAAGCGACCATTTGATGCGAACTTGATCCTTAAAGACGACGGGGGAATTGGTTTCGAATTCCCCCCCCGTAAAAAGAAAACAGCTTGATTTTCTCCTTTATTGATTATGCCCGTCTTCCAATATGTCGTGCTTAGCGGGAAAGAACCCCAAGAGATCATTGAAATTGATCAAGGACTCTCTGACCCCCCTTACCAAGCGCACCCGATCACCAACGAACCAATCAAAAGAGTTATCTCTTCGCCAACGCTTTCCCTTAAACACAGCGACGCGAATGAGAAAAGTACCTTATCCGAGTCAAACTTGAAGAAAAACGGTTTTTCACTCTACGAGAAAAACCAAACGGACGGGAGTTATCACAAGAAAACGGGCAACGGCCCCGAATCCCTTCAATCCTAGGATCTCTGATGACTAAAACAGCATCGAGTACCAAGTCCAAGAAACCACCTTGGCTACGGGCAAAACTTCCATCGGGCCCAGAATACGGTAAAGTTCGCTCAATCGTTGACCAGCATCAACTTCACTCAGTATGCCAAAGTGCCCAGTGCCCCAACATGGGCGAATGCTGGTCCCGGGGAACAGCGACCCTCATGATCCTAGGCAATGTGTGTACACGTGCTTGTAGTTTTTGTGCCGTACAAACAGGCAAACCCACCGAACTCGACTTGGCTGAACCTCCTCGCGTAGCCGATGCTGTTTTCAAAATGGGTCTCAAACATTGCGTACTCACATCCGTGGCCCGAGACGACCTGCCAGATGGCGGAGCCAAAGTTTGGGCCGCCACTATCCGTGCCGTCAGGCATCGGAACCCCGATACCGCTATCGAAGTACTTGTCCCCGACTTTAAGGGTAATTTTGAAAACCTCGACCTTGTCTTGGACGCTCAACCTAATTTGTTCAATCATAACTTAGAAACAGTAGAGCGTTTGCAAAAACCAATTCGAAAAACTGCCAGTTACCAGCGAAGCCTTAGCGTTCTCACGCACGCTAAGAAGCGGGGTTTTCCCATCAAATCAGGTATAATGCTTGGTTTGGGCGAGAAGAAAAACGAAGTCCGGCAGGCCTTGCTCGATTTGGCGGAAATCAAATTGGATGTTTTGACTCTTGGGCAATACCTCCAACCAAGTTCTCAATATACTCCCATTGACAGATGGGTTACTCCTGATGAATTTGATCAATGGAAAGAAGAAGCTCTTGAAATGGGAATTAAGGTCGTTGAGTCAGGACCTTTAGTACGTTCCTCCTATCATGCAGAAGAGCAATCGGAAAGGTTCTCCGATAAAAAAAACTCCGAGTAGACCGCTTTAAAACTTCTTTTATTTTTTCTTATTCCCTATTCTCCAGACCGTGCTTTCAGTTCTGATGACGAGACCTCCCTGGATTGCGATAGGGCTAGCAAGCGTTCTCTCCTCCAAGTCATTTACCGCGAGCAACTCGAAAGGTATTCCAGCCTTGAAGACAAAGGTTTTCCCTGATTCGTCCGTTAGGTAAATTCGGTCCCCTGCATGCAACAGGGAAGCGGAGCAACTTCCTGCCACCCGTTCCATCCATTTCACTTCACCGCTTTTAGCGTCAAGGCAACTAACCACACCGCTATCCGCAGCCATAAACAATAGCTCTCTTCCGCTCGGGTCACGAACCAAGACCGGAGAGGAATTATGAGGAACTGCTTTGCTTGTTTCCCATGTAATATGGGTTTGCGTAACATCACCTTCCCCATCGACCTTAACGGCATAAAGCGTCGGTCGATTATAGCCACTACAAACATATATCATTTCATTTCCGTAAACAGGTCGAGGTACCACCGAATAACCATCGGAGTAATGTGATTTCCACAATTGATTACCTCTCAAATCATAGGAAAAAACAAAATCACTGGCTGGACTGATAATTTGGAACTTTCCATTTCTCGAAATGACCAAAGGGGTACAAAAAGAAAACTTCCTCTTGCCCTCACTTTCCCGATCGGCCTTCCATTTCACTTCGCCCGTTTTCTTGTTCAAAGCATAAAGGCACGGATTCTTTGCTCCGTCGGCACTGAAAAGTAGTAGGTCCCCATGAACGACAGGGGAAGATCCACTGCCGTGGACCGGACTGTAATCAAAACTTTTCTTCCAAATAACCTTGCCGTCTGTAGACAGACAGGCGGTTCCTAGATTACCGAAATGAACGAAAAGCCGCTCACCGTCATAAAAAGGAGTTGGACTTGCATGACTATTTTTTTTGTGAATGCGGGGAGAATCGTCGAGTTTAAATAATCGAATCTTCCACTTTTTCTTTCCACTAACTGAGTCAAGAGCAAGAACTTCAAGGCTAAGACCTCCATCTACTTCGACCGCATTGGTCAAAACCAAAGAAGAATCAACTATTATCGGCGAAGACCATGCTTTGCCTGATAATTCGAGTTTCCAGTCGACTGAATCCTTGCGATTCCATTTCAAAGGTAAATCAGTCCACTCCGAGTGCCCCTGACCAGTAGGACCGCGAAACTGATTCCAATCCTTTGCTAAAAGGAATGAAAAGGAAGCAAGTGAATACAAAATGATAGCCGTTTTTCTCATACTTGTATTATTGAAAAGGCAGAGGACAAAGATCGAACGAAAAGAACACATTCACCTACTTTTCTGGGACCGGTCTTCACACATTCCCAAACAAAAGAAAAGGCGCCCCCGATTGGAAGCGCCTTTTCAAAAGAGAGTAAGGAAAAACCTTACATCATGCCATGATCATGATCATGTCCGCCTGCGGCGGATTTTTCATCCTCAGGAATGTCAGTGATCATACAATCCGTGGTCAAGAGAAGACCTGCAACGGAACCTGCATTCTGGAGGGCGGTGCGCGTAACCTTCGTCGGATCGACGACACCAGCTTTGATCAAATCCTCATGCTTGTCGGTAGCCACATTGTAACCCATGGATCCCTTAGACTTAAGAACTTGCTGAACAACCAAGGATCCTTCAACCCCAGCATTGTCGCAAAGTTTGCGAAGAGGAGATTCAATTGCTCGGCGCACAATGGCTGCTCCGATCGCTTCGTCACCTTCCAGTAAGGTCGCAGACTTCTCAATGGCGTTAGCAGCTCTGAGCAACGCGACGCCTCCTCCAGGAACAATCCCTTCTTCGACGGCTGCACGGGTTGCATGTAAAGCATCTTCGACACGAGCCTTCTTTTCCTTCATTTCGGGCTCAGATGCGGCACCAACATTGATCACCGCAACACCACCGGCTAACTTAGCCAAGCGTTCTTGCAATTTTTCGCGATCATAATCAGAAGTTGTTTCTTCGATTTGGCGACGAATTTGCTTAACACGGCCTTGGATATCGGAAGCCTTACCAGAACCTTCAACGATTACGGTGTTTTCCTTATCAACGGATATACGCTTAGCTTTACCGAGATCGGAAAGTTGAATATTTTCCAACTTGATACCTAGATCTTCAGTGATGCATTGCCCACCGGTAAGAATGGCGATGTCGCGAAGCATTTCTTTGCGACGATCACCGAAACCAGGAGCCTTAACCGCACAAGCGTTCAATGTTCCGCGAAGTTTGTTTACAACGAGTGCTGCGAGAGCTTCACCCTCAACATCCTCAGCAATAATGAGAAGTGATTTCCCTTGCTTGGAAACAAGTTGCAACACAGGAAGCAAGTCGTTTAAAGCAGTGATTTTCTTCTCGTTTATTAAGATATAGCAATCCTCGAGAACGGCTTCCATCGTATCATTGTTAGTGCAGAAGTAAGGACTGAGATAGCCCTTATCGAACTGCATACCCTCAACAACATCGAGAGTAGTTTCGATACTCTTGGCTTCTTCAACGGTAATCGTTCCATCTTTGCCAACCTTGTCCATAGCATCAGCGATGATCTCACCGATATCTCCGTCCCAATTGGCGGAGACGGTTGCGACTTGACGAACTTCCTCACGATCAGAAACCTTTTTACTGTCACGAAGTAATTTTGCGACACCAGCTTCAACAGCTTTGTCGATTCCACGCTTCAGGTAAACGGGGTTAGCCCCGGCAGCAACATTCTTGAGTCCTTCACGATAAACGGAAGCTGCCAAAACAGTTGCGGTAGTAGTGCCGTCACCGGCTAGATCCGAAGTCTTGGAAGCTACTTCACGAACCATTTGTGCTCCCATGTTTTCGTAAGGATCTACGAGATCAATTTCCTTGGCAACTGTGACGCCGTCCTTAGTTACTGTCGGAGAACCGAATTTTTTGTCAATCAGCACGTTCCGACCCTTAGGTCCGAGCGTTACACTCACTGCGTCAGCCAGTGTAGTTACACCTTTGAGGGCTTTTTTACGAGCTGGTTCATCGAATAATATTTGCTTAGCCATTTCTATAATTTCTTAGTTGTTTATGAATTGTATGTGAAAAGCCTTATGCAACAATGCCGAGAATATCATCTTCACGAACGAGCTGATATTCAACATCGTCGATCTTGACCTCGGTACCACCGTATTTACTGATAAGCACTCGATCTCCTTTTTTGACTTGAAAGCCAACGGGGTTACCGTCGTCATCCTTCTTGCCAGTTCCAAGAGCTACTATCTCAGCTTCTTGAGGCTTTTCTTTTGCAGAGTCCGGAATGATAATCCCGCCCTTTACTTGCTCGTCGTCATCGACGTACTTGACCAAGACGCGATCTCCCAACGGTGTTATTTTTGGTTTACTCATTTTCCTTTTGTTTTGGGTTATTTTGTATATTGAGGTTTGAACACCCTCACGCCTTCACGTCGAGGGATCGAAAAAACAAATCTAGCTCTTACCTTTTTCGTCGTCCACAACCTCGAAATCCGCATCGACAATATCATCATCCTTCTTCTTGTCATTTGGGGATTCAGCAGAACTCTCAGGTTGAGCCTGTGGATCAGGGTTAGGACCAGCAGCGGTAGCACCTTGTTTATATGCTTCCTGCCCGAGATCTTCGAAACTTTTCTGGAGAGAATCCTTTGCTGCGGTTAGTTCGCTTAAGCTTGCATCTGGTTTCTCCAAGATTTTTTTGGTATCTGAGAGAAGCGACTCCACCTTTTCCTTCAAGTCGGTTGGGGCTTTGTCTCCTAGCTCGTCGAGTTGCTTCTGGCACTGATAAACCATTGAGTCCAATTCATTGCGAACTTGGACTTGTTCTTTCAGTTCTTTATCTTGTTCCGCAAACTTCTCGGCTTCCTTGCGCAGTCGATCGACTTCAGCTTCGTCCATACTGGATGACCCGGAAATGGTGATTTTCTGATCCTTGCCCGTACCCTGGTCTTTGGCAGTAACATTAAGGATGCCATTTGCATCAATATCAAAAATCACTTCAATTTGGGGAGTCCCACGTGGGGCGGGTGCGATACCGTCTAACTTGAAAGTACCCAAAGTTTTGTTGTCTTGGGACATTGAGCGCTCCCCTTGTAATACTACGATATCAACAGCCGGCTGGTTGTCTGCTGCTGTTGAGTACACTTGTGACTTCTTTGTCGGAATAGTCGTGTTGCGCTCAATCATAGCAGTGGAAACACCACCAGCTGTTTCAATGCCCAGAGTAAGGGGAGTAACATCAAGCAAGAGAACATCGTTCACATCACCTTGTAAAACGGCACCCTGAACGGCAGCACCAATCGCTACCACCTCATCGGGGTTTACACCCTGATGGGGGTCTTTTCCTCCAAGCTCCTTAGCAAGTTCTAGTATCTTCGGGCTTCTTGTCATACCACCAACCAAGACAAGATTGCCCACATCCCCGATGCTAAGACCCGAATCCTTCAGGCAGGCTTCAAAAGGCGCCTTGGTACGAGCGTAAAGATCATCACAAATTTGCTCTAACTTGGATCGGGACAATGTCACATTGAGATGCTTTGGCCCAGATGCATCGGCCGTTATGAATGGCAAATTGATTTCAGTGGATTGAGAAGACGAAAGAGACATTTTTGCTTTCTCAGCTTCTTCTTTGAGGCGTTGCATAGCCATAGCATCACCTGAAAGATCGATCCCTTGTTCGGATTTAAACTCGCCGATCAGCCAATCAATAATTTTCTGATCCCAATTATCTCCACCAAGCTGAGTATCACCGTTTGTAGACTTCACCTCAAATACACCCTCTGCTATCTCAAGGATGCTTATATCAAAAGTGCCTCCCCCAAGATCGTAAACGGCTATTGTCTCTTCTCCCTTTTTATCAAGACCATAAGCTAAAGAAGCAGCAGTTGGTTCGTTGATGATTCGCTCTACCTCTAACCCTGCAATGGCTCCAGCATCCTTAGTTGCTCTTCTTTGGTCATCGTTAAAGTAAGCAGGGACAGTTATAACAGCTTTTGTGACTGGTTCACCGAGGTAGGCTTCCGCATCGGCCTTGAGCTTACCTAGGATCATGGAGGAAATTTGTTCGGGCATGAACGATTCGGTCTTTCCTTCGATCTCACATTCGATTGTGGCAGCTCCATTTTTCCCTTCGACAACCTTGAAAGGAGGTGTGCCTATTTCATCCTTTATCTCAGAATACTTTCTGCCAATCAGCCGCTTTGCCGAGAAAATCGTGTTAGCCGGATTTGTAACGGCTTGCCTTTTTGCTGCCTGACCAACAAGTCTTTCTCCATTTTTGCCAAATGCCACGATGGAGGGTGTCGTCCGAAAACCTTCGGAGTTAGGAATCACCTTTGGTTCACCCGCTTCCATCACTGCAACGCACGAATTGCTCGTGCCAAGATCAATACCTATTATTTTACTCACATGATTTGAAATGCAAATCTTGTGCCTCTTAAAAATGAATACACAAGAATCTAATTATCAAGCTATTACGAAAAAGACCCCACAAGTACACATCTTCATTACGCTCAAAACCGAGACAGGGTGTCACAATCGTGACACACCTTATGTCTCTTTTGAC
>Ga0233432_10005608_pt1 | contig 10878 bp, 16 predicted proteins | sample SI_122_August201_6_FD_179870 | JGI IMG/M metagenome (GOLD analysis project Ga0233432, IMG submission 179870) | Seawater microbial communities from Saanich Inlet, British Columbia, Canada - SI_122_August2016_10_MG | ecosystem: Environmental > Aquatic > Marine > Inlet | place: Canada: British...
AACACTCTATCGAGTGAGATATCAGCAGATCTCACAAAATGATTTGGACGAAGTAATCTAACTGGGAAAATGAGATTCCTAATCTTTTTTTATATTTTAAGTACAGTATATGCCGTTGGACTTTATCTTCGTGCTGATAACACCCACGCAGTGATTAGCGATTTTATCACAGCTAACAACCTCAACAACTGCTTTTGGCAAGATAACGGTCAATATTTAGCGTTGAAATGTTGGAGAGACGAGGAGAGAAAGACGATAGATGCTTACGTTGAGATAATTTCAACAGAACCAGCATTGTCCGTGGTTGTTTGAGAGAAATAATTATTATCGGTGAATATAATAATTATTTAGTAAATTATTCTTCTTTTTTATCACCCTCATCTTTTTTGCGAGGGCATTGTTGTGTAACAAACTCTTCAATCTTGGAGATAAAAGGTTTACATTCGTAAAAAGTCCCGAGATACAATCCACTTGAGAATCCTAAAAAGAACTGCCACATATTTATAATAAGAATTATAAATGGAAGACGTTATGGGAAATGAAGATCTGCGTAGAGAAATATGGTCATATCTTCGTAAAAAACCAAAGTTAACTTGTAGTTTATGCGAGCAAGTTTTAATTTGGGACAAAGAAGTATGTAAATATCATATATTTCCGTACATTATTAGGTACGATGTAAAAGCGGTTGCCGTCTGTGATTCCTGTTGTAGGGGTTGGGGATTCAAATAATATTCATTGTAAGAAATAATGAATATTTAATCAAAAGTTAAGGATGCGCGTGGAATCACCTAATTTTTCTGGTCGAAAACCTCCACCCATCCCCTTGGGTGGAGGTGTCCCCATACCGCTATATGTCTTTTCTACTTCTGTCAAATTATCAGAGCCTCGTATTTGTTCTTTTAGTACACATTCCGCGGGCGTGTTTCCCGGTTCTGTGTAAAACCCTTGGACATCGGGATATATTTGAAACAGTTCATTATAAAATTCACAATCTAATCTTGAGTCGGCGGAAGCTCTTTGCCACTTACTATCATTATCTATAAAAACCCGTTTCATCGAGTTATTTTTTGGTGGGAAGAAAAATTTTTTTAGCTTATGAATTTTAGATAAGCGAGTTAACATACTTTGATCAAGATTAACAAGTGCGAAGGGTGCTCGGTCTTTTTTTGTGGTAACAAAGTAACTTCTGTTTTTACCTGATTTTATGTAAGGCTTTATTGATTTTAGGCTTGGTCCAAAAAATGGATGATTACAAGATGATCCCTTGTAACCGGTACTTCTATACAATTCATTAAAAATTTTTGTAGTATGCTTTTGGCGTTTTGGCTGCGAAAACGGTCGTCCGCTGTATTTTTTCATCTTAAATCGAGTCCGCTTCCTTGATTTCTTTTTAGGTTTCCTTGATTTCCCTTTCTTTGGTCCACGTGATTTTCGGGCTCCGGTCCGACCTCTACTTTTTCTTCGCGGCTTCCTTGATTTCTTTTTAGCTTTTCTAGACTTTTTAGCTTTTCTAGACTTCTTGGGTTTAGTTCTTTTACGTGACTTAACGTATACGCCTCCCGGTCGCAACCGACCAGATTTGTACATACTAATAGATATTGCCACGGCCTGATCGCGTGGATAACCCTCTTTTTTCAAGAAGGAGATTTTCTCTGATATGAGTTTGTTTTTATCCATTTTATGTAATACTGAAAATGATTTTTAAAAATTTAACCAACAGAGAAAAATGTCTGATTTCATTTCAAAAAACATCTGTCCGATTACGCATATCCCAGTTGACGAGATTTACAAAACGTCGACACCAGTACTGGCCCCAGATGGCTGGACGTATAACAAAGAAGCCCTTGTGAAGTGGTTGACATCTCACGGTAACTCCCCAGTTACAAGGCAACCCATGACAATTTCACAGCTTATAGTAAATAGAGCGCTTATTCCCGACACTGTGCCTGACAGTCCAACAAGCTCGGCGATCAAGTTTGTATTGTCTGCAGGCTTGGATAATTCGGCGTCGATGGGCGAAGAGGCCGAAATTGTGAATAGTAATGGAAAGCGCGAGCGACACGGATTGTCGCAACTAGATCTGGCCAAGCATTCTCTTGTGTGTGTTGTGAATAGCCTTGACGAAACCTCGATGTTTGGTCTCGTGGTTTGGAGTACGTCTGCGGATATTGCATTGCCACTAACTAAAATGAATAAGCAGGGTCGAAAAAAGGCAGTTAATATTATCAAGAATGTACGAACAAACGGTAGCACAAATCTCTGGGACGGAATTAAAAAGACTCAGCTCGTTTGTGACACTCCTTTGCCCGATTGTAATCCTAAGAGATGCGCGTGGATTCTTTCAGACGGACAACCCAATTATGATCCTCCAAAATCGTACCGTGAGATGATGGTTGATTATGATCGTGAACATGGTAATAACAGAGAACTCAGAACTATTGGTTATGGATTTTGTAGCGATTCATCTCTACTTTCAAGTATTGCGGGATACAGTAAAAAGAAGGGTGGTTTTGTGTTCATCTCCGATCCCGGATTTGTCGGTACTGTGATTGTACACTTGCTGGCAAATTCTATGAATCCGACAAGTGTAGCTGAACAACCCGAGGAAAAGAAGAAAAGATTGGTCTTTATTAATTGTCTTCAGGCTATCCTTGACAAGTGCGCTGTAAGCTCTGGTAGGTACGGTCGCGCCAGACTTCGTAATGATCAGATATCTCAAGCCAGGACTATATATGAAGAATATTTGACACAAGTGGGATCTGATACGATTTATCAAGAACCAGAAATTAGTATCGCTCTCGATGATCCTGATAATTGGAGTAAGTGGGGTGGTCACTATGTCAGAAGTTTGCTAGACTCTCATAAGAATCGAGAATGTATTAATTTTAAGGATCCCAGTGTACAACAGTATCAAACAACAAAGTCATCAGACTGGACGGTTCTACGAGACGCCGCACATGACACCTATAAAAACCTACCGGCTCCCGAGCCAAGTGTCCAACATCACTATCGCGGCGGATCTTCGAGTGCTTCATCTACTCCGAGACTGCAAACTCTGTCTTCATATAGTCAAGCATCTAACGGCTGTCTTCATGAAGATGCGAAAATTAAGTTGGCTGACGGACGTCTAATTGCGTGTAAGGATGTCCTACCCGGTGCAGCAGTCTGGTGTATTACTCCAGATGGGAAACAGCAAATCGATTATATCGAAACAATTGTACGATCTCGATGCCGGCAAACAGAATTTGTGCGAATTCCAAAAACGGAGTGTGATATAACTCCATGGCATCCAGTGATGATTGATAAAAGTTTCAAGTTTCCCGCTAATATCGCTAAAAGCGCGGTGAAAGATTCAGAGTTTGTGTATTCATTTGTTCTCTGTAATCGAAGTTCCTCAATGATTATTGGTGATTGTGCATGTATTACTCTTGCACATGGGCTAGAAATTCCAGTAGCTAAACACGACTTTTGGGGTACAGAAAAAGTAGTTATGGCTTTGAAAAATTTTTCAAGTTATAACTCGGGGATTGTTACAATCGACTCTTCAAATATCGTTCGCGGTGGTGAGAAAAACGATGTTGTTAGTATTTTCCCACACAGCAATGAAGTTTGTTGGACAAGGTTAGCCCGAGATATCAAAATTAATAATCGAAAAGTTGCCCGTGAAGTTATTCATGTCAAGCTTACTGAAGATCCCCCACTTTGTTTCGAGAGTGAATTCGAATTTGGTGGGACTAATATATCCAAAGTTGTACTTGGTACGAAACCCTTAACCACTTGCACCGAACCACAAAAAGCCGAAGTTTGGTTTCAGGGAAATCAACAAAGTTTGACTTACCGTGTATGCTAAATTGAATTCATTTATGTTCGAAAAGAATATAAATGAAAAATCTAAAAACTTTTTTGATGTTTATGACATTGTCTTTTACACAAGTTTACGGTAATTGTGATTTAGACGTGAAAGTGCTCGATCCAAGTATCAAATTGGGAAAGTATAACTGTTCTAATATAGTGTTTAACCGCGAAAGTCAGAGGCGTAGCCCTGACCCCGGTTGTGATCATGTACTAAAATATGGTAAAATTAGATGTACACTGATACGCAAAGAGAACATGAATACAGGTAATTGTTATCATTATAATTGTCCTTCAAATCAGGTCGAAGGATGGCGATTCAAAGCATATGTTGATTCTAAAGATTATGACACTATCCAAGTATTGGTGAGACCCACGAGCTCTGGTAGTGACTTTATATTTTGGTTATTTTTCCTAATGATGATTGGGGTGTCGTGCTACTTATGTAATTTTGAAGAACGTCAAATTTTACAAAATAATAGATATGACAGATATCGAGCCAGATCCAGATATGATAAATATACTACTCGAGATAGTATTTATCGGTGATTCGTAATATGAATATATTCATATTACGAATCTATCTCATTCCATACAAAATTCCACCGAGAATAGTGGCCGTGGAAAATAACGCACTCTTGATTAAATTATGATTATTTGACACCTCAGCTGCCACCCACATTACGCTAGCACCCATATAATTATGTAAAGGCATACCCAGATACCAGGGGAATCTACCATGCCACCAAATAGCTTCTTGTGTGTAATTTTCCCAACCAAAGCCCTTGTTTAACATGAACCACATAAAATCTTCCACAAGAAACCAGTTAGAAGTATAGAAAACAATTTCGCTTAATTTACGATCACGTAAAGAGTAACTCAAAGATAACGCCACTATACCGTTCATTATCACATGATACCACGTGAAGTTTGAACCCAAACAAAGATCGGTTGGTAGATTCTTTGCCCATCCGCCATCCACACCCTCAATTTCTACTTCCATTGCGGACCAGAGTATCGCATAAGTATTTACAAAACAGATTGTACTTAACCATTGTGGTATTATCATTTTATTTTACATTGATTTATTTAAGTTTACGGAGGAAATAAATGACGGAGGAATTACCAGACGAGATTATTGAGTTGATTATGCACTTTATGGGTGCATATACACACAACAAAGAAGAAAGGCCTTACATCGACGATATCAAATTAATCAAAGATATCACGGAATATGGCGTTAAGCGTTCAATTTTACATATCAAAGAAATGCGAGCGCAGCAAAAATCGTATAACGGCAGAGAAAACCCTTCTGGACTTCTGGTGGTGGGATATTTTGGGGTGATACATTTCATTTAAAATTCACTCGCGTTTACGTTTACCTATTACTGATTCTCCCTTATATACTTCGTCGATAAAGCCATGTTTCAAACATTCATCGACTGGATATTCCAACTCGCGTTTCATCATTGCCTTGAACTTTTTCACGCGAACCTTTGTGTTATTTTTGAAAAGTTGGATGATCCGTTCCTCCAGATTATTTAGATTAATAATCTCATCGTCTACATCACACTTCTTGCCATACATTCCACCTCTAAGTTGATGAATAAGCATCACAGCATTTGGTCTCATAAGACGTCTATCACCCGCGATAGATATCATCGTAGCAGCGCTAGCACACATCCCTTCGATTAGTGTAACAACGGGTGTGGCAGAAGCTCTAATGCTGTCAATCGCCGCAAATGCATCCATTACATAGCCTCCCCATGAATTAATGTGAACGAATATTTCTCTATACATATTCCCGGGTTTATTTAGCTTCAAAAGAGCTTGAACAAGCGCCTGAACTGATTTAGTTTCTACGTCGGCGTAGAAATAAATATGATTTCCGTGTACGGAAACACTACCGCAGTTTTCCTCATCGTCGTCGTCATCGTTTTTGGGTTTTTTCTTAGTTTTTCCCCAAACAAGCATTTTTATTGTTATCGTTAATTCTTTATCCCGTTTAAAAATGCCAATTGTTCGATAAATGGAAAGAATTAAAGTAAAAGTCAAAGTTATGGCGCCTACTTGTGACCGAAGAGGATTCATGCTACCTCGCGGAGAATATGAAATGTTAATTACCGCTATATCAGCTACACACGCGTCAGGAAGTATCGGAGAAATAGAATTTACTTTTCCGATAAAGCTTGTTTTAAAAATGATATCACAACTACAATATCCTAGATTAACAATTGAAGCACCCACTGTGGCACCGAGAAGCCAAGAGTTATCTCCTGTGGGTGGAAACAGTTGTATGATTTGTTTAAGTAGCATGAATTCAGATTATATATCTTTACCATGTATGCACAGATTTCATCGCGAATGTATTTCGAGGTGGTTAAATACTCTTACTACATGCCCTGTTTGTCGAACCAGAGTTTCCAGTTCATTCAGAGCAAGAATGGGTCTTAATTACCGACCGTCTATATCTAACACCAGTGGTTATCAACCAAGATTCCCAAATCAGCAGAGAAGAAATAGAAATAGAAGACCAAGACGTGATCCCAATAGAACTTCTTTACCGGATCTATTTAGAAGCTAAATTTATGTTGTAAACAAAGCCAGTGTGATTAATTTTTACTTTCTTTGAAATAAAAATTTTGAAGACTTTATATTACATCAACATATTCGTTCAAAAAATCACAAGCCTTTTCAACGCTTTTGATCTCTATCTCACAGTTTTCGATCGTCTTTTTTGTAGTAATAGTTTGTGTATCGTGTCTCTCAATTTCGTTCTTAATACCGAATTTGTAGCGCCGTGTCATAAAATGAACAGACATTGCTAGTACAAAAGCTGAAGTGATAATTGTTGAGTTAGGCAGTGTATAAAACTTATCAGCTACAAACCATACGAAAATAGCGACCTTAAACAGGATACATTCTAGCTCGCAAGCTTGTTTGTATCTATGATATTGTTTTTGCTTACGAGAATTATTTTTCTCAATTGTCTTGGTGAGGCATGTAATAGTATCTTGCTCCTTTTTCATGGCCACAAAGTTTTTTAGCAACCCTCTGAGATACGTAACTTGCTTTTCCCGAGACTCAACTTCCTCCTCATATCTGTCACGTTCGTTTTCGACTTCGGCTAGGTTTTTTCGTAGGTCTAAATTAGTTTCATGGAGTTTTTCGTTCTGAGAAACAATGTGGCGTGCTTCCACACTGTGTGCATATGTTGTATTTTCGGTCATTTTTTAACTTCGTTGAGAAATTAAAAATCAATTTTTTGTTATTCTTGATAACAAAAAATACTTAATGGCGTTCCCCTGAGTCCCGACTATCCTAGTTTAAATTTTAACTTTTTTTACCTTGCGACTTTTTCGCTTGGAAGTTTTCTTTTTCACACAACCAGCGGGACATCTCTTAGAACTCCGGCGTTTACGAGATGTTTTGCGTGAAGCTTTTCTCTTAGAACTCCGGCGTTTACGAGATGTTTTACGTTTCACACTTCGACGTTTACGATATGTTTTACGTGAAGCCTTGCTTTTACGTGACGATTTACGGGATTTTCTCATGCGGAACCCCATTTGTGGATTTCCACCACACCTTTCTAAGCGCCTCGCGAGTTTTTTCGCTTCTTGCGCCACGTCGTGTTTTTTCACAACGAGATCTCCTAATTCCCGTAACCAGTGGTTAACGATCATTGTATCGATACAAGAAACAGTACCAGATGGTAATTTTTTCATTATCTCATTGTGAGATTTTTTATGCTCATTCAATTGCCTTTTATTGTAATTTCTTGTGTCATCGTCATCTATAAAATGTGGAAAGATGAAATACCTCCGAGCTTTAGGGCGATGGCGAATATTAGCTACTCGTCTCGCAGTATATGCAAGATATATATCAAGATGGTGATCCTTCCAAAATTTAGATTGGCGACATTTCAGTAATTTTTTCTGCTGTAGTGTTGTTAAGGGTTTGTACAACCTGTTGAGTTTAGCAATGTTTTTGAAAATCCATAACTCGCCGGCCCCCGGCTCAGCTCCTTGGGAGGTTTCCAACGATCTCCATGTGCTTCTGGGTATCAAAGCGGTGATTTTTCTTGCAAAGAAATATTCCATACACTCTAATGGAATTTTTCTTGCAAAGAAATAATTCATACACTCTAATCGCTTTAATCGCTCTAATTCTTGCGGTGTTAACATTTTTAGTGTTGTCATTTATTTATTAACACATATTTTACCGTTGTTAATTTTAATATATTTGTTAAACAACTTTCTGGGTATTTTTTCCAAATGACTAACGACAATAATGATTTTATTTCGCAAATCTTTACTTGTCAGTATATTAGATAACACTTTGTATGCTATAGGAGGATCTAAACCTCGCTCGGGTTCGTCTAAGACAAGAACCTGTTTATTAAAATATATTACAGGATACAAAACGAGAAGTGCCATGATCACACGCGACTTTTCACCCGACGAGATTTTTCCACCGAATTCATCGTCATCTGATAATTTGTCGCTCCAGTAATCTACACAGCAAATCTTAAGACATTTACGGGCTAATTTGGAGCTAAATATATCATCTTTGCGTTGAACACATAGCTTTTTAATTGTCGATTTTGCAAAATCCATGGCGTATAGACTTTCACATAACTCGACAAACTCTTTTACAAAATTTTCAGGTTTATCTTTTTCCAGCGTCACTCCCGGGATTAATCCACGAATAGCATGTAAAGTGGTTGTTTTACCACAGCCCGACGGACCAGTTATTAGTATTCGATCACCTGATTGTAAGTTAAAACTTGGTCCAAGTTGTAGTTTTACCGCACCCAATTCTATATTTATGTCTTTTATTTTCATGATTTTGGGAAACGGTTTCTGGGTAGGTAACGGTAAAAAATTTACATTTTTAAACATTTCAGTATATTCCCTATAAGAGTCTTCACCTCTTTGCAATGAATGAGAAAATCTAACTACCCATTTCACTGCCGTGGAAAACTTGATGAAAACCGACATTAGCAATACGATTTGTAGCTTAGAAATGCTTTGTTGTAACGATACTAATATCAAAAAATTGGCAAAGTTTATGTAATCTATTGACCTTGCCATTTTATTCCATCCCCTATCTGATTTTTTAGCCGTCTTTATTTTTTCCCATACAACTTCTTCGATATCTTCGGTATGGGTATGAGCAAATTGTAATAACATTATTCGTTGAGATATTTCACGGCGCATACCCACGATTTGTTTTTGATATAACTTATGCTGTTTTCTGAATTCCTTCTCGTCCTCGAGGAATATAAAATAATAAATACACGTGCTACAACATATCAAAGCTAAAACGGAAGCCCTACTTTGAGATACGTAACATAATATTGCTAAAGTTTTCAATAACACGATAGATTCATGAAGTCCCCAATCTATGGTTAACGCGATAGAATCAGCTACCGAGACAAGTTTATCTTTGTATTCAGATATGTTTATCAGATTTTTATCGATTAGTGACATTTTTTCGTATTTTCTCCAACCATCTACAATAAATTTATTTCGTATATGCTTTTTGAGCTCAAGTTTAGCATTAAAAACTACATTTCTATACCAGACGATGTCAAATAAATATAATAATCCAAAATAAAGAAAGAAATTCTCGCGTTCGGGATTAGACAAAAGCGATGTAGTTGCAAATTCTAAACTCGAAGCTATACCTAGACTGAACAAAAGCGAACTAGAACGTGTAAGAAACATCGACATGTATTTAAAAACAACTTTTACTAAAGACATTTAGTAAAAGTTTTAATCATTTATGTTTCATTCAATAAATGATACGCCGAATTATCCCATATCAAATCTGGAAAAGACATATACATGATCGAAAACTTCCTAGCGTGACTTCAGGTAAAAAATACACAAAACCTATTGGTGTCGAAAGTCCGAGAAAAGCTGACAACTGCAAATATACAGAAAAAGAAAAACGGTTTATGAACTATAATAAATTAGAAAATGTCCGAAGTAACGAAAAATTATAATCGTAGTTTGTCTTCTTATGATCATTTAGAATCACAGGTTAATAATGTTGTAGCAGATAAGTCACCGACTAGTTTGAACCTAACTAAACTGCTTAAAAATCCATGGATATATGTTGGTGTATTTTCTATTTTGTTTTTATCCATTCTTTGGGTTTGGTCTCCCGGATTTTTACAAAACGAAGAACATAAAACAAAGTGGTGGTTATTGATAACGGTGGCTGGAGTGTTATCAGTTATTTCCACAGGTCTTGTGTGGTACTTTTTTCTTCGTAAAAAATCCGAAGATTAGGACCATCGGTGATTAAATTTTCATTTCGAATGAATGAAAATTACTTTGAATGATTGTCACCAGATAAAGGAAACTGGACGAGGGCTGTGTAAGGCTCAGCCAGTGTAATAGCTATTTTAAATTTTTGTAACAAAGACACATCGCATGTCTCGGATCCGGAAACTCTCTTAGCTTCAGCTGTAGCTGAGTCCAACACTTCTTTTTCCTGGCCTTCGTGTACAATATTCCTAACACCTGACACGACTCCGTACCATCTAGAACAGTTATATAAATAAGTATAAGTCGTCATTTCAGAATTTGTATCTGTCATTTATGAATACAATCTAGTTTTTAATCCACCAATTTCGTAATGAATTTTGCCAGTTTCTTGTTGAATTATTATAATCAGACCTAGTGATACCCGCTGGCTTTTTTTCTACTTCAACTATCTTCTTTTTATCAACTATCTCTGTGTTTGATAGCACGTTAGTAATTTTATCTAACTTTTTGTAAAGTTCTAACACATTTTGAGTTATTTCTCTCCACTCTTCGTTTTCCATTTTTTGTAAAATTTTTTAGTTTTTATCTCTTAATAAAAATGTCTAATCACAGAAAAGGTTTTCCAATAATGCCGGGACCAGTAATTCCGGTTGGCCCTTCGCACCATCATCATCACTCAACTCCAACCGATTATAAAGGTTTGGGTTCCAAATGTAATTTTATGGCCGGTGCCGGTAATCAAATGGGC
>Ga0233432_10005609_pt1 | contig 10877 bp, 13 predicted proteins | sample SI_122_August201_6_FD_179870 | JGI IMG/M metagenome (GOLD analysis project Ga0233432, IMG submission 179870) | Seawater microbial communities from Saanich Inlet, British Columbia, Canada - SI_122_August2016_10_MG | ecosystem: Environmental > Aquatic > Marine > Inlet | place: Canada: British...
CATGTATCAATATAAAAAAAATATTTTATTTAATTATTTTTAATCATATTCTAATAATTTCTTTATCTTGGGATGATTAGTGTTAAAAGATACTTATAGGAATACATTATAATTAAAATGAAGAATTCATATAAAGATGGAGAAAAAGTTAATTCAAATTATCATATTATTACACCTAATTATTTTCAAATAAATAATAATTCTAAATTATAATTAATTAATTTAACTGAAAAATGATTTAAAAATATAATTTTAGTTTATATTAATTAAAAATTATTATGTATACTCTTATTTTTGATACTGAAACATCAGGATTACCGAAACGTTTGGGATGGGATAGATATCATCCTTATCATCAAACAGAAAATTATAATGGATGTAGAATTGTTTCTATATGTTGGAATTTATATAAAGATGAAGAAAAAATAAATTCAAATTATCATATTATTAAACCTAATGATTTTCAAATAGATAATAAATCTAAAGCTTGTGAAATCAATGGTATAACACAAGAAATTGCAATTGAAAAAGGAATTGAAAGTAATGAAATGTTTGAATTATTAAAAAAAGATTTAGAATTATGTGAAACAATTGTAGCACATAATTTTTTATTTGACAAACATATTTTATTAGCAGAATTATTTAGAAATAATAGACATGATATAATTGAATTATTTATAAATAAAAAAACATATTGTACAATGAAATTTAGTAAAAATTTATTAAAGATTAAGATGAAATATGGCGGTTATAAATCACCTAAACTTATTGAATTATATAAATACTTTTTTAATGAAGAATTTGAAAATGCTCATTCAGCTGATGCTGATGTTGATGCTTGTGCGAAATGTTATTTTAAGATGATTTCAACTTAAAATCTAAAAACATCTTCATCCAATCTTTATAAACAGGATTAATTTCAGATTTATCTAAAAAAACGCCGTTCAGAGAAGGTACGATAATCCGACTCCTTTTTGCTAGGTCTAGTTTTTTGGCAGGAACTAGATTTTTTACGGGAAAATAATTTTCAACTTAATAAGAATTAAAAATCTTATAATTTATAATATTAAATTATTTAATAAGTATATTAATAAAACTTGAATTAATAATTAAAATAATACCTTTTTTTTTATTCTAATTAGAATAAAATAACCTACGCACGCTGCGGCACCGAAGTAATCAGTCAGTCGAACAATCAAACGAGTTATGGTGGATGTAACTATGATGTTTTTTGAAGTTCAATCGTCAAAAATGAATGGGAAGGAAAAACAGATGTTGGATGGTATAATGAAGTCATGCAGAGAACACCCATATTAAACTGATTTTAGGAGGGTCTCAAAATCTATCTCGGTCGTTTATGTCGAAAGATCCTGAAGTTTCTGAAGTTCAGCAAGGTCATGAAGTTTTTGAAGGTCCGCTAGGTCACCGTGGACGGACGGGACACATTTTTGTCTATGTGATTAAGGATTTTGGGTGGTCAACCAATACTACTTTAAGTGAAGTGATTACCTCTGTGCAACAACAGATGCGTACAGGTTCACCAGTTCACTTAAATCCAGCAAAGGACAAATCATTCGTGCATCGTTTGTTTCGTGGTGTAGATGAAGAAACTCAAATAACATATGTAATTCGTTTCCTAACGAATTCTGGAACGGAAAAGATCCGCATTCGTATCCATTTATCACAATATGAGAATGTCAAATCAGAAATTATGAGAAGGTTGAAAGCGCAATGCTTCACTATTCCTGCGAATTCGAATTCTTACAAATGTCGAATAGAAGAGGCACGTGATAATGGATATCGGGGTTCTCCCTCGACTTCTTGTCCGTGTGCTAGTTGTCGTGATTGGACAGCTCAGTAATATTTCTGTTCTCCAATTCGTTAGGAAATGAATTATATATTGGTCCCATCATTAAATGTAATAAGTTATCCTTTGCTAATATCCAAAGACATTTTTATTATTAAAGATTACTACTTTAATATTAATACTTTAAATTAATATTCATTTTTATATTTATAAAATATATATGAATTCTTTACAATTATTAGCAATATTAATAATAGTAGTAATATTATGTTGTGGTTTTTATAATGTTGTTACTGTAAAAAAATTAGTGAAAGTCCGCGAAATAGAACTAGATATTGAAAAAAAGAAAGATGTAGATTTATTAAATGAAAATCAGTTTAATTTAGACAAAATGAATCCTAATAAATGGAATTATGGTAATAAAGATTTTGCACCTTATATCGATGGAAGTTATAAACAGGTAACAAATAATTATGTTCCAGGATTTAAATTTAATAATTATAGTATAAATGATTTTTATGATTGGAAAAAACCAGCAGTATATGATACAAAAATTAATGCTTGGAGAAATCAAAGTGATTCAAATGCGTTTTTAGTTCAATGTAAATAATTAATTTTATAAAAATATAATTTATTTAAAATTAAAATAATTATCAGTTTAATATTTTTTCTTTAAAAATTATATTATTAATGATTATATTATTAATGATTATAAAAAACGAGATATAAAACTACATATAACAAGGGTAGTGGTTCCTATTATATACCATTTTTTAGATTCTTTCAAATTCTTTATTTCTTCATTCAGTTCTAGGGATTTTTTATCAGATTCAAATTGCAGGTTTTGATAATTGCGTTCGCTATACATTCTCCCTGTTTGATACCCTCCTTCCCATCCTTCTGTCTTCCCTGCTTGATATCCTTCATCAAATCCTTCGTCACTTCCTACTCGATACCCTTCGTGATACCCCTCTTGATAACTTTCATCCAAGGAAGATCTGTCTCTTATAATAGGAACAGGTATAGTCGATATAGGAGAATGTATTATGTTAGACCGGCACATCGGACATTTTGTGCTATTGCGCAAATGAATGATAATACATTCCATACAGAACGTGTGTCCACATTTAGTGATAACAAAATCCTTACCACCAATAGGATGAAAACATATAGGACAGTCCTCATAATCACCCTTCGATGCTTTGTCACCTTCCGTATATGGCATTTTCTCTTTTTGATGTGTTCTATTGTTATACTTTAATCATAAAAAATATATATATCATTTTTTTTTTTACATTTTTTTTAAACATTTTATTAGGATAAATTTATTTTTTTTTACAATATATTTTCTAATTATATTTCAAATTATTTTCTAATTATATTTCAAATTATATTTTTTTAATTATTTTTTTTAAATTATTTTATTATATATTTATATAATGAATAATGAACTATTTTTAAGTATTAATAAACCAGCAAGTACAAATTATTATATTGGCAATGGTGTTAAAGGATCTTATGATGGTAAAGTATTAACACCAGGGGGTGTTAGTAAATGGAGAAAACAACCAAATAATGTACCTTTAAATACTCAAGCACAATTTATACCCCAAGGAAATCAAATACCATTAGCATTTGAATCTAATGCTGTTCAATTACCAGCAGATAGTATGTTTTATTTCGCAAATAATTTAGTATCTATGGATTGTTGTCCAAGTACTTATACTACTGATAGAGGTTGTGTATGTACAACAGAACAACAAAGAAAATTTATTGGCGAACAACGTGGAAATAATAAAAACTTTTCGGAATATCCAACTATATAAATAATATTATAATTAATTAATATTAAAAAATTATTATTATAAAAAATATTAATAAATTTATATTATTTAAAAAAATATATTATTAAAAAAATTTATATTTTAAAAAATATATTATTAAAAAAATTAATCTTTCTTATATTCTTTATATATATACATGAATGAATTTTCAAAAAAAATTAAATATAATGACATTTATTATAAAAAATTATTAAAGAGAATTGAACCAATTCGAAAAAATTATTTAAAAAATTATAAAACTCTAACTAAAAATGAAAAAGAAAGTATAGAATTTTATAAGTTAAATGGTTATAGATTAATAAATGAATTTTTATATAAAAATCAAATTATACAAATAAATTTTAATAATCAAAATATAGATTGTTTGTATAATATTTTAAAAAATGAATATGATAGTATTATAAATCATATTAATAATATTGAAAAAAGTATTAATAAATATAATTTACCAAATAATATTACAGTTTTTCGAGGTATCTATGGTGAATATATAAAAACATTTAATAAATTAAAAGTAAATGATATATTGAATATTAGTTCATTTATGTCAACATCATTAGACCCACAAGTTGCGTTCAATTTTACTTATGATTATAAAAAAAAACAAAAAAAAATATTAATTGAAATTAAATTACCTAAGAATACAAACGTATCATATTTACAATTTACAAATAAAAATGAATATTTAGGATATAGTGAATTTGAAATTTTAATTAATAGAGGTGCAAATTTAAAATTGAATAAAATATCAACAATTGAAGAAAGATTTTTTAATTTAGATGATTTAAATTGGAAGAAATATTTAAATACAAAAAATAATGTTAAAAAAATTTATGTTTATCATATGTCATTAATTGATTTTAATAATATTGAATTACCTATATTTAATAAAATAATTAATAATATTGATTTAAATAAAATTATTAATCAAAATATTATGAAAAATTTATATTATATTAAAAATCAAAATATAGATTGTTTGTATAATATTTTAAAAAATAAAAATAATAATAAATTACAATTTGGTGGATGAGGCCCTGTAAGAATGAATAATACCAAATTACAATTTGGTGGATGAGGCCCTGTAAGAATGAATAATACCAAATTACAATTTGGTGGATGAAACGGTGGATTTGTTAAAGGATATAAAGAAGATGAATAAATATTATAATAAAAATATTATATTTTTTATATAAATGAAATTTATAATTTTAAATAATAATTATAAATTGATCCAAAATATAAAATTGTATAATATAATTTTATTATAATTAAAAAAATTTAAAATAATATTTTTGTTTTTAGTTTAATATTATTTAACTATAATATTGTTTTAAGTATAATGAATTATTATGTAATGCTAATGGACGAATACGTTTAATATAATCTTTACTTGTATATCTAGTTATATTATATTTATGACATAAATATAATAATACATACACCGCAGAACGTTTGTGTCCTTTTTTACAATGTACTAAAATACCTTGATTATTATTTAAACTATTTTCAATAAATTGGAATACATAGGGTAAATGGAACATAAAAATATCATGATATATTTTATTATCTTTAATTGGAATATTTAAATAATTAATTTTTCTTTGAAAATAATTTGGAAAATCTGGTGTTACATTTATTATATTTTTAATATTATTTTTTTTTAAAAATATATTATCTTGGGATGATATATAATTACCTAGCCATAAATTAGGTAAAATCTCTACTGCATCATATTCCATTTAATATCTATAATATTTAAATTTATAAATAATTAATTATATCAAAGATATATGAATTAATTATATCAAAGATATATGAATTAATTATATCAAGGATATATGAATTAATTATTTAAAGAAAATAATTCAGTAAATAATTAAAATATGATAATTGATAATAGAGAAAAAGATTTAATTAATTTATTAAATGAAAAAAAAATATCATTCAATACTGAAAATTTAGAATTAGGTGATATATTATATAAATCAAATAATAATGATATATTACTTATTGAAAGAAAAACTGTAGATGATTTAATGGCATCTATAAAAGATGGAAGACATAGAGAACAAAAATTACGTTTACTTAAAAAACAAAAGGAAGGTTGTAATATTTTTTATTTAATTGAAGGTTCAATATTATATAATAAAAATAAAGATACTTTATATTCATCTATTTTAAATACATTAATGAGAGATAATATTAAAATTATTTTTACAGGATTAATTGATGAAACAGTCTCTTATTTATTAAAAATAGAAACTAAATTAGATTTTTATAAAAATAATAATTATGATAATATAAATAACAATTCTGATATTATAAATAATAATTGTAACCATATAAATAATAAATATTTAGACACAATTAAAACTTGTAAAAAAGATAATATTACAAAAGAAATTTGTTTTCAAGCAATGTTAAAACAAATACCCGGAGTTTCTTCATTATGTGCAGAATCAATATCAAAAATATATCCTTCTATGAATGATATATTAAAAAAATATAATGAATTTGAAAATGAAGATGATAAAAAAAAATTATTAAGTGATATTATGATAAATAAAAGAAAAATTGGTAAAAAATTATCTGAAAAAATATTTTTATTTTTATATTAATAAATTATTTTTTTTTAATTATTTTTTATAAATTATTTTTTTATAAATTATTTTTTTATAAATTATTTTTTTATAAATTATTTTTAATAAATTATTTTTTATAAATTATTTTTTATAAATTATTTTTTATAAATTATTTTTAATAAATTATTTTTATATTAATAAATCATTATAAGTATTATCGTTCAATAATATAAATATATGTATTAATTAAATAATTTCACCCACTTACCGTTATTTTTATGTGAACAGGGATTAAATTTTTTTTTTAAACTTGACGTTAGTCTCGCATTTTCAATATTTTTTAGAGTCAATAATCTATTATTTTTTACAATACATTTCTCAATATCTTTAAAAAAATCTATATTTAAATAACTTCTTCTCATTATAAAATCATTCATCATATCATTCATAATATCATAATGATACATAAATTCAAATATAAATCTTAAGTCTGCATAACCCATATGATCATTTATCCAAATAGTAGGGGGGGTCGAAATACATTTAATAAACATTTTTTTTAAATAAGCATTATCTGCTTTTTCATATTCATATATTTGTAATAAATTGTAGAATTTAATATAATCTTTATTAATATATTTTTCTAAGATATATATTTTTACAATATTATGATAATTTTTATATATGAATGAATTAACCATACAAAAATTATTTTTATCTTCATATCTTTGTAATTTTTTCATAATAATATCGATTATTTCATGGGGAATAAATATCAATTTATAACGACATTTTCTTAAAGTATAAAAATGAGGTTCTTTATAACATATATTAATATTCATATTTATTAATTATTATAACTATTAAATATAAGAATTAATAAATCAATTTTTAATATAAAAATTGATTTATTGTATTATATTTAATAATTATAATGAATTAATGGAATGTGAATGTTTAATAATATTTAAACCTTATTGGGAAAATAAAAAAACAGATGAAGACCATAATAATAAGAATTGTAAAAGTTGTTATTGTAAAGCAAGTAGAGGTGAGATATCTTTTGAAGAATATGATAATATATGTATGTTAAGTAAGAAAAATTGTGGAAGAAAATTTAAAGAAGTATGTATGATTTGTCAAGAGTAATTTATATAAATAATTAAATTTAATTTATATTAATAATCATGGAATATGACGATTTTATAAAAAAATATATTCCTAATTCATTTGATGACTCATTTATACATAAAGAAAAAATAATTTTTTTAAAGAAGATTAAAAATCAACATAATATTCTTTTTTATGGATATGAAGGAAAACGTGTATTAATAAATTTATATTTAAAAAATTTGTATAAAAATATTAAAATAAAAACATCGACAAATATGATAAATAATAAAAAATTTTCTTATAATTACAGTGATTATCATATTGAAATAGATATTAAAAATTTAAATAAAGATGAAATTGTTAATATAGTTAATTTTATTAAATTTTATTCTTCAACTAAATCAATTTTAAATATAAATAAAATTTTTTTAATATATAATTTTAATAATCTTCCTTATAAAGAACAATATAAATTTAGAACAATATTAGAGAAAATTAGTAACATTAGATTTATATTTCATGTTAATAAGTTGTCAAAAGTGATTGAACCAATAGTAAGTCGATTTTTATTGATTAGGATATCTAAAATTAATAATGATGAATTATTAAAATTTATTAAATATATATTAAAAGATAATAATTCAAAATTTAATAATGTTAAAAATTTAATTGATATATCAAAAGTAAATGGCATATTATCATTAAAACATCTTCTTGTTAATATTTATATAAAAATATGTGATAGTTCTTATAGAATTAAGAATGTTAATACAAAAGATTTATTATCTTTATTAATGTCTAATAAAGACCCATTTGTTAAAATTGAAAAATCAAAAATTATAATAAATAAATATATTGAATCTCATCTTAAAATTATTGAGATATATAATAATTTATTTTATAATATTATTGAAAATGATAAAATTAATAATGAATTAAAAATTATTATTACAAATAAAACTGCTTATTATGAATCATTATATATTCATAATAGAAGTATTATCATGTTAGATACATATATTGCTTTTTTGATAAAAACATTTAATATCTGTTAGGGGCATTACCCAATGTCTCAGCATATTAATAATTCAAATAATTTTAAAAATATTGGATTTATATTTTCATTTTTTAATTTATTTTAATTATTTTAATTTATTTTAAAATAAAAGATTTTAAAATAAATTAAAATATTTTATTTTAAAATCTTTTATTTTAAAAATATTTTTTATTTATTTAATTATATTTTTTTTTAAAAATTGATTTTAAGATATATATATTAAATTATATATAAAAATGGATAAATTATATATTATTGATGCAAAACAAAAAATTAGAGAATGGTCAATTTCTGTTGAAAAAGATAATGAAAATCGAGTATTTATTGTTCGTAAATATGGTCAACTTGATGGAAAAATGATTGAAAAGAAAAAAGAAATTATTAAAGCTAAAAGTAAATCCACAATTGAAGAACAAGCATTATTTGAAGCTGAAAAAGAATGGAAAGACCAAATCGAAAAGAAAAAATACTCAACGAATATTCCAAAAATTAGTAATTCATCTCAAAATTTAGAAAAAAATCCTAGTTTGAAATCAATTAATGAATTTAAAGTAATGTTAGCACAAACATATAAACCTGAGAAAGGTTTTCCATTAGTATGTTTTGCACAACCAAAATTAGATGGTGTTCGTGCTTATTTTAATAAAGGACAATTTAAATCTCGTAATCATAAAGAATATTATAATATGCAACATATATCAAGTTTTTTTAACAAAAAAGAATTTGATAATATAATATTTGATGGAGAATTATACAATCATAAAATGGGTTTCCAGGAATTAATGACATTAGTTAAACCAAAACAAATTGATATATCAAATCAAAAAAATGAGAAAAAAATAAAAGAAAATCAAGAATTATTACAAAAAATTCAAAAAACAGTTGAATATCATATTTTTGATTGTTTTTTTATAGATGATAAAAATATGATTTTTAAAGATAGATATAAATATTTATTATCAATTGAAAAATACTTTGAGAATACTCCAGTAAAGATTGTAAAAGTCAAAACTATTAATAAAACACATGAAATAGATACTTTACATGATAAATTTGTAAAGGATGGATATGAAGGTATTATATTAAGAACACCTAATTCACCTTATGAATTTAAAAGGAGTAAATATTTACAAAAATACAAGAAATTTTTTGATGATGAATTTGAAGTAATTGGTTTTGATAAAGAGATTCAAAATGATATACCATTAATTGTTTGGAAATGTAAAACAAAAAATGGAAAAGGATTTAATGTTCGACCTAAGGGAACAAATGAGGAGAGAGCAAAATATTATGAGGAAGCACAAAAATATATTGGTAAAAAACTAACTGTTGAATATCAAGAATTAACCGATGATGGTATACCTAGATTCCCAGTTGGTAAACATTTCCGTAACGATATTTAATTTAAATATAATATTTATTAAAAATTTTTTATTAAAAATATTTTAATAAAAATATTATTATTTATTTAATTAAAAATATTATTTATTTATTTAAAAATATAATTTATTTATTTAAAAATAATATTATCTTTATTAATAAATTATGTTTGCAAAAAATTCGATTAAAATGTTAGTTTGTGATATGACCGGAACAATTGTACAAGAAAATAATATAGTTTATAAGAATTTGTTTAAAACAATCAAAAGTTTTGAACCAAATATTGATAGAATAGATATTCATAAATTTTATGGATTTAATAAATATGAACTTCTTAAATATTATATTTATAATAAAAAAGATATAAACTTAGGTGAAAAAGAAGTCTTATTTAATGAAACAAAACACAAATTTAATGATATGTTAAGAAATGATTATATAAATAACCCTGATGTAAAATTAATAGATCCTAATTTACCTACATTTTTTAATAATTTACGAAATAATAATATTAAAATTACATTAAATACAGGGTATAATAAAGAAATACAAAATATTTTAATCGATAAATTAGATTTATTAGATTGTATTGATGATTATATTTCTTCTGAAGAAGTAAAATATAGTAGACCATATCCTAATATGATTAATACTCTAATGAGTAGAAATAATATTTTAGAACCTAAAGAAGTCATTAAAATAGGTGATACTTGTATAGATATTATTGAAGGAAGAAATGCAAATTGTCATACAATTGGAGTATTATCGGGTTCTACTCCAAAATATCAATTAAAAGGTTGTAATCCAACATTAATTGTAAATAATATAATGGATTTAAGATTATTATAATTTATTATAATTTATTATAATTTATTATAACTTATTATAACTTATTATAACTTATTATAATTTATTATCACTTATTATAATTTATTATACTTTAAATTATATAATATATATTTTTTAATTTATTAAATTTTCTTAATTTTCTTAATTTAATTTTCTTAATTTAATTATTTAAATGAAAACAGCAACTATTAGTTAAAAATAAAATGATATCTTTATTATAATAAGTCATTTTAACAATCGCA
>Ga0233432_10005611_pt1 | contig 10876 bp, 10 predicted proteins | sample SI_122_August201_6_FD_179870 | JGI IMG/M metagenome (GOLD analysis project Ga0233432, IMG submission 179870) | Seawater microbial communities from Saanich Inlet, British Columbia, Canada - SI_122_August2016_10_MG | ecosystem: Environmental > Aquatic > Marine > Inlet | place: Canada: British...
ACCAGGTGTTCGAGTTAACTCGGGACAATTTGAATTAACTAAATCGTATCGTATTCTTCATTTGGGTACAGGCACAACAGCACAATGGACAACAGCAGGTTGGGTTGCGAACAGAACAGCACCCACTAATTCATCGGGATATGAATTACCTGATAAGGGTACGAGTGCAACACCAAAAGTAGGAGATGTGTTTACTGCTGCAACAAACGGATCAGGAATCACTGGCGGTGTTGCAACATTAACATATGATAATTGGGATGAAGATGATTCTTGGAGTTCTATTGTAGTAATTGATGAGGAATAAAATATGAAGGAAATTAGTGACTCATTGGGAATGGTTCCTTTACCAGAAAATGAGGTTACAACATTAACTAAAGTTCCTGCGAGTGATTCTAAAGTTGAAAACGCTGATAAGGATTATGAATACGCAAGAGAAAACTTTTATAATGTGATTGAAAAGGGAACATATGCGCTTGAAGAGATGTTGGAAGTTGCGAAAGCATCAGAACATCCTCGTGCATACGAAGTCGTATCTACGATTATGAAAACTCTCGTTGATGCCAACAAAGATCTCGTCACAATGTCTGATAAGAAAGTTAAAGATGCCCCACAAGAAGAGCAAGCTCAAGGCACAGTCAACAACAACTTGTTCGTAGGTTCAACAAACGAACTACAGAAAGTGTTGAAGGATATTCGTAAAGATGAATCTTGAGCGAGGATATAACGGCAACGTAAACCTGAAACGAAAGGGAACTTCGATTGAGTTCTCACAAGATATGGTTGCTGAATTTATCAAGTGCGCAAAAGATCCTACATACTTTGCTGAAAAGTATATTCAAATCGTTCATGTGGATAGAGGATTAATACCTATCGCATTGTACGATTATCAGAAAGAGATTATCGAAAAGATAACAAACAATCGTAGAGTAACAGTTGTAACTTCACGACAGGCAGGTAAAACAACGACTGCTGTTGCTGTGATTCTACATTATGTAATCTTTAACGAACACAAAACGTGCGCATTGCTTGCAAACAAAGGCGATGCTGCTCGTGAAATACTTGATCGAATCAAGATTGCATACGAAGCATTGCCTAAGTGGTTGCAACAAGGTGTAATCGAATGGAACAAAGGTTCTGTTGAATTTGAGAACGGATGTAAGATCATCGCAGGTGCTACATCATCAAGTGCGATTCGTGGTAAATCGATTTCATTCTTGTACATTGACGAGACAGCATTCGTAGAGAACTGGGATGAGTTCTTTGCATCGGTATTTCCAACGATTTCATCTGGTGAAACAACAAAGATGTTGTATACCTCAACGCCAAATGGGTTGAATCACTTTTACAAAACATGTGAAGGTGCAAAAGAAAATATCAACGGATTTGAATATGTTGAAGTGCCTTGGCAACGTGTTCCTGGTCGTGATGACAAATGGAAAGCAGAAACACTCGCCGCAATGGACAATGATACGCAAAAGTTTACACAAGAATTTGAATGTGGATTCTTAGGATCGTCAGGCACATTGATTGAAGGAAGTACACTCAAATCAATGGTTATACGCAACCCTATACACGAAACAAAGACTCTTAAGATGTATGAGTCGCCTGAAGAGGAAAAAGTATACGTTTTAGTTGCAGACGTATCAAGAGGCAAAGGATTGGATTACTCGGCGTTTACCGTTGTAGACGTCACGACAACCCCGTATAAGCAAGTTTGTACGTTCAGGGATAATATGACCACCCCTATGGACTACGCTGAAATTATATATAGAGTAATAAGCAATTATAATAATTGTTATGTTCTAATTGAAATTAATGATATTGGTGAACAAGTTTCTGATATTCTTATCAATGAATTTGAAGTCGATACATTATTGTTCACAGAACATGCAGGAAGGTCAGGAAAACGAGTCACAACAGGTTTTTCAGGCAAAGGAGCAGATAAAGGCATACGTACAACCAAAACTGTTAAATCAATAGGTTGTAATACGCTAAAACTATTAGTTGAACAAGATCAATTAATAGTAACAGATTTTGATACGATTAACGAACTTTCTACTTTTTCAAGAAGGAAGAACTCTTATGAAGCGGAACCAGGAGCACACGATGATACAGTAATGTGTTTAGTGCTCTTCGCATGGTTGTCAACTCAAGCATATTTTAAAGAATTGACTGATATTAATACTATGCAACTATTAAAAGAAGGTAAGGATGAAGCAATGATGGAAAGTATGCTTCCAATGGGATTCAACACATTAAATGACGCTGAGGAATCTTTTACTGATCCGTCAGGTGATCGATGGTTTACCTTCTAAATCAAGTATATTATAAATAATAGAACAAAACAAAAACTTGAAAAAGTATTAACTTATAATAAAAAAGGGAGAAATGACAAATGGCTTTTCAACTAAGTCCAGGCATAAATGTCAGCGAAATTGATTTAACTAACGCTGTGCCTGCTGTTGGTACTAGCGAGGGTGCTTTTGTAGGTACTTTTCGTTGGGGTCCAACGAATGAAAGAGTGCTTATCACTTCAGAGAAAGAATTGGCTTCAGTATATGGTAAGCCATACAATTCTGCTAACTGGAGTAATCAACAATCATTCTTTTCAGCAGCCAACTTTTTAGGATACAGCAACGCATTATATGCAACACGAACAGACGATGCAACGGCACTCGTTGCAACAGGAACAAATTTTGATGCTCGATACAGAGGTGAGTTAGGTAACTCAATCAAGGTTATTTCATGTGCTGCAGGCGCAACAGGTTTTACTGACTCAACATCATCACACATTGCAAGCTCAGAACTTGTAATCGGTCGAGGTGACACATTTGCAGATATTAAAGGACCAGCAACTTCAGATCAACCAGCTGTAAGTTTCAATCCATCAGTAAATTCACACGTTAACTTCGGTTCGACAGCAAACGGTGCTACAGCATCGATTGCAACTATCGATGCAGGTAGTGCAGATCACACAAGTAATCAATTAGAAACAGATGCTGTTCACGGATTTGCGACTGGTGACAAAATTGCTCTCACATTAAGCGCTACTTTTGCTCCATTTGGTGCTCAAGATTATTTTGTTAAAGTTATTGACACAGATTCAATCACATTGCACCCAACAGAGGCGGACGCACTTGCTAACACCAATGTTGTTGCATTTACTACTGGTGAAGTAACTGCTGCAACAGGTACTATGACATTCACTCGTGCCGCAGTTGCTCCGAACACATTCTTTATCGCAGGTCACGGATTGTCAGATGGCGATGATGTTCGTTACGAGACAGACACAGATAGCACTACTGGTGAAATCGGTAACCTAAATAATAATGTAACTTACTTTGTAACTAATGCGACAACTGATACATTCCAGGTTGCATCAACAGCAGTTAACGCAACCAATGGTTCGCCGATTGACATATTTTTTGACGCTACCACAACTTCGCTGACTCACACATTCACTCCGCTTGCATCAACTGTAGTAGTTGGTGGAGCAGGTATCACTCACTTTAACGTAGGTGATTACATTGTGATTGGTGATAATGTTAAATTGCAAATCTCATCAATTGGTGACTACACTGATAACAGCAACACCTTGCGTGTGAACTTCACTAAGAAATATTGGGGTGCTTCAAGCCCACAAGGTACCGGGTACACATTTAAACTTCAATGGGAAGGTTCTGAAATCTTTGATAAAGCACCTGATGCCGGTAGATTCCATGCTGCCGTTATTGACGAAGATGGTATGATCTCTGGAACTGCTGGCAGTGTTTTAGAAAGTTATGCAAACTTGTCAACAACAGAAGGAACCAAAAACTTTGACGGGTCATCTGCTTACACAGGAGTCGTTTTAGATGAAGAAGATGGCACTTCAGGATTTATTAAAATTAAACCTGCTGCTGCATTCACAGGTAGACAATCAACATCTTTAGTTGGTGGCACTGATGGTTACGATGAAACAGCAGAAGAGACATTAGGTGACATTCTTCAAGGTTGGGACCTATATACAAGTCCTGATGAAATTGATGTTTCATTATTAATCACAGGCGCATCTAATAGTGTTGTTCAAAATTATGTAATGGACAACATTGCTGAAGTTCGTAAAGATTGTGTTGCATTTGTATCACCTGCTTTAAGTGACGTTACAGCACAAGACATTGTAGATTACGCTGACGGCCTATCAGGCAGTTCATATTCTGTCATTGACACAGGATATAAATATCAATATGACAAATACAACGACAAGTATTGTTGGATTCCGTTGAATGCTGATGTTGCAGGTACATGTGCTAGAACTGATGGCGAGCGTGATCCATGGTTCTCGCCTGCCGGCTACAACAGAGGACAACTTAAGAATGTAATCAAACTTAAGATTAATCCTAACAAAGCACAGCGTGACTTGTTATACAAAAACAATGTAAACCCAGTAATTATTGAACCAGGTTCTGGCGCAATTTTATTCGGCGACAAGACAATGCAAAGGAATCCAAGTGCATTTGATCGAATCAATGTTCGTAGGTTGTTCATTGTTTTAGAAAAAGCAATTGCATTAGCATCTAAGAGTACATTGTTCGAGTTTAATGATGAATTCACAAGATCGACTTTCAGGAATATGATTGAGCCGTTCTTACGTGATGTTCAAGGTAGACGAGGCATTTATGACTTTAAAGTAGTTTGTGATGAGACGAACAACACTGGCGAAGTTATTGATACAAACAGATTTATTGGTGATATTTACATTAAACCTGCTCGTTCTATTAACTTCATCCAGTTGAACTTTGTAGCAGTACGAACTGGTGTAGAATTTAACGAAATTATAGGTCAATAAAGGAGTAGTAACTAATGGCTTTCAACATTAATGAAATGAGAAGTCAGTTAACCGCTGGTGGTGCTAAAGGGTCTCTTTTCCAGGTGCAGATTACAAACCCTGTAACTGGTGTATCAGACATTAAAGTGCCGTTTATGGTTAGGGCTACTCAGATCCCGGAATCAACTTTGGGTACTATTGAGGTTCCTTATTTTGGTCGTAAGATCAAATTAGCAGGCGATAGAACTTTCGCACAGTGGACAGTAACTGTTATCAACGATGAGGATTTCCTTGTTCGTGATGCGATGGAACAATGGAGTGCAGCGATTAATTCACATCAAGGCAACTTGCGTGGATTAGGAACAGCGTCTCCATCACAATACAAAGCACAGGCGCAAGTGACACAATACTCTAAGACAGGTGTTGCACTTCGTACTTATCAATTTAACGGCATCTTCCCACAATCAATTGGGAATATCTCACTAGATTGGGAAACAACTGACCAAATTGAAACATTTGATGTAACATTCGAAATGGACTATTGGGAAGTAGTTGGCGGCATCACAGGAACTGGCGGAACTAACGCTTAATCGAGAAGGGGCGATAATGCCCCTATCTCTTCTTTAAGGAGTATATATAATGGCGATTGAACTTTTTGGTTTTCAAATTCAGAGAAAAGAAGAAGAAAACAAGAACGTAAAATCATTTGTTGAACCGACCCAGGATGATGGTGCGGTTAATGTTTCTGCCGCTGGCGGAGCAATCAGTAGTTTCCTTGATTTAGAGGGTGCTGCAAAATCCGAAGCGGAAGTGGTTCAGAAATATCGAACCATGATGCAACAACCCGAGGTGGTTGCTGCTGTAGATGATATTGTAAATGAGGCAGTCAACATAACCTTCAACGAAAAACCTGTTGAATGCGTTACTGATGATTTGCCTCTATCTGACGGCATTAAGAAAAAAGTCAGAGAAGAGTTTGATACAATTTTGCAAATGCTTGATTTTTCAAACATCGGTTATGATATTTTCTCAAAATGGTATGTAGATGGGCGATTAAACTATCACATACTAATTGATGAAACTGCTCCGAAGAAAGGTATACAAGAATTACGATACATCGATCCAAGAAAGATTAGAAAGATTCGTGAGTACGAAAAAGAGAAAGTAGGATCAACGGGCAATCCTGGATTCGTAAAACGAATTAAGAATGAGTATTATATCTATAATGAAAAAGGATTTAATGCTACACAGAATACAAGCATCACAAATGGTCCTGCAACATCAGGGTTAAAGATTGCTAAAGATTCAATTGTTCATACAAACTCAGGTTTGATGAATGAAAATAATTCATTAGTATTGTCGCATTTACATAAAGCGTTCAAACCATTGAATCAATTAAGAATGATGGAAGATGCGGTAACGATTTATCGTATCTCTAGAGCACCAGAACGCAGAGTGTTTTATATTGATGTAGGTAATTTGCCTAAAATGAAGGCAGAGCAATACTTGCGTGATATGATGACAAAACACAAGAATCGTGTTGTATATGATGCGAGTTCAGGTGAAGTACGTGATGACCGAAGACACATGTCAATGACTGATGACTTTTGGTTACCACGTAGAGAAGGCGGAAGAGGAACAGAGATTACAACACTGCCAGGCGGACAAAACCTTGGTGAAATGGAAGATGTATTATATTTCCAGAAAAGATTGTACAAAGCGTTAAATGTTCCCATTTCACGATTAGAATCTGATTCAGGTTTCTCATTAGGCAGAGCATCAGAGATCAGTCGTGATGAAGTTAAATTCTCGAAGTTTATTCGCAGATTACGAGCAAGATTTTCAATATTGTTTGATAAAGTGTTAGAGAAACAGTTAATCCTAAAAGGTGTTATTTCACCTGAGGATTGGAACGAAATCAAACAAAATATACGATATGATTTCCAGATTGATAATCATTTCGATGAATTGAAAACAGCAGAAATTTTGCAAAACAGATTACAAATTCTTCGTGACATCGATGAATACACAGGTAAATATTACTCAGAAGATTGGGTAAGAGAAAATGTACTGATGATGAACGAAGATGAAATTGAAAAAATGAAAGAACAAATCGCTGATGAACAAGAAAGCGATGAACAAGGTGATGAACAACCTGAAGATGACGGATCTTTCTAACATACAAATTTTAATAAATAATAATTGTAAGAAAAAATAGGAGAAGTGAAAATGAGTAATATTGTAGATATGATTAGAAGTGCTGTTGAAAAAGATGCATCAGGTTTCGAATCTTCATTCGATACAGCGATGGGTGCAAAAATGGATAGTGCGCTACAAGCACATTATGATTCAACGTACAATGTTGCTGAACCAGCAGCTCCTGTAGAAACTGAATTAGAAACCGAGGACTAAAAATGAAATCTTTTAAGCAGTTTGCAGCTGAAACAACTGATAAAGTTAAATCACCTGACGAACAAAACTTTGCTGATAAGCATATGGTCGATGTTAAAGATCTTCCCGATGATTACAAAGTGCCTAAGCCCGAAAAAGAAGGCAAAAAGGATAAAACTAAAAAAGCAGATCGTACAGAAAAAGAAGATGAAGCTGTTTACGAAGAAATTGATGCTGAATTAGAATCATTAGATGAGGCTGTTCTAGACAGTTTGCGTTCTATTGTAAAAAAGAAATCAGCGCAAACAGTTAAGTTCGGTGACGGTTCACGCTCAAAAGTGGATTCGTTTACTGCTAGCGCCTTAGTACAAGTGTACGACAAACTGAACACACAAAATCAAAAGAAATTTGCTGACACGATCAATAAGACTCAAGACGGATTCATGAAGATGATGGATTTCGCAATGAGCAAGACTCGTAAGTAGGAGAAAGATATGTCATTACTGATTAAAGAAATCGTTGAAGATGTACAATATATTCAAGAAGAAGTTCTTGATGAAGAGGGCAATGCCACTGGCAAGAAACAATACTTCATCGAAGGTATCATCATGCAAGGTGATATTAAGAATCGTAATGGACGTATGTACCCTAAAGAAGTTCTTCAAAAAGAAACTCAACGATATAACGAAACTTATGTTAAGAAGAATCGTGCATATGGCGAATTAGGTCATCCTGCAGGACCAACTATTAACCTTGATCGTGTATCACACATGTTCACAGAATTGAAGGCAGACGGTTCTAATATCATCGGCCGAGCGAAAATCATGGAAACCCCTATGGGTAATATTGTTAAGAACATCATGAATGAAGGCGGCGTTCTCGGTATTTCATCTCGTGGTATGGGGTCTATGAAACCCAACAAAGACGGCATCATGGAAGTACAAAAAGATTTCATGCTTGCTACTGCAGGAGATATCGTTGCTGATCCTTCTGCTCCAGACGCTTTTGTTAAAGGTGTTATGGAAGGTGTTGAGTGGGTATATGATGTTGCTTCATCCTCATGGACAGCGGCAAACGCATTCGATCAAATCGAAGAAGAAATAAAGCAAACCGCTAAATATTCTGTTGAAGAATTAGAAGCAAAAGCAGGGCATTTGTTTGAAAAATTCATCAAATCCATTGCAAAATCATAAATTTTATAAATAATAAACACAAATATCTTTATACAAAAAAGGAGAAAGTCAAGATGAGTGATAACCTAGAAGTAGAAAATCTAGACATCGATCTAGAAGAAGCAAAAGCTACTGGGGAAGATTCTGAATCTGCGGACGCAACTACTCCCGAAGGTGGAAACCCAAAGAAACGTAAGGGTGACAAAACCGGCGGTGAAAAAGCGGACAAAGCAGACAAGAATGTTAAAACCCCGGAAGGTTCAAATGATGCCGGTCTACATGAAGCAATCGAAGGATTGTTCGAAGGCACCGAACTAACTGAAGATTTTAAAACGAAAACAGTTGCTGTATTTGAAGCTGCTGTTCACGAAAAAGTATTAGCAGAAACTGCTGTACTTGAAGAGAAATTTGAAAACGATTTACAAGAGCAAGTAGATTTTGCTGTTGAAGATCTAGTTGAAAAAGTTGACTCGTATCTCGATTATGTTGTTGAGAGCTGGGTAGAATCAAACAAAGTTGAAATCGAAAGCAACTTTAAAGTTGAAACTGCTCAATCACTTCTTGACAATATTAAAGGTCTTGTTTCAGAGCATAACCTTGAAATTGATGATGCACAAGTTGACGCAATTGCAGAAATGGAAACTAAGGTTGAAGAATCAACTACTAAGTATAACGAAGTAGTAGAAGAAATGATCGCAGTAAAAGAAGCAAAGCAACAACTAGAATTGTCAATCGCTTTTAATGAAGTTTCTGAAGGATTGACAGACACTCAATCAGAGAAATTGAAAGTTCTTTCAGAAGGTGTTTCATTCGAGTCAGTTGACGAATTTACTACAAAAGTTTCTGCAATTAAAGAGAATTACTTTGCTGAATCAACAACTGCCCCAACGGACGAAACAGAATTTCTTGAAGAAGAAGCAGTTGAAGATGGAAAGCAAGCACAAACCGGTCTAGTTGATCCTATGGTAAGTGCTTATGCAGACGCTCTTGGACGAATTGCTGCAAAATAACGATTTATTATAAATAGTAGATAAAATAAAATCTCAAATAAAGGAGAAATTTCATGAGAAACGAAGAACTACTTAATAAGTGGAAACCAGTCCTAGAGCATTCCGCTCTTCCGGATATCGGTAATTCACACAAAACTGCCGTCACAGCACAGATTCTGGAAAACACAGAAACTGCGATTCGTGAAGGTTCATCATATGGTGCAAGCGCTCAGCTATTAGGCGAAGCAGCACCTGCTACAAACACTGCAGACGTAGCTAACTACGATCCTGTATTAATCAACTTAGTACGCCGTGCTATGCCAAACCTAATTGCATATGATATTGTTGGTGTTCAGCCAATGACTGGTCCAACTGGTCTTATCTTTGCAATGCGTTCTGTTTACGGTTCTGGTAACCAAGGTACTGGTGCTGGTGCTGCAGATTCTGTTAACGCTCCTAACGCCGAAGCGCTATACAACGAAGCTGACACAGGCTTTGGTGGTACTGGTACTCAAGCAAGCTCAACTGGTGCAGCTATGACACTTGCCAACACTGGTAAAGGTATGGCAACAAGCGCTGCTGAAGCATTAGACGAAAATACTTTCAAAGAAATGTCATTCCAAATTGACAAAGTGACCGTTTCTGCTAAATCACGTGCTTTGAAAGCAGAATACTCAACTGAACTTGCTCAAGACCTTAAAGCAATCCATGGTCTAGACGCAGAACAAGAGTTGTCTAACATGCTTTCAGCTGAACTACTTGCTGAAATCAACCGTGAAGTTGTACGTACTGTTTACACTACTGCACGACAAGGTGCTGCTACTGAGACAGCTACTCCAGGTACTTTCAACCTTGACGTTGACTCAAACGGTCGTTGGTCAGTAGAGAAGTTCAAAGGTTTGATGTTCCAAATCGAGAAAGAGGCGAATCAAATCGCTAAAGATACTCGTCGTGGTAAAGGTAACATCATCATCTGTTCATCTGACGTTGCTTCTGCACTTCAAATGGCTGGTGTACTTGATTACGCTCCTGCTCTTAACAGCAATAACTTGAACCCAGACGATACAGGCAACACTTTTGTTGGTGTATTGAACGGTCGTTTCAAAGTATACATCGATCCATATTCAACTGCTAATTACCTAGTAGTAGGTTACAAAGGTTCTAGCGCATTTGATGCTGGTGTATTCTATTGCCCATATGTACCTTTACAAATGGTACGTGCTGTTGGCGAGAACACTTTCCAATCGAAAATTGGATTCAAGACTCGTTATGGAATGGTTGCAAATCCATTCTCTGCTGGTACAAGTGTTGCTGGCGGTAACGCTGATGGCACAAACGGCTTCACATCTGGTGACGGTGTTGGTGTTGCAGGCACAGCTTCTGCAGGTAATGTCTATTACAGACGAGTACTTGTTAGCAACTTGCTATAATAATAAGATCTGTTTTAACAGACACTTATTTGAAAAGGGAATCTTCGGGTTCCCTTTTTTTTGTCTAAAATAATGGTTGACATTTTA
>Ga0233432_10005613_pt1 | contig 10874 bp, 6 predicted proteins | sample SI_122_August201_6_FD_179870 | JGI IMG/M metagenome (GOLD analysis project Ga0233432, IMG submission 179870) | Seawater microbial communities from Saanich Inlet, British Columbia, Canada - SI_122_August2016_10_MG | ecosystem: Environmental > Aquatic > Marine > Inlet | place: Canada: British...
ATCTCATCATTTACGATCGGAAGCCGCGCGCGTCGGGACGACGACACCGGCCGCGCCGCGCGCGCGGAGCGGTGGATGTCCGAGGGCGGTTTTCGCCGTCCACGAAAATTGGTGGGACGACTTTTCGAAAACTTCGGGTCGCACCACGAAAAGGCGTTTCGAGGTCTTTCTAAAGCTAAAAGTCAACCCGAAAACAGCCGTTGTGGTCGGGTCCACCGACATCTCGTCGCAGCCGCTGGAGCTGCGCCCCCCCGCGAGACGCCAGACCTCCGGTGCGCTCGGCTCCGGCGGCGCGTCTCGGTCGGCTCAGGGGGCGGGCGGCGGAGGTGTGGCGCCATGGTCGCGTACGGCCAGGCCCACCGTTTGCCCGAGGGGAAGGCGACGGAGACGGTGTACGGCCTGATCCGCGACGGGAAACACGACGTGTGCGTGGAGATGCTCACCGCGGAGCTCGCGGACGCGCCCACGAGCCGGCCCGCGTTATCCATCCTGGGCCACTGCCACTACCACCTCGGCGAGTTTGACCTCGCCGCGGAGATGTACGAGCGCCTGTCTCGCCTCCGGCCGGAGGACGCGTCGGTCAAGCTGTACCACGCGCAGAGCCTGTTCAAGGCTGGCGCGCGGGCGGATGCCGCGCGCGCCGCGAAATCCATCGACGACCCGAACCTCGAGACGCAGGTGGCGCGTCTTCTGGCGCACATCGCGTTCGAGGAGGATGAGGTGGCGGAGTGTCGCGCGTACCTCGCGAAGTGTCCCGCGGACGACCCCGACGTCCTCGTGGACGGCGCGTGCTGCGACCTGAAAGACGGACGACACGAAGACGCGCGCGCCGGTTTCGAGAGCGCGCGCGTCGCCGGCGGATACCGACCCGACGTCGCGTACAACGAGGCGCTTTGCGAGTATCGCGCGCGTCGGTACGGTCCGTGCTTGAAACACCTCGCGGAGATCATCGAGCGGGGCGTGCGGGAGCACCCCGAGCTGCTGGTGGGCGCGGTGACCGAAGGCGAGGACGCGCCGTCGGTGGGAAACACGCCGGCGCTGCGTTCGACGTTTCTCGTCGAGGCGTTCAACCTGAAGGCGGCGGTGGAGTTCGCGATGAAGAACTTCGACGAGGCGCGCGAGGCGCTGACGGACATGCCCCCCCGCGCGGAGGAAGAGCTCGACCCCGTCACGCTGCACAACGTGGCGCTGATGCACATGGATACGGACCCGGCGGACGGGTTCGACAAGCTGAATTTTCTCGTCTCCTCCCCGGACTCCGTCCCGGCGCCGCCCGAGTGCTTCGCCAACCTTCTGCTGCTGTACGTCTCGCCCGCGCACGGCTTCTACGACCTCGCCGCGGACGTCCTGGCGGAGCACCCCGTGCTGGCGCAGAAGCACCTCTCCGCGGACGCGTACGAGTACCTGGACGCCGTGATCGCGAGCCAGCGCAGCCCGGAGGAGGCGTTCCGCCGCTTTGAGCGCGCGGCAAACGCCAAGGCGGAGGAGATGCGCGGGCTCGCCAAGTCCATTCAGGACGCGCGTCTGCGACGCGACGCCGAGCGCGTGAAGCGTTTGGCGGCGCGTTACGACGACACGCTGGAGGCGTACGTGCCTTTCCTGATGGCTCAGGCGAAGATCTACTGGGACCGGGCGCACTACGCGCAGGTGGAGAAGATTTTCAAACGGGGCGCGGAGTTTTGCTCCGAGCACGAGACGTTCCGGCTCAACGTCGCGCACACGCGTTTCATGCGCGCGCTGCGTTCGGACGACACGTACGGCGAGGCGGTGGAGTACTACGAGCCCATCGTGCTGGCAAAGGTGGAGAGCGGCGAGGTTTTGAGCGTGACGCCGATCGTGCTGGCGAACCTGTGCGTCGCGTACATCATGACCAGCCGCAACGAGGACGCCGAGTCGCTGATGCGGCGGGTGGAGAAGGAGGAGACGTCTTCGGCGCGCCGTGACCCGTCGCGGCCGCGGTTCCACCTGACCATCATCAACCTGGTCATCGGCACGTTGTACTGCGCGAAGGGCAACTACGAGTTTGGCATCTCGCGCGTCATAAAGAGCCTGGAACCACACGAGGAGAAGCTCGAGGCGGACACCTGGTTCTACGCGAAGCGGTGCTTCCTTTCGCTGCTCGAGGGCATGGCGAAGCGGCTCGTCGCGGCGAAGGACGAAACCGTGCGGGAGAGCTTCGCGTTCCTCGCCGCCGCCGAGCGGCGCGGGCGCGCCATCGCCGCCACCGAGGAGACCGAGGGCGAGCGCGCGCGGACGGTCGCGAACGAGGCCAGGGCGCTGCGCCGCATGCTCCTCAAGCTGCGGGATGTCTGATGAGAGGAAAAACACGAGATGAGATGGACAAACGACGGTTTTAATTCGAGTCTAGCTAGTAGCTTGTCTATGATACGACGAGTGGCCTAGAAAGGAGTCTACCGCCGACGACGTCGCTGTTCCTCGTCTCGATCTCGGTCTTGCGCGGCGGGCGCCCCCCCCTTGCGCGCGTCGCTCACCGCGTGCACCAAGTCGGTGTCCCGGTCCACCACGATGAGCTGCGCGACGGCGGTTTTTTCGTCCGAGAACTCCACGACGTGCCCGCGTTTGCGCAGCGCCGCCGCCGTCGCGTCGTCGACGACGCGCGGCGCGCCGTCCCCCACAGTCGCGCTTGTGTTCTCGGCGAACACTTTGTCGGGCACGAGCTGGTGGTGCACGCGCGGCGCGTCCACCGCGTCGAGCGGCGACATGTTCAGCGCGAGCACGTTGAGCAGGACCTGCGCGACGGCGGTGATGATCCGAGGTCCCCCGCTAGCGCCCGCGACGGCGACGACTCGCGGCGGATCCACCGAGCCGTCCAGCACGACGGTGGGCGACATGGACGAGAGCGGCGCTCGCCCGGGCGCGATGAAGTTCGCGGCGCTCGGCGCTAATCCGTAGTGGTTCGGCTCGCCCGGGACGCTAAAATCGTCCATCTCGTTGTTCAGCAAGATGCCGGTCGAGGGGGAGACCACCTTCGAGCCGAACGCGGTGTTGATCGTCGACGTCATCGCGACGGCGTTGCGCGAAGAATCGACGACGGAGACGTGCGTCGTGCCGTGGTCCTCCACGAGGTTCCAACGCGCGCCGTACTCGCCCAGCGGAAGCGTCGCGTCGTCCAGGGTCATCGCCCGCAGCGCGGCGTTGAACGCCGGCGAGAGCATGTCGTGTACCGCGCCCGAGATGTTCGAGACCACGCCAGGGGGAGGGGGAACCTCGGGATCGCCCAGGTTCATGCGCATCGCGAACGCGTGCTTGAACGCCTCCACCAGCCGGTGCGTCCCGAGGGCGCCGTCGGGCGCGCTCGCCAGAGGCTTCGCGAACCCGCTCACAAACTCCAGAATCTGCGCCACCGCCGCGCCGCCCGAGGAGGGCGGCGGGACGCCCAGCACGGTGTACCCCAGCGCATCCGCGCGCAGCGGCTCGAGCACGCGCGGCTCGTACGAAGCCAGGTCCTCGGCGGTCATCACCCCGCCCGCGTCCCGAATGTCGCGCGCCAGAGCCTCCGCGAGCGCGCCGGAGCGCAAAACCGATGGTCCCTCGCTCGCGACGCGCCGCAACGTGCGTGCCAGCGCTTCGTTGCGACAGACGTCGCCCTCGCGCAGAGGTGAGCCGTCGGCGTGTAAGAACACCGCCTTCGTCGCCGGGAACCGACGCAGCGCGTCGGCGTTCTCGGCGATGGCGCGCGCGAGCTCCGGTCCGACCGCGAACCCGTCCGCGAGCGCCGCCGCGGGCTCCACCAGGCGGCTCCAGGGCAGAACGCCGTGCCGTTCCCACGCCAGACGCAAGCCGTGCAGCTCCGCGGGCACAGCCGCCGCCGCGCCCCCGACCTCGCTCGGGCGCGCGCGCGACGCGTTTTCCACAACAGAGGCGGACCCGTCGCCAGTCGAGACGTTCGAGACGTTCGCGAACATGTCTCGCGACGCGGCGTTTGGGGCGCGCTCGCGGAACTCCAGCACCTCGGAGGAGCCGTTGTTCGAATACACCACCATGAACGCGCCGCCGCCGACGCCGCTCGAGTGCGGGTGCGTGACGCCCAAACACAGCGCGGCGGCGACGGCGGCATCCACCGCCGACCCGCCGTCGGCGAGGGCGTCCGCGCCGACCGCGGAGCACCGAGGCTCGTCCGCCGCCACCGCCCCCAGCTGCGTGCGCACGTGCGTCTCGGGGCGAGCGGGGACCGAGCCTCGTTCGTCGCCGTCTCCCAGGCTCGTCTCGGGCGCGCGCGAAACCATCGACGCGACGAGGCCGACCAGAACCAGCGCCAGCGCCGCGTTCAGCGCGACGCTCGTCTGGACGCACCGCACCGCGCGGTCGCTCTCGGCGCGAGACAGGCCGAGCCACGCGCGGATGCGCGCGCGGAACCCGCCCTCGTACGCCTCGAGGCGCGCGCGCGTCAGGCCGCCTGCGGACGGGGACGTCGTGCCGAGAAGGAGAGAGAGGAGAGCGGTCAGATTGGAGAAGCGCTCGGTGACGTCGACGTCCCCGTGAAGGCGAGATGGCGAGAGGTGCTCACCGTCGCTCTGCTCGTCGTGCGCGCTCGTCAGCCGCACGTCGCTCATCTCGACGTCGGGGCGCATCATCTCGGGCGAGCGGCTCTCGCCCGCACCGTACATCCGCGCCGCGCGGAATGGCGCGCGCGCAGCGTGCGGTTTCTTGTTCTTCTACGTAACACGATTAGGAGCGCGACGCTTTCTCGTTCGGGGAGGCGAGTTTTGGAGCTGCAAATCCCAAAACTGAGTGGCACTCGTTCACGCGCAACGCGCGCGTCGCGTCGCGGGCGCGCCTGCGGTTCCGATGACCGCGGCCACGGAGTCAGCCATAGAGCCGGCGTCGACCGCCGTGCTCCCCGTCGGCGTGAAGCCCCGAGACGTGTGCGACAGGGTACGCCCGCTCTCCCCCCCCGTGCTCGATTTGGCATTTCTCTCGTCGGCACCCACTCGGGACGCTCATTCCCCCGACGCCCGCGTCTCACCTTCGGACGCTCATTCCCCCACGCACACGACAGTTCTTCGCGAGCATCAGCTCGAACGACCTCGACGCGTTCCTGGCGTGCACGGCGTCCTCCACGCGCGCGCCTCGCGGCGCCGGGTCGTTCGAGCAGATCGACTGGAACGAGGGCCGCGAGCGGTTCCGAAAGTACAAGGCTCGGTATGCGTTCCTGCGCGACCGCGAGATTGCCGGCGACCCCGACGCGTGCGACGCGACGTACCTGCCGCACTTCGGCGCGGTTCCCGGGTACAGAGAGGGTGCCGCGTTCACGGACGAGCGCGGCGTGAAGCAGCACGTCATCGTGCGCCTGCGCAGGGAGAAAATCGAGTGGGGCAAGCCCAAGGAGTGGCGAGTCGCAGGCATCGCGTGGTCGCCCGCCAAGGACGAAAAGTAGTCTCGAAGCTAGCTAGTAGAGCCGGCTGCGCGAGCTCTCGATAGTGGACCGCGACGTAGCTCTACGTGTATGCATAGAAAGGAGTTGGCACGCGTTTTCTCACGAGAGACGACTACGGACGACGAGCTACTTGTCTACGCGTGTGGAATCTCCGCATCACAACTTGGACGTTCCCTCGACACCCTTGAGCAGCCTCCGCCGCAGCAGCGACTCGTACCCCGGCGGCGCGTGCGACTTGTTGAATGGCGCGTCCTGCACTTCGGCGTACAGGCGCGCGTAGACGTCTCCGTCCGACGCGCCGAGCGCGCTGTTGAGGAAGTAGTCGTCCAGCGCGAACGCGTCGGTGAGCGCGGCGGCGTCCGGTCGGAGCTCCAGCAACAAAGCCGATATTTCGGCGCGAACGCGCTCCGCGCCGGACCCGTCGACGTACCCATCCTCCAAAAAGGCCCCCATGTCGTCGTCCATCGTGGCGAGCCCGTGGAGCGCCACGAGTCGCTCCATGGCGGCCTGCGTCGCGCGCGAGACCCACCGCTTGTCGCGGACCTCCTCCACCGCCTCCTTGAACGTCTTAAGCACCACGTACGCGCAGTGCGCCTTGGCCGCCTTGATCCAACCCACCATGTCGCTCTGCATGGCGGCATCCGCGGAGGAAGAGCCGGCTCTTGACGCCGCCGCCGTCACGAGCCGCCGCGCTGCGTGCGCGTACGCCGCGAGCTGAACGTCGGGGTCGCGGATTTCCGACTCGCGCCATCCCGGTTTGGGGCTGCGTGTCGGGTCTTCCAGCAGGTACCTCGCGGCGCCGTTCGCCGCCGCCGCGACCGTCTCTTCCGCGGCGGCGTCGGCTTTTGTTTTCGCCCCGCGGCTCTGTTTTCTCCCCGCGGCGACGCTCGCCGCGGCGCGGCACACCTTGAGCAGGTATCGCGCGGTTTGCAAACACAACACGTTGTTGTCCCCCTCGTACGTCGCGTTGGGCGCGTAGTTCCCGAAGGTGGTGCCGAAGCCGGCGAGCGCCATGAAGCCCTGCCCGCCGCAGCACAGGCGGCACAGCTCGATGGCGTCCTTGGTGGCCCACGAGCAGTACGCCTTGAGGCCGGAGCTCGTGGCGTGCAGCTCCGGCAGCGCGGAGAAGTCCGCCGAGGCGCGCGATTTTTTCTCGTACTCAAAGTACATGCGCCGCATGTAATCCGACGTGCAGTGGAACGCGAACGCGCGCGCCAGGACGGGGAACAGACTGCGCTGGCTGTGCTGGTAATCCATCACCTGCAGCTCGACGTGTTTCGGGACGGACCCGAAAGAGCTGTCGAGCTCTCGTGGCTCTCGGTTGGGTTTCGACCCCGGGTTGCTCTGCCTTCTGACCAAATTATACCGCGTCGCGATGACGACGGCTTTCTTCATGTACAGCGCGGCGTTCATCACGATGTCCGAGCGCACGAAAACCATCGTGCCGTACGCGGCTTTCGCCACCGGCGGCGGCGTGTACGTGCCGTCTTTCGACATCGAAGAGTGCTTCATGAGCATCGCCCGGCGAGGCACACGCACGTGGTCGAACCGAAGGAAACCGTTGTCCACGGCGTTGTATCCCATCTTGGGTCCGATGTCGCCCGCCGTCACGCCGGGCATCGTCGCGTGATCTTCGTTTGAACGAATCTGCACGACAAACGCGTGCGGGCCTTTGTCCTCGCCTCCGTGCGTGATAAGCCGCGCCATGACGATGGCGTGCGTCGCGGTCTTGCCCATCCCCCCGGGCCACCACTTCGTGGAGGTGAGCGTCGGGCTGTGGATCACGAACTGCTCGGTGGGGGGATCGTACGTCGCGGTCGTCTCGAGCCCCCGGATGTACGTGCCGTGGCCCAGCTCCGTCTGCGCGTACGTGCCTATTATTTGCAGCTTGACGCAGCGCGGCATCCAGTACTTCTTCTGCTCCTCGTCCGCCTGGCCCTGGATGGTGGGGATGAACATGCCCAGGTGCAGGTCCAGCCCGCCGGGCTCGTCGATCATCTCGCGGATCACGCGCCCGATCGCCATCGGGTCTCCCACGCCCCGAGCGCCGAGCTCGGCGGCGAGCGCGGGGAGCGCCAAGTACTTCTCCAGGGTCGTGCGATACAGATCGGCGCGCTCCATGAAGTACTTGCCCTTCTTGCTGAACACGGGGTGGGCCCGGACGGCATCTCCGACCTTTTCACGGAGCACGAGCTTATCCTCACCGCCCGCGAGCAGAGCCGCGAGCTCGCGCGCGGGGAAGGTGGCGCTCGCGCGCTCGCGGGCCAGATCCGCGCGCGGGTCCACCTCGCTCGCCACGATCATCGCCGTGCTCGGGGCCTGCACGGCGCGCGTGCGCGCGTCCACGTCCCGGGGAGGAGGGAGCGCGGACCGCGCGGGGGGGAAGCCGCCGGTGGGGAAGGGCGGCGACATCGCGAAGCGTCCCGGACCCGAAAACGCCACGGGTCGCGAGGTTGTGGCGGGTGCGCCTGCTGTGCTGCAGATAAGAGCAGCGAGTGACGTGCCGAAACTTGCCAGTCGTGCGTCGTGCGCCGGTCATTTCCGCTCGATCTCGGACAGTCGGATTCTGCAGTCGCGTGTCGTGGCAATGTCGGCACTGCCAGAAAGCCACTCGCCCCCGCGCAGACCCGGGGACGATGGGGGGTCCGGAGGGCGGACCGGCGGCGGTGAAGGGTATTCTGAAGCCGAGCACGATGCGCGCGGAGACGCTCTCCGCCTCGGGCGATGGCGACGCGGACGCGCGCCGAGACGCGAAAGGCAAAGCGCCCCTCGTGCATTCGCGCGCCTCCGGCGAGGACGTGCGCACGCACACTTTCCATCGGTTCCACGACCGAGTCGCGGACGTGTTCGCGAGCCTCGGGCCGGGTTTGACCCGCGGAGGCGCGTTGGCGAGCGGGTCCGGAGCCCCCGCGCCTCCACCGGCGTGGATGCCCGCGAACACGAGCGTGGTGCGTCGAGGACGGGACGTGCGCGACGGCTCGGATGAGGATTCCGACGACGACGAGGCGAACCGCGCGGGTGCGGATGACGACGACGTCGCGCGGCGGAGACGAGACGAGTCGCGCGGCGCATACCCTGATGATCTGGATTGCCTGGCGAGCGACGACGACGACGACGAGACGCGACGTGGTGTCACCCTCGGCCGGAGCGTCGGGCGGTGCGCGGCGCTGGACGCGGAGGACGAGTACGACTACTACGACGACGTCGCCGCCGCGTCCGACGGGGGCGACGCTCTGAAAAGAAAAATAGGACTAGTTTCACAAAGCGCCGGAACAGCCGGTTCCGGCGGCGCCGGTCCCCGACGCGAGGCGAGGGAGACGTACGTCCCCCCCGCGAAACGCGCGCGCGCCGACGCGGGAGCGACCGCGCGCGGCGTCGCGTGGGACGGGGACGTGCGCGAGGTGCGGCGCGAGCCCCGCGGGAACGCCGCCGCGGGGGCTCGAACCTCCGACCTCCCGTCGCGCCGCCGTACGAACAGCTGGGTCCCCGACCACGTGCGCAACCCGCATAAGTACGACGTGTATGCGCTGGACGAGCCGCTCATCATCGGCGGCGGGTCTCGGGACGACGCCGCCGAATTTTTCTTCGCGCCGGGTGTCGTCGCGAAACCCGGCGGTTCCGCGAGCGCGGTGGGGAAACCGGGTGGAAAGCTCAACGCGCGACGAACGGAGGTCGGAGGTTCGAGCCCCCCGAGCGGCGGCGACGCTCGCCATCCGGATGGCGACGCGGAGGATGACGCGCGGAGAACGCCGATGCCCGCGCCGACGTTCAGCGCGTCGTCGACCGCTACCGCGGCGGCGCGCGAGGCCGCGAGGCGTCGCCGCGATGAACGGCGCGTCGCCGTTGTCGCGGTCGTCGCGAACGGCGAGGTTCCAGGTTCGAAGGCGGCGAGAAACGAACGTCTCGTCTCCTTCGACGCCGCCGCCGACGACGAAGCCGAGGACGGGCGCGGCGGCGGCGCGGGCGCGCGCGTCGCGGGGTTCGAACGCGGGAGCGCGAAGAGATTTCGGTCGTCGCGGAAGAGAGGGACCCGCGGGGAGGACGCGCGGTGAACACGGAGACGCGAACGAATCGTAGTCTAGCTATGCGTAACAGTAGCCGCGTCTGTCGGAAGCGGAGGAACGAGCGGCGGCGCGCCGAGGGTACTGTACCGAAAAACGCCTCCTTCGTTCGTCGTCACGGCGGGCTCTGTGTCCTGTGTGACTGGTCTCGACCGGGCAGGTCACGATTTTGATCCGGAGTCGAGAGAGAATTTTCCGATACGCCGCTCTCGGCGGATCGGGGGCGTCGGGTCTGGAGCTCCGCGAGTCGTTCGGCGACTCCGCGCGCTAGATCGCGCACACCCACGCGCGCGAGAGCAGCAGCTCACGCCCGTTCCCGGACCCGCCGTCGATCGAGCCGCCGCGCACGTCTCCGCGTTCGTCTGCCCTCGCGGATAACAACCTTTCCGTGTCCACGTCAGAAAAGAATCGTCATGGCTTCCCTCTCCGCGACCGCCACGGTCGTGCGCCCCGGGCTCGCCCGCGGCAAGACCTCCGCGCCTAAGGCGCAGGCGCCCAAGTCGTGCGCCATGTCGGGCCTGACCGGATCCGCGCCCGCGTTCCTGGGCAAGCCCTCGGCGCTCAGCGCGGGCATCGTCTCCGCGGGGGGTGCCCGGGGTGCGGGGAGCAGGTCCGTCGCCACGATGGGTCTGTTCGGCCTCGGCCTCCCCGAGCTCGTCGTCATCGGCGGCGTCGCGGCGGTGCTCTTCGGGCCGAGCAAGCTCCCCGAGCTCGGCAAGAGCCTCGGGAAGACGGTGAAGAGCTTCCAGGCGGCGGCGAACGTGCGTACCCGACCCCATCCTCGCGCGTCCGAAGACCCGAGATCATCGTCGCATTCCGCGACGCGCGTGCTCGAGCTGCTCCCCCTCTCCTGAAAACAAACACGAGAACGTCGCGTTTCCGGTTTTCCAGTTTCTCGCGAGCGCGATCGTCGATCGTCGTCCTGACCCGCGGTCCCACCAACAAAACGCGCAGGAGTTCCAAGACGAGCTCAAGGAAGGCCGGGAAGCCGAGGAGGCCGCGGAGCCCAAGCAGATCGAGGACGGCGAGGACAAGAAGGCCGAGTGAGCGGCGCGACGCGACGCGAGCGGCGAGAAGAAAAAGATGGCGCGATTTTTTTTTTCGCGACGGCGAAGACTGCGGGTATCAAAGGTGGGGGTATCCAGATACGCGGTATGAATACCTCAACAGCTACACATCAAACGCCACGTTTCTTCTCACCCGCAGCCTTGGCCTTGGCCTTGGCTTTCCGCGCCGCCACAGCAGGCCGTTTCCCCGTGCGCGCCGCCGCCGCCTTCCCGCCGCGGCCGCCGGCGCCGCCGCGGCCGCCGGCGCCGCCGCGGCCGCCGCCTCCCCTCGAAACGCCCGCCGCGGCGGCCCCCCCGTCGAACGCCGTCTTCTGCCTCTTCCCTCCCGGCCGCGACCTGGATCCCTCC
>Ga0233432_10005617_pt1 | contig 10869 bp, 8 predicted proteins | sample SI_122_August201_6_FD_179870 | JGI IMG/M metagenome (GOLD analysis project Ga0233432, IMG submission 179870) | Seawater microbial communities from Saanich Inlet, British Columbia, Canada - SI_122_August2016_10_MG | ecosystem: Environmental > Aquatic > Marine > Inlet | place: Canada: British...
AACAAGTAGTCGTAGGATCCCCTTTCCTTCATGGCTCTCGGCCTGGTCAATGGCCTTGGTGAAAAGGTCATAGGCGTCTGGGGTGATGGGCTTTCCATTTACAGAAAGGATCACATCTCCCTTTTTCAACAGACCGTCCGAAGGCGACCCCTTTTCAATAACATCAATGACTAAGTGATTTGGATGGCGTTCGGCGAAGAAGCCGGTTGGACCATAGTGACAGATTTGCCCAGGGGATGGAGTCATATTGAGATCATAAGTGATTGTGTTGCCCTTTCCTCGACGAAGGCTGGGGCGTTCGACAGTCACATAAAAGTGCCAATCCCAATCACGACCCAATCGATAGATACGGATCCTGGTGAGATGTGGGATACCTCCCCATCCTCCCATTCCTCGGTGCTGCATTCCCCGAACCAGATCACCGACCCTGATTTTTCCATAAGCCGCTGAACCGGGGACAACATGGGTGACTTTGATATGGTCGGATTCCACGGTGCCGCAGATGCCAGATTCTCCCATGCGGTAGACCTGCCCAGGCGTGGCGACTTTGTTACGGTCTTTGGTCAGTGCTAGGTCTTCATAGACCTTGAGTTGATTGCTGTGTCCAGTATAAAAAGTGACACAGAGAAGAATCGTCAATAATCGGAAGTTTTTCATATAAGGTATCTTACAAGCTAACATCTTAGCTACAGAAGCTGTGAAACCCTGGTGAGCCTATTTTCAAACAGGAAGGGGTGATACTGAGCATATTATTGAGAGCGATGATGGTTATGTCTTTAATTTGAGGTGTTGTACCTGTTGACCGCGTACAAATCTGATGAGAAGTGAAGGCTCCCAAGGGTTTTCAACGCGCTTTTGCAGGTCCTTTAGGGTCTTGATTTGTGAGTCTTCAATAAACTGTACAAGATCATTTGCTTGGAAGCCTGCTTTTGCAGCGTCTGATTCAGGTGGTACGGTGATGAGGTGGATACCTCCGTCTTCTTTTCTCACACCAAACGCAGAAAACTCTTCGCCGGAAATGGCCTTGATCGTTGCCCCAAGCCAAGTCCCTTTTGCTGCAGAAACGGGAACTGAATCGTGCAGAATATCAGGGAGTGGAAATTTAGGGACTCGTGCAATTTTCTTGAGTGATGTTTTTTTGACTCCAAACTGATCCATCGGAAAATTCTTAAAACCAAGTTTTAGGACGGGTGAGTCTTCTTCGACTCGATAGTCACCGATCTCTGGATTGATAAAAAGAGGGTCGCCAACGAGGGAGTTTTCATCACAGCCCTGCTCTAGAAAAGCCTCACGGTCTTCTTTGATCGTGAAGAAGTTTTTATCGATCTCTTTTCCCCAATGTTTCATCCCAGCTGGACGATACCTCCGCATCCAAATGTTGCGTGTTACAACATCGAGACTGTTTTCGTACCAGGCATGTGGGTGAAAGGTACCAGTGACGGTGACATTATTATAGGCTTGGCGATGAAACCCTTCACGGAACTTTAATCCCCGCCCCAGAAGTAGATTGTTGTAGATTTCATAGTTGCTTGAGCCGTCATCCAAGTCAACATCCCAGCCATGATCACAGCGCCAGCGGCTATTGCGGATGATGGTTTTTTTGGTATCTAATAGAGCCAAACTTTCCAGTTCGTGTGCCGGAGCACCTTCTAATTCCCAGAAGCGGTCCCGGCCCCAAGAGTTAAAACTTCCGTGATCGCCGGTCTCTAAAACGGTGTCGAAAACATCACAATGTTCTATGATGTGCCCACCAAATGTGCCTTCGCTAAAATTGATACCAGCGCGACCAACGTCGTAAATCGAACAACTCCGAATGGTGATGTTTTGCGACATGGAGACCTGTACACCGGTTGCTTGCTTTTCGACGACTCCAATCCCATTGATCAAACAGTCTTCAACGAGACAGTCGGAAGGGAAATTGTCTCCTTTTGGGCCAGGGGTTTTGTCGATATCAGCATAGTTTTGACGCTCTTGGTATTCAAAGAGAGGGTTGCGAACGGTGTCTGGGTCACCAACAAAACAGATGCCACTAGCTCCTGCTTCATGAATGTGCGTGCCGCTGATTGTGAGACCTCGAGTGTAAGTGCTGACGAATATACCATTCCCACCAACTTGATCGAACTCACAGTTGCTGATGACGCAGTCCTCAGTGCCTTTCAGTAAAAGAGCACCGCCACGGTAGATCGTCCAGTCGCTACGGAGAAGTGGTTCTTTTGTTTCCATGAAAGTTCGAGCCGTGTGACGAAAAATGAGCCCATTCAGAGTTAGATGTTGGATAGGATTTTCCTTGGTGCCGTTAAATTCAACCAGGTGTTTAAGGCGTGCCACTTCAACTTTTGCCGTGGTAATTTCCTCTTCGGAATCTGGGAAGTAGTAAAGTATCTTTTCTTCTTTATTAAAATACCACTCACCAGGGGCATCTAATTCTTCGAAGATGTTTTCTACAAAGCGAAACTTCTCGTGCATTCCCATTTGACGATTGTTTTGCCAGCCTCCTTCGTAGGCGACTGACCCATCGGAGTTTTTTCCTGTGATGCGATAATGGTACCCCCCCCAGTGATGAGCATGCATCGCGTGGATGTACCCACCAGCTGGATTCTCCCATTTAGCAGCACGTTCTGGGCTAAAGGCGTCTTCTGCATAGCCATCGTAGGGTTTGATGGTGGGGTCGTAGTTGGGGTACCGCGCCATGTGTTTTCGTTGACTGTTAATGAAGAGTTGGTCGACCTCAAGTTCAGCAGGCACCTTTGCTCGTTGGATGCTTCCCTGATAGGGTTGCCAGTCGAGCGAGAGTCTCGTCCCTCCGCTTAGAACGACCTTTTCGTCATGGTAGGCTGAATAGGTTACAGGAGCATCCTCAGTACCAGAGTCTTCGACAGAAAACTTAATTGTTTCGTCTAGATAGTAGGTACCCTTTCGAATGAAAACAGTGATGGGCTTTTGGCGACGGTCCGAGCAAGATCGCACCATGGATTGTGCTTTTTCAATACTCGCGAAAGGCTGATCCAAGGAGCCAGAGTTTGAATCTTGACCTTCTGGGGAGACATAGTATTCAATGATCATATTTAGTATCTTTTATTGTCGAAGTAAATGGTAAGCCATCAAAGGGCTAGTTGGAGTGAGGTGAATCAAGGTGCATCGTATTGGCTATTGAATAACAAACTGAAGACTCGAGTCTCACGAGTCGACAAAACATTGAACGACTGTAATAGAAAAATATCGATTTTATCTTTTGTTGATGGCACTGACTGATCATCAGGGAATAGTTTTTTAAAATTTGTTTGAGTGATCGCACTTGTTTGGTCATCATCGTAAGGGCCTTTGAAATAAGACTTTTCACCAGAATCAATGGAAGGAGACGAAAATTTATTCTGATATGACATATTGGTTTCTAAGTGGAACTGATGGGGCAAGGTTTGGGGCCCATCTCAAGACATAATTTGCCCCCTGCACTCAGTTCTTCATGTAATAGATAATATCGGTTGAGGGCTTCTCCGTTGAGTTTAATAGACTGAATATAGACGTTTTTCAATGAGTTATTCTCGGCAATGATAGTAAACTCTTTACCCTTGTGGTAGATAGGGTCTAATTTGAAAGTTATTTTTTCGAAGACTGGACTGGTGATTTGGTATTTATTGTCGCCAGGGCAAATGGGGTGAATTCCAGCTGCTGCGAGAACGTACCACGCAGAGATTTGCCCCACATCTTCATTGCCGCAGATTCCGTATCGATCGTCACCATAGGCTTGCTCACATATTTTTCGAGACCATTTTTGTGTGAGTTCTGGTAAGCCGATCTCATTGAACATAAACACGATTTGATGAACGGGCTCATTGGCATGGTTGTAGTAGTCGTTCCAAAGGAAATCTTCTGGGGTGTTATCGAAAAGAGTTGTTAATTCTTTCGCACAGAATTCTTTTCCCATAAGTTCACGAAGCCCTTGGATATCGTGGGGTACAAACCATCCTTGCTGATATGGATTGGACTCGAGACAGCCTTGACCGTGATTGGTTTTTCCCTTCCACTCCAACCACTGTCCATTCGGAGCCTTCCCACGAAACCACTGAACGTCATCGTCCCATAAGACTCGGTAGGTTTTGCTTTTCTCCTCATATTCTTTGGCCAAGTCATCCTTCCCTAAGCTTTTGGCGAAACGGCTGAAGCACCAGTCTGAATAGCAGTACTCTAGAGTTTCAGAAATAACGATATCTTGAGATTCAGAATAGCCTTTGCTGCCATTGCAAAATTTCTCAACACTATTTTGACAGTATTCGAAAGCTTGTTCTATGTTATAGTTGTCGATGCCTTTTTCAAAAGCATCGACAATGATCGATACGCCGGGGTTACCAATCATGCACCCACTATAGGCATTGAGAAACTCCCACCGGGGAAGGTACTCATTTTGACTGAGCTCAGCTATCTGAAGGAGAGAGTTGATTTCATCGTTAACCATGGACGGATTGATGATGGTTTGGAGTGGAAACTGTGATCGAAAAACATCCCAGCCACTGAAAATAGAACGATAGCTGAAGCGATGGCTCTGGTGTACTTCCCCATCAGCTCCTCGGTATTCACCGTTCACGTCTGAGACGCCTCTTGGGTCTATCATGGTGTGATAGAGAGCCGTATAAAACTTTGTATAGTCAGCGTCTTTACCACCCTCGACGTCGATATTTTCAATAACATCTGCCCACAGTTGTCGAGACTTTCTCGCTAAAGAGTCAAAGTCCCAATCTGGGATATCGTGCTCAAGGTTCTCCTTGGCTCCTTTGACGCTGACAAAGGAAATTCCAGATTTCACAAGGATTTGTTCGCCTTCTTCGGTGTTAAACTCTGCAAAAAAACCGAGATGATCGCCGGTGGCATCGTTCTTTCCAACTTCAACAGTGGCATTTTCTACGATGTTTTGATAAGCGTCACTCATAATGTCTCTTCTTTTTCGCATGGTGCCATTGGGAATCTCTGCACTCCACACCCCATGGTTAGCAAAAGGTTTGTTGAACTGACAATAAAAATAAACGATGTAGTCAGCCCCACCAGATCCATTTCCCCAGCCCCCACCTTCGGGAGGGCATTTCATCCAACCGCTGATCGTGTGGTCATTTTCAACACGGACAGACTGCTCGGTTGATGTTCCCCCGACTCTCCTAGAGAGGTCGATTTGCACTCGAGACAAGTTGTTTTGAGGAAAGGTGAACCGAAGCATTCCAGCGTGGGCTGCGGCGGTCATTTCAGACCTGACGTCATAATCGCTCAAGGTCACAGCGTAGTAGCCGGCCCGAGACGATTCACTATCGTGACTAAATTTTGAGCGGTAGCCAGTTCTCGTATCTTCTTCTTTGCCACGATTGGTTTTGAGCTCGCCAGTCGTAGGTGTGATCAGAAAGTTACCGAGGTCTCCATACCACCCAACTCCACTCATGTGAGTGAAGCTGAACCCTTCAATCGAAGAATGTTCATAGGAATAGCCTGATCCGAAGTCGCCACCGGTGATGGTGTCGGGACTCAACTGAACAAGCCCAAAGGGCGTTGTGGCTCCGGGAAAAGTTTTACCCATGCCATGAGCGTCCTTTGAGTCGGGCCGATAGGCAACTGCTCCGATCATCGGGTTGATGTAGTCTACTTTATCCTTATTCATCGATGGGTTTTAGCTCATGATCACTGGTAAAAGAAAATATGTTGATTAAATTAGACAATCAACTAGATGATCGTGATATTCTTTTGTATAAGTGAGATATTTGTTGAATCTGAAGGTTATTTCGCTACTCGCTTTCGAGAGAATGCCAGATTGGCGATTAGATTGTTGATCAACTTATTAAAGGTCGCCCAAATGAAGTTATCTCGGTTTAGGAGCTGGTACGAGTTGTTGACTCGAATTGAAGTAGGAGCGTAAATGATGATTCATTAACCAATCTAATTTCGAGTGCAACCCAATCTTGTAAAGTGAGCAGGCTAAAATTTGGATATTTGAACAAGCGGAAGTGACCTATCAGGAGTTTGATGAAACTCTGTCTCTGCTCAGAGAACCGATGAGCTATATAGCTATGGTTGAAACTCTTTTATGAGAACTTTTCGATTTCATTCCTAATCTTTTCTTTAATTTCAAAATTCGTGTCGTAGGGTTTGGGTGAGGAGATGAGGGGTGATATTTTCTGAATATCAATGTTGAAAGGTAAGGCCGCCAAGGTCTCAGCTGCACGATCAGCAGATGTGATATCCTCATACCATAGAGTGTAAGGTTTGACGTTCTGTTTGTCAAAGAAAGTGAGCCATGCTTGATCACACTCTTTAAGGAATTGTTTGCATTGTCGGTACCGGTCATTGATGGATTGGGCTTTTGGATGAATCAAGGGACTCGTTTCTTCTCCCACTCCCCATTTTCCTGTCATGCTGGCGGCTGCCATGCTGATGGCCTGTTCGGAAATATCTCGTCGACGCAACCAGATGAACCACATAGGGAGGTGTATGATTTTTTTCCATTCAATTCGCTTTATGTGTGACGGATTTAGCTTGAACGAAAGAACACGATTCCTCGTGCGGTGCTGGAGCAAAGCATTCAGATAGTCGCCCCTTTGAGACTCGACCTTCAATCTTGAATCTTTCATGGTATTGATCTATGGTCCCTTTTATGAAATATTCAAAGGGAACGCCTAAGCCTGAAAGGTAAAGAAGTGAGCAGAGAAAGTGGCTTCCACTTCGTGGAGAGGTGGCAATAGGCACAACATTTTTTGCTAGACTGTCGTCCCCATCAAAGATATCCGACCAGGAGTTACCCATAGTTAAATATTTTTGGTGTTTGATTTTGAGGGTCATTTTTTAGGGAAAACGATAGAGCTGAGTTCCTGTGAACAAGTTGTAGCGAGGTGAATCATAGAGGAGTGAATCTGAGTCTTCCGGTACCCTTCTCGTGGATGATAGAATCGAATCTACCTAGGAATCCAATAGGTAGTCATCTATTTCAAGATACTGAAAATTTGGGTTCTTGGCAAGGGTCGAGGCAAGTATTGATGTGCCTGAGCCAAAAGCGCCTGTAACAAGAATATTCAAGAGTCGTGAATAGAGGAATAGATTCGGATGGAACTGTTTTTAAAGGCCTTAGATGTTCTTTTCATACTTCTTTCAGACATGTTGTCTGGTTGTGTGAAAGGATAGGAATTTACTGATAGACTCAAGTCCTTCTAAGCCAATTATGAGGCTAACTCCTTCACTCGTTACAAAACAGAAAGTCGTCCAGGGTGTCAAATGACATGACAGGGAACATTGAAATATATGGCAATCTTCGACTGCTTCCTAGTAGAGGGTGTAATTTTCTTCTGGACTCACGCTCATACCTAAAAAAATAATACCTGAGGCACTCGAGGATGAGGCGTGACTTCTCTAGAGTAAAAACTTTATACTGAGCATCTCCATTGGATATGCGATGGGGAAGAGTGACAATAGATCAATCCTTATTGTGCCTAATATATTTCATGGTGTAACAGAGATCTCTGGCCTTATATGAAACAGATATGAAGAAAAACATTTTTCTATTCATTGCGTCTGCCCTGATGATGACGAGCCAAATTTTCTCAGCCGAGGTAGCCTTTCGTTTCTACCACAAAGGAGAGGTGGACGGAATTATGAGGGTGGATCTCAAGAAAGTGGCACCAGTTACTTATGAGATGGTTGATGCTATTCAGCTCCCCGTTGAACGTTATCCAAATGAAGCTGAGCCTATCCGAAAGAAGTTCAAAACGAATGTTTTGACCGAGGAGTTCATCTTCGTCAATTGTAAGCCAGGAAAAGTGCAAGAGAAAAACTTGCGCTCACTCATTCGCCGCATTTCTGCTGCAGAGGAATCTGGCTGGATTTATGGTGATATCATTGCTTATCGTGAACCTTCTTTCAACTCGAACATTCCAAGTCAAGATCTTTATCCAGGCCCCTGGAGTGATACGCGATTGATAGCGAAGAGCGATGTCAAGGCTATGAGGGATATGATCAATCAAGCTTATGAGGAGAAAAAACTGAAGAGAAAGGATTATCGCATCTGTGGTCTGATTTATGCATGGGACAACATGGACCTAAAGGCTAAGGCTTTTGCCAAGGAGTATTTAGATGGTCTTTATGTAGAACTGAACTCTCGAGGAGGGCGCTGGCCCAAAAAGGGAAAAGCTGGAAAGGTTGGCTATGGAAAGAATTATGTAGAACCTAAGAAGCACAGTATCAGCGCCTATGGTACTCCGGGAAACATCGATTGTGCCCTCATGGCCAAGTGGTGTGCTGAAAACAATATTCGCTTTGGCATCACCACGGGCAGTAATGTGAAAGATGTTTGGTTCAAGAAAATGTTTAACGATTTTTTTGCCCAATGCAAAGCTCTAAACGTAGACCACAAGCATAAAAACTTTATGTATCTGATTCATCACAATAACGTTGATGCCAAGCGCTTGCCTTATTATCCTGAAAGTGAAGAAGCCACCATCACCAATTTAGCTAAGTTTCTCGTCGAACGGGTTAAGTGATCAGTGCTATCCAGGCATAGATTTTTTTTAGATACTAAAGGTAAATCCATATCTTTTTGATAATGGATTGTCATTTGGTTAGCGATGATGATGACTGTTACAGCAGAAAGACGAAAGTTAGGCTTCTTATAGATGACCCTAGTCGCCGACCGAGTCTAGAAATGATGAGTTGTTCTTATCATCTATTTGCACCATATAATTAGGCAAAGCTCTACGGATTAACCTCGTTTGTCGATGAGGATTTCCTCATCTCTCCCAGGCGCTTTAGGGCGATGAGACTCTCTGGAGTGATTTGCCCTGTCTTGTCTGGTCCGACGTTCAGGAGAAAGTTGGCGTTTCGATCATTGGCGGCATTAAGACGTTTTAAAATATTTTCTGGATCAGTGGTGGGCGTTCCTTCAGACCAAAACCAGCCATCTTCAAGGGTCCAGCAAGTTTCTCCGGGGACGGTATTTCCTTCGGGGAGCTGCTTCATTTCTGAAATGAGAAGGTCGAGATAGGGTTCTCCCTTCATGGCCCAGTCCCACCAGTTTCCGCAACTGAGAAGCTCTCGGCCTAGGCTTGTTACGAAATGCTTGGCCTGCTCTTCAGGTATAATTCGTGGATCGAGAGCATCATTCCAGATATAAAATACTTCGGGAAACATGTCAGCTAATTCGCGAATCTGCTTCTGCTGAAAATCAATTTGCTCTTCAAGGCTGGTGATGGAGGGGTCGCACTCGGGTGGCAGCACTTTGAATTTTCCTTCATTGCCTTCTCCGTCATCAAATCCGGGGTTGCGCCAGCAGTAGTAGAGGCCAACCTTGAGACCGTGACTCGTGAATGAGTCGACAAACTGGCGGACAAGATCTTGCTGATAGGAGCAGTGGGGGTGCATCACTCCGTAGTCGGTGTGTTTACTATCCCAGAGGCAGAAACCACCCACATGTTTCGCGGTCAACACTCCGTAGGTCATACCGGCAGAAGCTGCCGCATCGGCCCATGCATCGGTATCAATAGATTTTCCTGGGTTAAATGTTGAGGGTTCGGGATATCCAGTCACCCACTTCTCGCCAGTGTAGGTGGCCATATTGTAGTGGATGAACATACCGAATCCTAGCTGTCGGAATTCTTCTTGTATTTTTGAATTCATCATGAGCTCCGGTTTGTGGACAATTTTTGTAAATAACTTCAGCTATGCGTGAAGCTCAACATGGTGGAGCTTCACCTTCTTGAACGGGATGATTTAATGAAGGTTTGGGTGACGCGTCCATGATGATCTGTAGCCATCCACCTCATGTCGTCGGGAGGATCGAGATGGAATTCGGATTTCCATGATGAACTGAGGCCTAAAAAAAATTATGGTTTAGTTGAAATTAAGGCCCATTGCTTCAAAGATTTCTTGAACATCACTGTCGAAGGTGCTCTGGGATTTTTGAACATAGGTTGCTGCACTGATGTTGCCAGAAACAAACTGATTTGAGATGCGTGAGCTGTCTGTGAGGTTGCTCAGGTTGCCACTGCTGTTGAATAGGGAGATGTAGTCATCACGGAGGGTTGCTGCAGCAGCTGTCGACCCACCGAGATCGGGGTGGGTGATGATGTCGGCAATGAGATTCACCATTTCACTCCAGTCTGATTGAGTTAAAGCTAGTTGCCCTTCGAAATGAACACTCACGCGGGCTACGATGACAACTAAAAAATTAAGTTGAGCTTTACGGGTTTCGGAAAAAAGAGAAGAGGACTCAATATTGGCTCGATTCACATCAGCTAGACTCTCGATGCCTGAGCCTTGGGCATCTTCTAATGCGCCAATGAGGGTGCTGTCGACCTTTAAGAATGAACTCTTTGAAGCCACTTCAATAGCTGCCCAAGACATGGCGGTGGTGAGGGCGCTGATTTCACCTGCATCGAGATTTCCTTCGCCATCTGCTAAGACAAACTGGTCGGCTAAGACGACGGTTTCCATATATTCCAGGTCGTTTCTGCGCAGTCTCAGTCGATAGGACTGCCCAGGGTCGAGAGTGATTTCGGCGTAACCAAGGTTTAGATCGTAAAGGCCTGAAGTGACCACATTGCCAGGGCTAGTGAGTCCACCGGACAGGTCGTAGACCAAAATGTTGTCTCCAGCTTGAGCTTTGAATCTCAAGCTGGCTTTCTCTGGAGTTGAGCTCTGGGATCCAGCTCCGCCCCCACAAGCAAGAACGAGGACAATGAGGGTGAAAACAAAAGCGAGTTGCTGTGAAAGTCTCATGGTTCAGTCGATGTCGTTGATGTTGAGTCGGAGTCGAATCAATCTCTCGGCTTCTTGGTCATCCAGAGACTGCTGAAGATCATCCTGAAGCCCAGAAGACGTTTCTTCGATGTTTTCGTTCTCTGTGGATGC
>Ga0233432_10005621_pt1 | contig 10864 bp, 7 predicted proteins | sample SI_122_August201_6_FD_179870 | JGI IMG/M metagenome (GOLD analysis project Ga0233432, IMG submission 179870) | Seawater microbial communities from Saanich Inlet, British Columbia, Canada - SI_122_August2016_10_MG | ecosystem: Environmental > Aquatic > Marine > Inlet | place: Canada: British...
TCGACATCATCGGCAGCTCACTCAACGCCAGTGGGACCATTTTCAGGATCGAGTAGACTTCTAGCAAGATTTAAATTAAGATAATTTCTTTCCCGAGAGCTGACGATCGTCGAAGGGAGGTCTTCCCTTCTAGAAGAAAATCCCTCTCCTTTCTAGGTTTGAAGATCGGCTTTTCTTGCGAGCCCCCCATCGTTGATGAGTGATCAAGGTTGAGAGGAAATTCCAAGAAGGTTTCTTTGAAGTTCTAGAGGGAGTAACTGATCATTTTAATAAGTGAATGAGATATCCATGATCACGTGGGCAAAAAATGCTCTGCAGGAAATCATTTCTCATTGAAGAAGGTTCTCATCTGGTTAAGAGTTGCAGCGTGGATTGCTTTCGGTATTGATAGGGCGTGAGTTTCTGACTGCGCTTGAACCGCTTATCAAAATATTTCCGCTCTTCATAACCAAGTGTTCTGGCAATAGATTCAATATCGTAAGAGGTGAAGCGAAGAAGCTGAGTGGCTCTTTCCATTCGGAGGTCTTCCAAATATTGGAGGGGAGTTGTTTTGAGCTCTTCTCTGAAAAGTGCGCAAAGCCTAGCCCGCGATAAACGGGCAGCCTCAGCGACATCCTCAAGACGGGTAGGTTTTTCAATCTGACGATGAAGGAAAGACCGAGCTTTTTCGATACGCGGATCAATTCTGGTCATTTCCAAACGAGATTGAACGAGGAGTAGAACATACTCCAGCTGATTGAGGATGATCTCATTGCTTAGACCATTCGGTTGACTCAACCATGCGTCCATGGTAGAAAAACAGATGGTCGCCCTTTCCAAATCACCTTTTTCAAGCCTAGCCCTTCCGATTCCAGGAGCTAGTTTTTCAGGAAGAAGGAGTCTGTTAAATCGAGAGGGAATTTCGAGGATGAGAAAGGACACCGTCCATCCCTCTGCCTCATTGGAGGTCCACTCTTGCCAAGTGAGGGGGGAAAAGTGAAGAAAATCCCCCGTCTTAACGGTAAAGCTTCCTTCTGGGTGCTGATAGGTAGCTCCACCCCCTAGGGTGATGGAAAAAAGATGGTGATCGAAGGTGCCCTCCCAGGCCTCCTTTTCTGGAACGAATTGGCCAACTCTCGTGAAGGGAACCTTTCCGATGTACTCTTTTTCCATACCTAAAGAGTAAGACTATATTGCCCCTTTTCAATACAGATTTATGTTTCTATGGGCATAAATTTTATTAAAATACACTAACAATCGGTCAAGTTGATCCTAAAAAAAAGAAAGGTAATCATTGAGTTTAAGAAATTATGATCTGGCGGCTTATGTGTGGCCATCTTACACAGGTGACGAACCGAGAAGCCGCATTTTCTGGCCCGAGGGAAATGGTGAGTGGCAAACCGTCAAATCAGCGACCGCAAAGTTCGAGGAGCATAGTTGGCCGAGAAAACCCCTTTGGGGTTATTGCAATGAAGCTTCCCCTGAGGTCATGGAGATGCAGATTGATTCCGCCGCGGATCACGGCGTGAACGTCTTCATCTACGACTGGTACTGGTACGACAACCGACCCTTTTTAGAGCAATGCCTCAACAACGGATACCTTAAGGCAAAAAATAATGAGCGTGTCAAGTTTTACCTGATGTGGGCCAATCACGACGTCAACTGCGTTTGGGATAAGCGTTTGGCCCACAGTGACCTCGATAATATCATCTGGCAAGCCAGCGTGAATCGAACTCAGTTTGAAGAGATTGCCCGGCGTCTCATTCATAATTACTTCAGCCATCCTTCTTACTATTGCATCGATGGTTGCCCGGTTTTTCAGTTTTATGATCTTAAAAATCTGGTTCAAGGTCTTGGCGGCACGACAGAAACCCTCCGAGCCTTCGACTGGTTTCGCGAAGAAGCCGTGAAAGCCGGGCTTCCTGGCCTTCACCTGCAGATGACATCCTGGGGAGCCAACCGAAAGAATATGAGTGGTGTCGACGGCGGGGCAGAGGCCACCCTCAAGGAAGAGGTCAGCCAACTTTGCTTCGACAGCATCACCAACTACCAGTATGTTCATTTCACGGATATCGATCGAGACTACGGGGAGATCATGGTCGATGTGGAAAAGGAGTGGAAAAGGATGAACGATGAGTTTAGTATTCCTTACTTTCCCCACGTCTCGCTGGGTTGGGACAATAATCCTCGCTTTGAAACCTTCCGCCCCGGCATCGTCAAAGGAAATACACCTGAGGCAATTGAGAAAGCCTTCCTAGCTGCTCGTGCCTATGTCGACGCTCACCCTAGTCAGGCACCTCTGGTGACGGTCAATAGTTGGAATGAATGGACTGAAACCAGTTATCTACAGCCGGATGACCTCTATGGTTACGGATACCTTGAAGCGATTAAACGCGTTTTTTGTGGTACAAAAGACGTTGGCCGAGGTCTCTCCGCGTAATACAATGCCCTTGAAAGTGACTGACACAAACCATCTCCCTAAGAGAAGCTCCGAAACCCCAAAAGAGAGGGCCCAGAAACTAAGTACTAAGGAAAAAGCTTCCTACGGATTTGGTGGTTTTGTCGACCAGATCATGGCCAACTCATTCGGTCAACTGTCATTCCCCATTTACAATATCGCCCTCGGATTAGATGCGAAACTTCTAGGGATTGCTCTGGCGGTGCCACGTTTCGTGGATGCCATCACTGACCCCCTAATGGGCCATATCTCCGACAACACCCGCTCCCGCTGGGGCCGCAGAAAGCCCTATCTCGCAATTGGTGCCATCCTCATGGCACTCATGCTGGTTGTCGTTTTTAGCCCACCAGCTGGGCTTGATGAAAATGGCCTGTTTATTTACATCACGATCGCGGGGGCTCTGATGTACGTCGCCTATACCATTTTCTCCGTTCCCTACCAGGCCTTAGGGCTTGAGCTGACGGACGATTACCACGAGCGAACCAGTGTACAGGCATGGCGCATGGCAATGATATCTGCTAAAGCCTTGATCGCCCCCTGGCTTCTCAAGGCATGTTTTTTAATAGGAAGTTATTTTCCAGAAAGTGACCGCCCCTCCGAAGTGATTGGCGTGGTCTATGTGGCAATGGCTTTGGGTCTACTGATAATCTTGGGGAGTTTGCCTCTCCTTAGATTCTGCCGGGAGTCCACAGATCATATAGCTGCTGTGAAAGTTAAAGCCTTAGCCAGCCTCAAAGCAACCCTTTCAAACAAGGTCTTTCGCATTCATTTGCTCACGATCTTTTTGGTGATGATTGGGGCCTTTATTCACAACCCGATCACCCTTTATATCAACAATTACTACGTCTATGAGGGTGATAAAAATTCTGCGGCTACCATGATGGGATACTCTGGCTCCCTTGGAGCAATATGTGGATTCTTAGCCATTCCTCTGATTGCTTGGCTGTCTCGACGAGTTGGAAAAAAAGCGGCGTATGCTGGGGGAATCATAACCTGTGGTTTACTCGATCCATTGGCATGGTTCTTGTTTGATCCAGACATGCCCTATTTGCAACTCTTTAATGTCTTCATCACTGTCGTACCCATCACCTGTTGTTGGGTCTTAAACCCGTCCATCACTGCCGATATCTGTGATCATGATGAGCTTCAAACTGGACAACGCCGTGAGGGAATGTATGGAGCGGTGTGGGGCTTTGCTTTCAAAGCCGGAATCAGTGGAATCTCGATCCTCATGGGACTGATGATCGCTTGGACGGGTTTTGTTGCCGATGATGCCGTCCAGACTCCGGAAACTATTTTCAAAATGCGAGTGCTTCTTGCCTTTGTTCCCGCTGTCTTTCTCGTTGCAGGGGGTTGTCTCTTTGCTTGGGGGTATCCCCTGACCCAGAAACGTATCGAGGAGATCCAGAAAGAACTGAAGTCTCGCCATCAATTAACCGCTCAACCTAACGGCCAAGAGAGTTAAAAATGTCAAATGACCCAAAACATACGGTTTCGTGGATGGCCATGGTCTCCATCTTCCTCATTTCTTCTATGACCGTGGTCGGGGCAACCCCACCTAAAGGTGTGACGAGTAAGACCTTTCAAGATCCTCCTAAAGAGTTTCGCCTCATTCAATACCAATTGAGCCCGCCTGCTCTCAAGGACTACCCAAATTGGGGGATCGGCGGGTACATGGGCTTCTTTTATAAGAATCTCTACAAACAAGGGCCAAAGGGACCGAGGAGCATCACGAAGTTGGTTGACCAAGCTTATAAGAGTGGCTCACCGGTTTGGCTCGCAGACGACTGGGGCTATCCCAGCGGAATGGCAGGAGGACGGGTGGTCGCGGAAAACCCTGACTATGAAGTTCGAAGCCTAGTGATGCTCACAGAGAAGGGTAAAAACACAACCCCCATTAAATGGAAACTGCCCGATGACCTACACGACATCGTTTTCGCCATTCTCTACCCGATCAAAAATGGCGCCATTGATATCAGTGCCGGAAAACAACTCAAGCCAAAGCAGAAAAACATCTCTGGAAAAGGACTCAGTGGACCATGGGAGCTACGCATCTTCGCCCGCTACACCCGCACAAAAAATGTGCAGGCTCAGTCTACGATGAAACAGTTTGGGCACACCGGTCGTTACCCGGATCTCATGAATCGCAAAGCCATGTCCCGTTTTATAGCCAACATGCACGAACCCATCCTTAAGCAGATCAAAGACCCGAAAAAGAAGGTCCAAGGTTTTTACTGCAACGAACCGAATCTAATGCAAACCCACTGGGTGGGTGGCAAGTCCCCCTACCCCTGCACCCCCTGGAACGAAGACCTACTAGCCCTCTTCAAGAAAATGCACGGCTACGATTTAGTGGAGGTCCTTCCCTACCTCTTTGAAGGCAAAGATACTTCCGCTCGTCGAGGTAGACTCCATTACCGCCAGTCTGTAGCAGAACTCCTCACGGACAGTTTTGCCCGACAGATCAGGACCTGGTGTAATAAGAAGGGGGTTAAATCCAGTGGCCATTATCTTCTCAATGACTATCTAGCCCAGCACGTTCAAGGGTACGGAGATATGATGAAATTTGTATCGGAGTTTGATGTTCCCGCCCTTGATATTCCCATCCCCAATCCCAATCAGTTCATGAGTTTTCGCTATCAACAAAGTCGATTCTTCTCATCAGTGACAGACTGGAAAGAGCGGGATGCCACCATGATGCTTCTCGACCCGATCATTGGAGGATATGGTCGAAGCCGACTTTCTCCCGATCTTCCCCTCTTGCTCAATGCAGTGAATATGGCAAGTTTTCATGGGGTAAGCATATTCTCATCCTACCTTCCACGCACCCCCGGTAACGGAGCCAAGGGGTACTCCAAGGAAGAATACAATTTTCTCAACGAATACATTGGCCGAATCACGCAAGTCATGAGGGGAGCCCACCGAGAAGCAGGTGTGGCTTTGTACTACCCCATAGCCATGTTTCAAAGCGAGTTGATGGCTGCGGATGACCGCTGGGGAAATATCAACCAACGGCACAACAATCGTCAACAGGCATGGGACAATACGGAGAAGGCCCTCCTTGGTGGAGACATTGAATACATGATTGTTCACCCCGATGGAATTGAGGAGGCAAAGGTCAAAGGTGGGCAGATGGCCATTGGCCGAGGATCCTATCACACCATCGTCATCCCCCAGATGGACATGCTGCCCCTTGCTGTCGCAGAAAAACTTGTGGAGTTTAAGAAATCCGGAGGAAAGGTGCTATGGGCCGACAAAGCTCCAACCCTTGCAGAGTACAAAAAGAACGACCCAACGATCAAGAATGCTCTGGCTGGAGCGGTGGCGACTCCAACCAATCAAATAGCCAGTTCTATACCACAGTCCTACTCGCCCGACTTTTCACTCTCCTTTTCTCCAGATCCTAAAACCATGGCCGTTGGCCGCTTCCACAGTAAAGGGAAAAAGGTCTACCTTCTTGTTAATCGACAGCAGAAAAACATCACCGCCAAAGTGACGGGCAAGGGAACGATTAGTGTGCTCAACCCATCCACTGGTAAAATCAAGCGGGTCAATCTCCCAGCTGAATTACCGATTGAATCCATTCGTGCTCTGATGATCGTAGAGTAAGACCATTGAATCATCGACATCGCACTGAACTTATCGACGACTTGAGAGACTAGGCATGAATTGGGCTAAAGCATCTTGGCTTCTGATTCTTTCTGTTTCAGCTTTCATCGTCTCCTTGAGCTCGGCATCCTGCCAAACAGCCAACAGGAAACCTGAGCGAATTGATCGTGTTCAGGAAATTGAAGTGAAGAAGGGAGAAATCCTCAACCGAACATATTTCTTCAAGGAAGCAAATAAAGAACAGAGCTACTCCCTATATCTACCCAAGTCCTATCACGCCACGACTCCCTCCCCTCTCGTCGTTCTACTCCATGGACTTCGAAGCAACCCAAGTCAAATCATGAGATACCAAGGCATTGTTGCTGAAGCAGAAAAACGTGGTTATGTGTTAGTTGCTCCCTACGGGTACAACGAAAGAGGCTGGTACGGAAGTCGAGGCAAAGGCAAGGAGGGCATCGGCTTTGGCAAGGCTGACGATCCAGACAATCTTGGCGAACTGAGTGAAAAAGATGTCATCAACGTTTTGGAAATCGTCAAATCAGAATTGACGATCGATTCAAAGCGAGTCTTTATTCTAGGGCACTCCATGGGTGGTGGAGGTGCACTGCATTTGGCTGCAACCTACCCCCAAGAATGGGCCGGGATAGCTTGTCTCGCTCCCTCTTTTCAAGGGCCAACCTCCCAGCTTCAAAGCATAAAAAATATTCCAACGATTGTGATCACGGGGAACAGAGACCTTCTCGTTCCCGTTAAAAGTGTTCGTCCGTGGGTTGAAGAGATGAAACGACTAGAGATGAAGGTTTCCTATAAAGAAATCAAAGGGGGGCGTCATTTCCGAACGATAACAAGGAACCCAGAGATGATCTCCGAGGTTTACAATTTCTTGGATATTCATTGAGGTTAGGGGTAAATATGAAAACCGTGAGAATATTTTTTTTCTTTCATTTATTGATGACTCTTTCACTTTCGCAAGTCAGTGGAAAAGAAATTCATGAAAAGACACGTCCTAATATTATCATGGTTTTAGTTGACGACATGGGATGGATGGACAGTTCTACCTATGGCTCTAAATACTACGAAACACCCAGCATGACGAGATTGGCTAAGGGGGGCATGCGATTTACTGACGCCTACGCTGCTAGCCCTCTCTGCTCCCCAACTCGGGCCAGCATCATGTCAGGACAATATCCGTCTCGGTTGCGAATGACCGCAGCGGTGACGCCGAAGAGTGTGAACGACCCGAAAGCTCTTAAGGCTGTCGGCAAAGCCTACTGTGGAAAAGTGCAAAGCAAAAGCTTTCTCCCCCTAGAGGTCTATACCCTAGCAGAGGCCTTAAGAGATGGGGGATACAACACTGCTCATATCGGAAAGTGGCACTTGGCCCATGAACCTAAACATTTCGCAGAGCACCAAGGGTTCAACCATGTTATTGGCGGGGCAACACTTCCTGGCCCCCCGGACTATTACTCCCCATATGCCAGAAAAGGAACCAAGAGCGGGATCCGAAATTTGAAGGCTGGGCCCAAAGGCGAGTACCTTAACGAGCGTTTGGCTGAAGAATCTATCAAATGGATGGATTCCGTAAAAGATGAATCAGAACCATTCTACTTAAACCTGTGGCACTACGCCGTTCATGGGCCCGTTATCCCCAAAAAAGATCTTCTGCCGAAGTACCAGAAATCACGAAACCCCAAAGCTGACCAACGCTGCCCTGAGATGGCTACTATGCTTGAGAGCATGGATAACAGTATTGGGATGCTATTAGATTGGCTCGATCGACCTGAAAATAAAACAATTAAAGCGAACACTCTTTTCATCATGACCTCCGACAATGGAGGCGTAACCCACAAAGCTACTGGAGAAAATATTTGGACGTCGAATCGACCGCTGCGCGGTGGAAAGGCCAACACCTATGAAGGAGGAACGCGAGAACCTTGGATTGTCAGTTGGCCAGAAAAAGTTAAGGCGGGAACCGTCAATAACACTCCCATTCAGTCCATTGATATTTATCCGACGGTTCTTGAGGTGGTGGGGTTGAAACCGAAGCCAGGCATTACCATTGATGGACAGAGCATTTTACCTTTGCTCATGGGGAAAGAGATGGGCCACCAACCCATCTTCACCGACTTCCCCCACACCTTCGGAGTCATGTGCGCCCCCTCGAGCAGTGTACGGGTTGGTCATCTTAAATTGATTCGCTATTTCCATGCCGGTCAAAACGCCAGATCTCACGCCTACGAGTTATTTGATCTTGAGCGTGATCCTTACGAGTCCATCAACCTAGCTGAGGTTATGCCGGAGAAAGTCCATGAACTCGATGGCATGATTGAATCTCACTTGGTCGACACCAAAGCCCTTGTCCCTCGCCCTAACCTCCAGTTCAAAGGCAACCCACGTAGGTCACGAACCAATCGAAAGAAAGCACCTAACCGACCTCGTCAGTTGAAACTGTCGAAAAGTTCTATACAAACGAATGAAGCAGGGACGGAGCGCTTTCAACTCTTCGACGAAAATAACAAATCACGAAAAACTCACGCCATGATCTTTGATGGGGGGGATTGGGTTCACTTGACGAATAACTCTGACGGCAGTGTCACGGTCACTTGGAAAAAGCCCATGGGAAAGGCAACCATACTCATGGGCTGGAAAGGGGGGGCGACCTGCTTTGAAATCAACGACTGGACGATCCCTCCCAGCAAACTCGTCATCTCCGGAAAATAGTGATGGGAAAGATCCACTTTTTTTTCGGACTCTGGTTGCTCTTGATTGGCTTATGCTCAGCCGTGGAGGATCGGGTTAACTTTGTATTTATCGTCACCGATGACCTAGGAATCCGTGATCTAGGGTGTTACGGAAGTGATTATTACGAAACGCCCCATCTAGATCAGCTTGCTTCCGAAGGGATTCGTTTCACCAAAGCTTATGCCTCCGCCTCGGTCTGTTCGCCAACCCGTGCTTCTATCCTAACAGGACACTATCCCCACAGAGTGCAACTCACAGATGCCCTTCCCTGGGATCGACTTTACAAAAACCCAAAAATGGTGCCCCCTGACCACCTCAAGGAGCTTCCAAGTTCGATAGCAACTTATCCACAGGTTTTTAGAAAAGCGGGTTATAGAACAGCCCTTATAGGTAAGTGGCATCTAGGAAATGAACATGAGTTCTTTCAAAAAAAGAAACATCTGGATTACGGATTCGACGAAGCCTTTGATCGAAACGGAAAGGATAAAGGCGTAGAAGCTCTTACGGCCAAGAGCATTGCCTTTATTAAAAAGAATAAAGAAAAGGCTTTTTTCCTAACCTTAATGCATCACACGCCCCATGTTCCTCTGACTTGCCCGCCGGAATACAAAGCCCGTTTTGCGAAGAAGAAGCCTGGTCGTTTTCAAAAGAACCCAACCTATGCTGGGATGATCTCTCACTTAGACGATTCCATGGGGAAAATTTTCAGCACCTTGGAATCATTGGGTTTAGCAAAGAAGACGGTGGTTGTCTTCTGTTCTGATAATGGGGGCTTACAAAAGATCACCAGCAATCGTCCTTATCGAGGAGCTAAAGGCAACCTTTACGAAGGTGGCATTCTTGTTCCCCTGATCCTTCGTTGGCCCGATAAGGTTGCAGCGGGAACATCAACGGACGTTAAAGTTCTCAGCTCAGACTTTTTCCCAACTTTCTTAGAATTGGCTGGCCTAGACCTGCAGCCCAAGAGTCACCAAGATGGGCTTAGCTTCGCTTCCATCCTAACGGGAAAGTCCATGCCGAGTCGTCCTCTCTTTTGGCACTTCCCACATCGTGGAACTCCATCCTCAGCCATCATTAAAGGGGATTGGAAGCTCATCCACTTTATTGAGACCGAAAGCTATGAACTGTACAACCTGAAAAAAGACCCATCCGAGAGAAAAGATCTTTTCGAAAGTCAGCAACAAAAGTCATTGCAATTGATCGCCTTACTGAAGGAACACTTACAAGAAACAAATTCGCAAATGATGCACCCCAACCCCTCTTGGGAAAAGAGTGATCTCAAAGGAAAGGCTGAGAATTTCGGAATCTTTTACCCTGGAAATGGAAAGTCATGGCAACCCGTAACGAAATCTTATCCCAGCTGGTTTAAACACCGTGAGTGAGATGTTAACTAGTCATTTTCTAGTAACTGGAAACCCTGAAGATGGCCTGTGCCTAAGCCGTTCCAGATCAGCCTTCAGATATAATAAACTGATCTTGCTACTCCTAGCCTCCCTGTCTCTTTTGGTTGTTGACCTCTGGGCAAATGTAACTTCATCAAAAGGAAGCATCTCGTATGATTCTGATGGGGATTCAAACCCAGAAATGATTCTAGATGTAATCGGTTTGGGGATCGGAGTTCAGGCTTCGACAAAACTTGAGGTTTCTGGGAATGCCATTATCTCAGAAGGCTTGTCTGTTGGGGGAAGTGCGATGTCTTCCTCAATCCTATATCTGTCGGGTACCATTGGATATTCCATCACCTCTCATGATTCAGATGCTACGCTAGGGAGTCATTCGTTGAACCTAGCGGATACATCTTCAGGAAGTTTTACCATTACCCTACCCAGGGCCTTAGATGTTCCCGGCCAAATTCTGACGATTAAAAAAACAAGCTTATTGAATAAGTTATGGATTAACGGAGGGGGGGATATTGATAATTTTTCGGAAGTTGAATTGACTTCAGGAAACTTGGGAGTCCTCAAAGTGATGAGCTCTTCTGGAAATTGGTCGATCTTGACGGTTATAGGACAACGCCAGGGAGCCTGGAAGCCAACGGGTCTTGATACATCTCTGGTCGCATGGTTCAATGGCCAA
>Ga0233432_10005626_pt1 | contig 10855 bp, 9 predicted proteins | sample SI_122_August201_6_FD_179870 | JGI IMG/M metagenome (GOLD analysis project Ga0233432, IMG submission 179870) | Seawater microbial communities from Saanich Inlet, British Columbia, Canada - SI_122_August2016_10_MG | ecosystem: Environmental > Aquatic > Marine > Inlet | place: Canada: British...
AAAGCCCGCCGTAGTTTCCAGTTCTCAAAGCGTTAAAAATATTTTTAGTACTGGGTTACTCTGGTGCTTGATGGTTTGAGTAATTCGATAATCCGGTGTTGGAAGATCTTAATTTTGAAAAGGGCTGGCTTTTGCTGGCCCTTTTTTATGGGCGCGATTTTGATTTCGATAGGGATTGCGCGGTGGGGTTTGCTAAACAGCCTTTATAGTTTTTGCCGATACAGTCTTTAGCCCGTGTCTGCGCCGCGTGAATTTGGGCGGGGGTCATTCTTTTGGCAATTGCATTTCGCAGTTTTGGTGCGATCTTATCGCCATTCATTGATGCAATATTTGCCCACATATGCGCGGTAACATAATCCTGCAGAACACCGTGTCCTTCTGCATACATCACCCCAAGATTATTTTGGGCTTTGGCATCGCCTTGTTCGGCAAGGGGCGTCCATTCACGCAATGCCGCCGCATAATCACCCTTTTGAAACGCCGCAAATCCTGCCTGAAAGTCAGCCGCCAGCAACGCGCCGATTGATCCAAAGATCAGCGCGACAACAATTGAAATCATGGCAATCGTCTGTTTCATGTCGAAACAATCACATAAGAAACCCAATTTTAAAAGCCAGAAATAGACCCTAATGAATTGTTTTCATTATATAGTTTTTCACTTTATTAGACGCTTTAATGTTGCCGCGCTCAATCTTGCCAATGTCACCCAGCGCATTAAAATAACCCAGCGCTTTAAAATATCTTATTGTGCATTTGATAAAGGCCGTAGGCTGTTCGCTAGGCCAACAGAAGGAAACACGATGTTCATCCCAAGCGAATTTGCCGAACAACGAGACAGCGTGATCAACGCGATTTTGGCGCAATATCCGCTGGGGACTTTGGTCACCCAGTCAGATCAGGGATTGGCGGCGAACCATATCCCCATTTTGCCCGATGGTGATTTGCATTATGGCGATGATCAGATTTGCCGCGGTCGGTTGATCGGCCATATTGCGCGGCGTAACCAGCTTGCTGACATCTGCCAAGATGAAAGCGAGGTTCTGGTGATTTTCCAAGCCGCAGATGGCTATATCAGCCCCAATTGGTACCCAACCAAGGCCGAACATCACAAACATGTGCCAACATGGAATTATCAGGCAATCCATTTTCAGGGAACCATCCGCTTTGTCGATGATGTCAAAGGCAAGACCGCCATTGTTGGCAAGCTGACCAAATTTTTCGAAAACAAAACCAATGGCAAACAGGGCTGGAAAATGGCCGATGCGCCGCGTGATTATTTGGCAAAACAGATTGACGGCATTATTGGCTTTGAAATTAACCTCACCGGCTATTTTGCCAAATCAAAACTCAGCCAAAACCGCGATAAGATCGACTTTGATAGTGTCGTGGCAAATTTAGACCAAACCGGAAATCATGCGCTGGCGCGCGCGATGACCGATCTTGATAGAGATAAAAAATAATGACTGTTTCCCATCACGATCAAAGCCGTTTGCATGGCCGCTGCCATTGCGGGGATATTGTGTTTTCAACGCCGACGCGGCTTGATTTTGCCGCGGCAAGGCGGTGCGATTGCAGCCTGTGTCGGCGACGCTGGGCGGTTATGGTCAGCTGTCCTCTTGACCAATTCATCCTTGAAAAAGGCGCTGAATCACTGAGTCTTTATCAATGGAACACGGCGATCGCCAAACATTATTTCTGCAAGACATGCGGGATTTACACGCATCATATCCGACGAAACGACCCAAGCGTCTATGGCGTGAATATTGGCTGTTTCGACGATATCAATATTCGTGACTATCTGGCGACCGATATCAATGACGGGATAAGCATGAGCCTTGCCGATGATCATGCAGACAGCTGATCATTCTGACATTGACATTTTGTTGATAATTTATAAACGTTGTCGCATCACAGTATTTTCACGGATGATGACAAATGACAAAGCCCGATCACAGCAAGACAGATGATAAATCAGGTTGGCAATTCTGGGTTGATCGTGGCGGCACATTCACCGATCTTGTCGCGCGCACGCCGGATGGCACGTTGCTAACACATAAATTATTGTCCGAAAATCCCGAAGCCTATGAAGATGCGGCTTTGCAGGGCATGCGCGATCTGATGCATATCGCCAAAGATGCGCCATTGCCAGCCGATGCGATTGATGCTGTCAAAATGGGAACAACCGTGGCGACAAATGCGCTTCTCGAGCGCAAGGGCGATAAAACACTGCTTGTTGTGACCAAGGGGTTTCGTGACCAGCTGCGCATTGCCTATCAGGCGCGACCACGCCTGTTTGACAAGGAAATCATCCTTCCTGAAATGCTATATGACCGCATTGAAGAAGTGATCGAACGCGTTGATGCGCGTGACCAGATTATCACGCCGCTTGATCTTGATGATGTAACGCCGCGGCTGCAGGCCGCCTTTGATGATGGCATCCGTGCCATTGCCATTGTTTTGATGCATGGTTACCGCGTGCCGGCGCATGAATTGGCGATTGCGGCGCGTGCGCGCGAAATTGGCTTTACGCAAATATCGACAAGCCATGGTACCAGCCCGATGATTAAATTTGTCGGGCGCGGCGACACTACCGTTGCTGATGCTTATCTGTCGCCGATTCTGCGGCGCTATATCGACCGTCTTGCCCGCGATATTGACCAATCCAAAGGCACCAAGCTGCAATTGATGCAATCAAATGGCGGCTTGACCGATGCCAGCCTGTTTCAGGGCAAGGATGCCATTCTGTCAGGCCCTGCCGGCGGTATTGTCGGCGCAGTGAAAACCGCAAAACAGGCGGGGTTTGACAAGGTCATTACCTTTGATATGGGCGGCACCTCAACCGACGTTGCGCATTATGAAAATGCCTATGAGCGCGTGTTTGACACGGTTGTTGCCGGCGTGCGGATTCACGCGCCAATGCTGCTGATTCATACGGTCGCTGCTGGTGGCGGGTCAATTTGCCGGTTTGAACATGGCCGGTTCCAAGTCGGGCCGGAAAGCGCTGGTGCCAATCCGGGGCCTGCTTGCTATCGCCGTGGTGGCCCGCTTGCCGTAACCGATTGCAACGCCATGCTTGGCAAGCTGCAGCCGCAATATTTTCCGCATGTTTTTGGCCCCAATCAGGATGAGGCGCTTGACGTGGCGCCCGTTCGCGCTGGTTTTGCCGTGCTTGCGGCGCAGGTCGAAGCTGAAACCGGTATCAAACGAAGCGAAGAAGAAATTGCCAGTGGCTTTTTGCGCATTGCGGTTGAAAATATGGCAAATGCGATCAAGAAAATTTCGGTTCAGCGCGGTTATGATGTCACTGAATATGCGCTTCAATGTTTTGGCGGGGCAGGCGGCCAGCATGCCTGTTTGATTGCCGATGTTTTGGGCATGAAAACGGTTTTAATTCATCCTTTTGCTGGCGTCTTATCGGCTTATGGCATGGGATTGGCAGATGTTACGGCGCTTCGCGAACGCACGCTCGAGGCCGATTTTAATGAAGGTCTGACAGCGCGATTGCAAAGCGAGCTTGATCAGCTGGCCCGCCAAAGCGAGGCTGAACTTGCGGGACAGGATATTGCCAGCGCACGCATTGAAACAAATCGTTATGTCCATCTTCGCTATGACGGGTCGGATACGGCGCTTGCCGTGCCGTTTGGCTCCATTGCCGCGATGACGGCTGATTTTGAAGCTGCCTATCAATCGCGCTTTGGCTTTTTGATGCTTGATAAGGCGCTTGTTGCCGCCACCATTTCGGTTGAGTCAATTGGCCGGAATTTTGATGTTGAAAACAATGTCACTGCTGCCCCTGATACGCCGCTGGACAGTCTGGATCATGTTCAATGCTATATGGATGATCAATTTGTGACGGCGCCGGTCTTTGCTCGCAGCACGATTGCCGCGGGGCAACGGATCATGGGGCCAGCCCTTATCACCGAAGCCACCGGAACCAATGTGATCGAACCTGGTTGGCAAGCCGAAATGACCGCGATTGGCAATCTTGTCGTTCGGCGTGTTGTTGCGGTGGCGCCGCGGGTGGCGATTGGCACGAATTGTGATCCGGTTATGCTGGAAGTGTTCAATAATCTGTTTATGTCGATTGCCGAACAGATGGGCTATACGCTGCAAAACACCGCGCTTTCGGTCAATGTCAAAGAAAGGCTGGATTTCTCTTGCGCCATTTTTGATCCGGTTGGAGCGTTGATTGCCAATGCCCCGCATATGCCGGTTCATCTGGGATCAATGGGCGAATCAGTTCGGGCCGTCCTCCGCAGTAATCAAGGCAATATCAACGCTGGTGACGCCTTTGTGCTAAATAATCCCTATAATGGCGGAACACATCTTCCTGATATCACCGTTATCACGCCGGTTTTTGACGATGCTGGTAAAGATATCCTGTTCTTTGTTGCGTCGCGCGGGCATCACCCTGATGTTGGTGGCCGCACCCCGGGTTCGGCACCGCCGGATTCAAAACATATCGAAGAAGAAGGCGTGTTGATCGATAATTTCAAGCTTGTCGATGGTGGACTCTACCGCGAGACGGAAATGCGCGCCATTCTGGACTCGGCAAAATATCCGGCGCGCAATACCGATCAAAATATCGCCGATCTTCGAGCTCAGCTTGCGGCCAATGAAAAAGGCGTTCGTGAACTTCACAAAATGGTCACGCATTACGGGCTGGCAACGGTTATCGCCTATATGGGCCATGTTCAGGATAATGCTGAAGAATCAGTTCGTCGCGTTATTGATGTTCTCAAAGATGGCAGCTTTACCTATCCAATGGATAATGGACAGCAGGTCAAGGTCACTATTTCAATCAATAAATCCAGCCGGTCGGCAATTGTAGATTTCACCGGCACAAGCAAACAGGGCGCCAATAATTTCAATGCGCCTGCTGCTGTTTGTCGTGCTGCTGTTTTGTATGTTTTCAGAACCTTAGTGGCCGATGATATTCCGATGAATGAAGGTTGCTTAAAGCCTGTTCATATCATCCTTCCCGATGATTGCATGTTAAAGGCACAATATCCTGCGGCGGTCATTGCTGGCAATGTGGAGACCTCGCAGATTGTCACCGATACGCTTTATGGCGCGCTTGGTGTGATGGCTGCGGCGCAAGGCACGATGAATAATTTCTTTTATGGGAACGCAACCTATCAATATTATGAGACCTTATGCGGTGGATCAGGAGCAGGGCCAGATTTTGACGGCACAGATGCCGTTCATACACACATGACCAATAGCCGCTTGACCGATCCTGAGATTCTGGAATGGCGTTATCCGGTTTTATTGGAAAGCTTTGAGATCAGGCACGGGTCTGGTGGCGTTGGCCGCCATCACGGCGGCAATGGCGTTCGCCGCAGGTTACGCTTTCTTGAAGAAATGGAAGCCGTCATTCTGGCCAATCACCGCGTGATCCCGCCCTATGGCATGGATGGTGGCGGCGAGGCTGCGCTTGGGCGCAATTGGGTCGAACGAACCGATGGCACGATCGAAACCTTGACCGCAACCGATATTCGCAAAATGGGTGTTGGCGATGTTTTCGTGATCGAAACACCCGGTGGTGGTGGTTTCGGTAAAAGTGATGAGTCCGCAAAATAGCCCATGGAACAACAAGTGGCGCAAATAGCCACATCACCAACCAAAAGTGCGAATGACGAAAGGAGAGGTGATGGCACGAAAAGATTCGAAAACGCCTGATGCCAAAAGGATTGTGTCGTCATCACATTTGGTTTCGGAAAATGCTGCTGAATTAAGCGAGGTCGAATATGGCCTGATTGTCGCTTGGAACGCCTTTGGCAAATGGATGGTCAAGGCAATGGCAACGGCGGTTGCCGAGTCTGGCATAAGCGTCAGTGGTGGCACCGATCTTGGTGTTCTTGATATTTTATGTCTTCATTCGGTCAATCATCGGGCGCGGCCGAAAAAGCTGGCCGATATTTGTTTCAAACTAAATGTCGATGACAGCCATACGGTCAATTACGCGCTGAAAAAATTGATTAAGGCCGGCCTTGTCAGCAGCGAAAAACATGGCAAGGAAGTGCTTTACGCCACAACCGGTTTGGGAATTGATCTATGTCTTCGTTATCGCGCCGTTCGCGAGGCCTGTCTTATCGATGGCTTTATTCCCTTTGATGGCGGCAGTAGCGCCGAGCTTGGTGGGGTGGCGCGTCAATTACGTCTATTGTCGGGTCTTTATGACCAGGCCGCGCGAAGTGCAACCAATTTGTAAACCAAGAAAACATGGCAAATCGGCCTGAATGACCGGCAGGAGCCTTGCCAGAAATAGGGCAAATGGTTACACCATTGCAATGCCGCTTGTTGCCGGCAAAAACGAAAATTTGTGAAAAGTGAATTTGTGATGACAAAAGCAAAGTCCGGTTTAAAAATTGCGATCGCTGGCCTTGGGGTCGTTGGATCCGAAGTTGCCCGCCAATTGATCAATCGGTATGACGAATTGGGTATGGTTGCAGGTCAATCGCTTGACGTTGTCGCCGTTAGCGCGCGCGACCGTTCAGCGGACCGTGCCTTTTCGCTTGATGGCATTGATTGGTATGATGATGCAACCCAGCTTGCCACCCGTGATGACGTTGATATCATTGTTGAAATGATTGGCGGCAGTGAAGGTGTGGCATTGGATCTTGCCCGTGCGTCACTGTCATCAGGGAAGCATTTTGTTACGGCCAATAAAGCGATGATTGCTCATCATGGCACCGAACTGGCACAGCTTGCCGAAGCCAATAACGCGCATCTCATGTTTGAAGCGGCGGTTGCTGGAGGCATTCCGGCGGTAAAAACGCTTCGTGAAGGTCTTGCCGGAAACCAGATTAACCGCGTTGCCGGTATTTTAAACGGCACCTGCAATTACATCCTATCAACGATGGAAACAACGGGGCGCGATTTTGACGAAGTACTGGCTGACGCGCAGCGTCTAGGCTATGCTGAAGCCGAGCCAAGCTTTGATGTTGACGGCATTGATGCCGCGCATAAATTGACCATTTTGGCCGCCATTGCGTTTGGGCATCAGCCTGATTTCAACGCAGTGTCGATCCAGGGTATCCGCGATGTGTCATCGGTTGATTTTGCCTATGCCAATCAGTTGGGCTTTCGGATTAAACTTATCGGCGTCGCCGAGCCTGGTTTAATGCCACATATGCAAACCTGTTTACTGCCCCTTAGCAGCCAGCTTGCCAAGGTCAATGGCGTTTTAAATGCTGTTGAATTTCACGGCACGCCTGTCGGCAGCGTTCTGGCTGTTGGCCCGGGTGCGGGTGGTGGCGCAACCTCATCGGCGGTTTTGTCTGATTTGATTGATATCGCCGCTGGTCGTGGAGGTCTTGCTTTTGGCAAGCCGGTGGATCAGCTTGCTGATGCCAGCGCGGTGAAAAACGGGGCAGGGCCAGATAAGCCATTTTATGTGCGTTTGATGGTTGTTGATCAGCCCGGCGTTTTGGCTACCGTAACCGCGATTTTGCAAAAACACGATATCTCGATTGAAGGCTTGCTGCAACAAGGACGGGCACCGGGCGACGTTGTGGCGCTTGTCATGACAACGCATGAAACGCCTGTTGCCAGCCTGAAAAAGGCCCTGGACGAGATGGAAGAACTGCCGATTGTCAAAGCCAAGCCTGTTGCCATGCCGATCTTGCTGGCAGATGTGGAGGGGTAATGGCTGAGGACGCTTTCCTTGGCATAACCCATTCGACAAGCGGCGCCCGCTGGATCGAGGCGTCAACGCAATTATCAGGCCTAAATCAGGATCGGCTCGCCGCCGCCTTGATGGATGTTTTTGACGATCTTCCCATTCCATTAGCGCGGATCATGGCCGGTATGGGGTTAACCGCGGAAACGGCGCAGCAATATATTGATCCGAAAATCCGTGATTTACTGCCCAACCCGTCTAGATTTAAAGATCTGGACAAGGCGGCTAAACGGCTGGCCGACGCCGTTATAGCCAAAACCCCAATTGGTGTTTTTGGTGATTATGATGTTGACGGCGCGGCGGCAGCGGCGCTGCTGATTTCGGCGATGCGTGATCTTGATGTGGTTTGTGATGTTCATATCCCTGACCGCTTTACCGAGGGCTATGGCCCGAATACGGCTGCCTTAGTGGCATTAAAAGAAAAAGGCGCAAAGCTATTGGTCACGGTCGATTGTGGCATTACGGCGCATGCGCCGCTGGCGGCAGTGGCTGAAATGGGGCTTGATGTCATTGTTATTGACCATCATATCGCCGGCCCAGAATTGCCGCGCGCGCAATCAGTGGTGAATCCCAACCGGCTGGATGAAGATGGGCGTTATGGCTATCTTTGCGCCGCTGGTGTTGTTTTTATCGTGCTTGTTGGGATGGTTCGCGAATTGCGTGAACGCGGCCATTTTGCCGGAGGCCACACTCCGCCTGATTTAATGGCCTATCTTGATATTGTTGCGCTGGCCACTGTTTGTGATGTGGTGCCTCTGATCGGGCTAAACCGCGCCTTTGTGCGCCAAGGGTTAAAAGTGATGGCCGAGCGTCGTCATCCCGGGCTGACCAAGCTTGCCGATGTTGCGGGCATGAACACGGCGCCTAATGTCTATGCCTTTGGCTTTTTGCTTGGCCCACGAATCAACGCCGCTGGCCGGATTGGCGGATCTGGCCTTGGGGTCAAGCTACTTGCCTGCAATAGCAGTGACGAGGCGGCCGGTCTGGCGCTTCGGCTTGATGAAATGAACCGTGAGCGTAAACAGATTGGAGAAGGCATCCGCATTGCCGCGATTGATCGGGCTGCCGAAATAGTCCATCCGGTTTTGATTATGCATGACCGATCATGGCATGAAGGTGTGATTGGTATTGTTGCTGGCCGGGTTCGCGAACGGTTTGGCAAACCTGCTTTGGTGATTGCCATGAATGATGATGGCATTGGCAAAGGATCGGGGCGCAGTATCGCTGGTTTTCGGCTTGGCAATGCCATTATTGCTGCGCATCAAGCGGGCATTCTGGAAGGCGGTGGTGGGCATGATATGGCCGCGGGCTTTACCGTCAGGGCTGATAAGATTGATGATCTGCAACAATTTTTGAATGATCGGCTTATGGCTGATCTGAATGGCGTTATCCCGCAAACAATGCATAAGGCCAGTGGTCTGTTAAGTATTGCCGGATGCAAGCCCGATCTTGCCGATTGGCTCGACCGGCTTGGCCCGTTTGGCAGCGGCAATCCCGAGCCGCGATTTGTTATTCCAGACTGCCGAATCAAATCGGCAAAATTTGTTGGCGAGGCAGGCGCGCATTTGTCTTGCCGGTTGGATGATGGCAGCGGTACCTTGAATGCGATTGCGTTTCAGGCAGGCGGCACACCACTTGGTCAGGCGGTAGCTGATGCCCGCGATGGGCATTATCTGCATATACTTGGTCGGGTACGGCGCGACCGGTTTCGTGGCGGTAATGCCATGCAATTTGAAATTGATGATGTTGCTGTTCCGCCACTGGCATTTGCGCGCTAAGCCTTGAATTTCGTCCCTGTTTTGTTTGTTTTGCGGAAAAACACAAATTGATGATAAAAGCGGCTTGATTTGGTCGGCGGTTTTGACTAATACAAGCGTCATTGGCTTTGCTTTTAAAGATGTCCCGTTCGTCTAGAGGCCTAGGACACCGCCCTTTCACGGCGGCAACAGGGGTTCGAATCCCCTACGGGATGCCAAAGCTTTTTTCCTTCATTTTTGGATATTGCTTCTGACGCGCTTTAGTGTCTGTCAATCGGGGCGACATTTGCCTTGATTTTGGCCGGGTTGATGTTGGCGGGGTTGGTTCGGTCTTGCACTGACCGGCATTTTGCGGAATCATTTCGTCGCACACCCCCCGAACCTACCCGAGAGCCGGATGACAGATCAGCCAACGACAAATCAGCCAACGACAAATCAACAAATGTTAGGTCTGGCAAATGGGGCACATGAAACCAAGGCAAAGCCCGTCTTGCAGCCGCAATGCCCATCTTGCGGACGGCCTGAAAATATTTTCTGGGTTCATGGCCATGGGCAATGTGCGCATTGCCGAATGAATGTCATGCCATGCTGTGACGGCGAAACCTGCGAGACGCTATAGGCGGGTTTTTAGCAAACCCGCCCGCGACAAACTGGCTAAGCGACGAATTGACCCTTGCCATCATTGGCAGAACGGCCTAGAAAACGATGATTATTTTGATTGGGAGATCATAACCATGAATGCAAATGTTGGTGTTTTACTCGTTATTGGCTTTCCGCTTGCGCTTCTTGCCTGTCTGTGGGTTTTTGGCAAGGTTTCAGTGCGGCCTGAATAAGCCTTCATTTAGCCTGAAGGTTAAGGCAAGGCGGTCGCTATGATTGGTCGAGCGCATGCATGGCAGCCTGAAATGCCAGAAGAACGCATTTGTGCCGGTTGCGGATATCACGCACCGGCATAAATTTTGCCATTTCTTCATTTGGGGCTTGGTCTTGTTCTTTGCCGATCCAGGTGGCGAACTGCGCCGTCATTTGGCGCGCCGTCTCTTGCTTTATGCCCTCAAATTGGGCCACAACCAGACCAGCGCCAGCCTCGCATAATGCGCAGCCGCGCACCTTGATCCCAATATTACTGATTGCTCCATCTTTCAGCGCAAATGATATATCCACCCGGTCACCGCAGGTCGGATTATCACAGCTGGCTTGAAGCGGGGCACTTATGTCCAGTTCACGCGTGCGTGACTGCTTGGCGAGCTCTAGAATCTGTTTCTGATAAAGCGCATCCAAGAATTTTATTCCCGCCTAAGTAACTGAATTATCCAGCGCTTTTGATCAGCATAAACACAGCTGCCGCCGAAGCAGCATAGGCGGCGATCATTAGCCAATGAAGTGATGTATAGACATTTTCTTCAGGAACATG
>Ga0233432_10005637_pt1 | contig 10836 bp, 8 predicted proteins | sample SI_122_August201_6_FD_179870 | JGI IMG/M metagenome (GOLD analysis project Ga0233432, IMG submission 179870) | Seawater microbial communities from Saanich Inlet, British Columbia, Canada - SI_122_August2016_10_MG | ecosystem: Environmental > Aquatic > Marine > Inlet | place: Canada: British...
AGTCCCAAATCTCCTCGACATCGTTCTCCGCCCTTTTGGTTATGAGGACTTCAAACTTACTTCTCATTCTTGAACTTCTTCAAAAATGTCTTTGCTGATCGAACATCACCTTCTCGAATATCCTGTTCACCTTTTTGAAGCATTCTTGAAAGATTAGCGACAGATACTTGCTTCTCATAAGTCTCAATGTCAATAATGACTGAGTTAGGCCTACCCTTTAGAGTTAAAATGACCGGCCTTTTATGGCTATGGAGTTCGTCTAAAACGGCCTTGGTGTTTCTCTTCAGGTCTGTTATCGGCTTGATGTCTTTTGATGCAATCATCTTAATTGACTCACTAAAAGCACTTTAAAAGATGATTTTAGTGACCATTCAAAAACGCCAAGCATCTTTATTAAGCTGTCTCACGCTCTAACCACGACTCCAAATCGACTCCCTTCTCATGCCATGTGTGCCAAATAGACGCCAAGATATGGAATAATCTGGGAAGAAACGGGAACTGTGAAAGTGAATTAAGCCTTTATTTTTCAAACAGATGTAACCATAAGTTGACTCTTAGGAAGAAACGGGATATTGTTGATCGGCAGCTTTGGGAGCAGAAGGTCGAGAGTTCGAATCCCTCTACCCCGACTTTTAAAAGCCGCCATGCGCGGCTTTTTTTGTTTAAGGACAATTTGTTTTTTTTGAATGACCTAAAGATCTTCAATTATTAAAATTCGTCTAGCCCAAACTCACCATGGATATCTTCGAAGAACTCATCAATGTCACTCGAGCTTTTGAAGAAGCTGGAGTAGAATACGCCCTCTGTGGCGGCCTCGCAATGGGAATCCTAGCAGAACCAAGATTTACTCGTGATATCGACATGTTGATTCTGGAAGAAGATCTTCCAAAAGCTAAAGAGGCTTTGAAAAGTGTCGACTTCATTCTTTCCTCTGGAATCATTCCCTTCAAGAAAGCCGATGGCGGATTTCGTGAGATCCAGCGAATCAGTAAAGCCGAAGGGTCTGACCTGATGGTTCTAGACCTTCTTCTTGTCTCAGATGATCTGCAAGATGCTTGGGACGGTAGAGAATTACATAAAATGGACGACATAGAACTCAAAGTCGTTTCCAGAGACGGCCTCATCGTAATGAAAGAACTAGCGGGAAGACCCCAAGACTTGGTCGATATACAGAAACTCAAAGAACATGGCTAAACCTGCCCTTTCCCCTTTACCTCCCTCTTTGGCCAAGAAAAGGCTAACAGAAATTTCAGACCTCTTTCAGCTACAGAAAAAGTTCGAGAAATTTAAAAACAGCGGAAAAGTTAGCACGCCAAAGGCTCCTCAAAAAAAGGGTTAACCTTGTGCTTTGCAGAGCTTCCTTGAGAAAGCACGGCGAAACGCTTCGCATTTGCCTGAGGGTGCTTTCTCGGTCGAGAGTTCGAATCGAACTGCCGCCGAAATCTCTGATTTCGATAGAACCCAGCTAACCTGGGTTTTATGTCGGCAGGCCGTGATTTTCCCACGGACAACTCTATCCCGACTACTTAAAGGACTGTAACTCAATGAATTGTGGCCCTTTTTCTTTTTATGGGTGTGAGAACCAAAACACAAGAGTCACCACGTTCTTTCAAGAAAAACTGACCGTGTCCTGTGAAAAAAGTCTCTAGAGCGAAATCATCAGGGATTACCAGAGTGCAGGAAGCCTCTATACAACACTCACGACGATTTTTCTAAAGGTTCTGGGAATATCAGATAGTCATCACTTTGAAAAAGAACTACCAGAATTTATTTACTCAACTAAAAATATCCAAAATCGCCCAATAGACTTTGCCAAGGTAGCTTAGCAAAGTTTACAAACTAGCATAACTTCCAATAAGCGAATTACTAAAGAATTCCATCTAAGAGAGACAATATCCAAAAATGGAAACTTGAAATAAAGGTCTTTTAAAAAAAAGTTTGAGCATAACCTTTTTTCATGGCCATTGCCTCAAAAGTCTTGCTTGCTATTGCATTGTTGCTCTCCTGCTTTTGGGGAACGGCATCAAAAGCAGGTTATGTCATCTGCGTAGAACCAGATGGGACAGCAAAAATTGAAGTAGCCCATGCTGCTCATTGTGATTCATCTCAGCAAGAAGAGTCGCTGGAAGATCAGGATGTTCATGATCACAAGGAAAACACTCATGGTTCATGTGGTGAAAATGAGAATCCTCAAATAACTGATCATGACTCTTCCTTAAGATTCATTGAACTGTGTCTTGTTCATTGCTCAGACAATCCGGTTTATATTCATAACGCGATAGCAACCTTATTTCCTGAAGCAAGAGCCTCCTCCGCTCTTACTCTTCACAAAAAGGCTCATATTTACGAAAAACTCATCAGGAAATCCATCGCATTAGAGCCTCCTAAGGGTTTAAAGATTACCAGATTTGACCATTCCCAAAGGTTAAACATTATCAAGACCATCGTCCTTACGGTCTGATTGAAATTGTGGAATTTGCCCCAGCAAGGGGCAAATTCATGTGATATGGAATGACTACCCATTTGGGGTAACCATTAATCCACAATTTTTTCAATTAACTCACAAGGACACAACATGTTATATTCTGCGAGAACTCGAATTTCGCTCGAGTCAACACATTCGGCAATCGGCTGGAGCCTCCGAATTGATCTCCAATCCTCAAGAAAAGGAGGGCCAGATGATGTCATTTAAAGGTATTTTCATATTCTCTATTTCCAGCTTAGCATTGCTTCTGTCTGGGTGCACAACATACCAACACAAAGTCATCGCCCCTGAAACCGTTTCTAGTGCGTGGGCGAACATTGGACCAGAAGAAGCAACACAGCTTCTGAGTGATAGTACTAATGAAACTCCCTTGAAATACAACCTGAGTGATGGAATTTCTCTCAAAGAAGCTGAAGTCACAGCCCTGTTCTACAACCCAGCTTTATCAGCCTCAAGAATTAGCTCAGGACTACCAGAGGTCCAGAAAAAATATGCAAGACTTTGGGAAGACCCTGAACTTGAGATCGATGGAGAGTATTTTTCATCAATAAAAGAAGACTCCCTAAACTATTCGGGAGGTCTTGCTCTCACGATCCCATTATCAGGGCGTCTAGATGTTCAAAAGGAGATTGCTGAAGCATCCTTGGCAGTACAGAAAGCTTCAATCATTGCTGAAGAATGGGCTTTAGTCGTTGAAATTAGAGAGAAATGGGCTGAGAGACATTTTCTATTAGAAAAAGCTAAGGTGCTCAAAGAAATGGTCACTGACCATGAAAAAACTCTCAAGATGATTCCCCATTTTAGGGCAGCAAAAGTAGCAACGATTATCGACGAACAGAATCTTAAGATTGAAAAAGAAGAATTGGAGGATGAGCAATTAAAACTCGAATTAGAACTAAAGAATAACCACTTAATACTACTACGACTGATGGGGTTACATCCCGATGGAAATTGGTCACTCACGATTGACTCAAAGGAAATAGCGAGGTCTTTCAGTTCAAACCTCCAGCAGAAGAACTTACTGTTATCGAATCCCAATCTTCAGAAAGTCTTGGGTCATTATGAAGTTGCACAACTTCATCTAAAGTTGGTTATCAAAAGACAGATTCCCGATCTTAAGATTGGGCTGGGAGCAGGGACGGAAGATAGTTCCTCCCTCATGGCTTTTGGACTTGGCTTATCTCACCTCCCCATTTTCAATAGAAACAGATTAGATATTTCAGTCTCTGAAATAGAACGAAAAAAGAAAGGAGAAGAGATCCTGATTAGCGTTCAGAATCTTATGAGCCAACGGGCTTCAGCTTATCAAAGACTGGAAATCGCTAATCACAGAATAAAGAATATTAAAACAAGATTGTTACCATTGGCGATCAAACAGGTTTGGGATGCCATGCGTTTGGCCAAATCAGGAGAGCTTGATTTATTTCTTCTAGTAGAGGCCATTAAGAAGAAAGGAGAAACTAAACTCACCCTCTTGGAGACAGAACTTGAAATGTCCTATGCAAACTTGCAAGGAATCGCTTTAAGTGGCCCAGACTTTAGTTGGAATACCACCACAATCGCTCAAGAAGAATTCATCAAGAGAGGCAATTAAATGTACAGCAAACTACTACTATCACTTATCCCTCTCTTATCCATCGCCTACGCCAGTGACGATGGGCATTCTTCACACGAAGGTCACGACCACTCATCTCACGAGGGTCATGATCATTCTGGAGAAAGTTCTGAAAAGAGAGTCCTCATTCCAGATCATGTTAAGCGAAATCTTGGATTGGTCTTTTCTAAAGCAAAGTACCGGGCTGTTGCTTCCACCATAACACTTCCGGGACATTTCGAACTTTCTCCGTCTGCACAACATCATTACCCCATCCCATTTGAAGGGAGAGTGACGGTTCACGTCAAAGCACTCCAAAAAGTCAGAGAAGGGCAACTCTTAGCTGAGATAGACTCTCCTCAATGGAGAGAACTCCAACAGTCAATGACCGAAGGTAATTCTTCACTAGAACTTGCTAAGGCTGAACTGCTAAGAGCTGAGGCTGCTGAGAAGGCAGCGGGAGAAATTCAGGGAGTCGAGGACAAATTCAATGTGTACAAGGCGGATAGAAATGTCGCCCAGAATCGAGTGAAAGCGGCTAGGGCGAATCTTGAACAGTTGACCCTACAAGCCAGTACCTTAACAGGGGTTTCTGCAAAAGAACTCAGAATAGAAGAAGAAGGGGTTTCCCGTTGGGCTAAGTTGCAACGAGTACCCATTCGAGCAAGTTCCGAAGGAGTTGTTCAAGAAATTGACACATCAACCAATACATGGGTTGAGAAAGGAGCAGAAATCATTCATATTGTTAATCCTAACCGTTTGAGGTTTAAAGGTATCGCTCTTCAGTCCGATGTTTATGACGACCTAAGAAGTGGACAGGTGGCAGTTATTGCTCCGCCAACCGGCCCCGGTCAAATCAGAACCAATCAATTCATCACAGGCAAGATTAGAATTGGAGTGACAGGTGATCCCAAGACCCGCACAATGGACGTCTTTATTGATTTAACTTCAGAAAATTTACCTAGTTGGGTTAGGCCTGAAATGGCAGCGGTTGCCAAAGTCGCTACCTCAGGAAGCCTTGATGACGAAGAGCTTTCTATTCCAACTCGTTCCATTATTCAAGATGGATTAGATACGGTGTATTTTCTCGTAGATCCAAAGAATAAAAACTCAGTCATCAGGAAAGTAGCAGATTTAGGGCCTACGGACGGAAAGTGGACCACTATTTATTCTGGTCTAGCTGAAAATGATCAGGTCGTCGTCGATGGTGTCTATCAGCTCAAACTAGCTACATCTGCTCAGGCAACAAAAGGTGGGCACTTCGAGGCCGACGGAACTTGGCATGAAGGTGGGGAGCACTGAGATGTTAAAGAAACTCATTGCCTTCTCCTTAAAGAATGCAGCTCTGGTAGTTTTACTTTCAGGGCTTCTCTTGGGATTGACTTGGTACAGTCTAAAAAATATTCCAGTTGACGTCTTTCCTGAACTCAATGCTCCAACAGTCACTCTCATCACTGAGTCCGGTGGCCTCGCTGCGGAAGAAGTTGAGCAATACATATCGTTCCCAATCGAAAGTGCTGTAAACGGTGTGCCGGGGATGCGCCGTGTGCGTTCTTCGAGCTCACTGGGCCTTTCCATTGTCTGGGCAGAGTTTAATTGGGGCACAGATATCTATTTCGCCAGACAGATGATCGGCGAACGTTTATCTGCTGTTAAAGAGGACTTACCCGAAGATGCCCACATGCAGATGGCTCCGATTTCATCGATTACTGGGGAGATTATGTTGATATCACTCCAGGGAGATGAAGACATCGTCAATCCTATGGATATCAGGGCTTATGCTGAGTTTGACCTGCGGAACCGGTTACTGACGGTCTCTGGCATCTCACAGGTTGTCGCAATAGGAGGTTATCTACCTGAATTTCAGGTCGAGGTCAAACAAGAGTCCCTCATCAGTTATGGGATCACCACAGAAATGATAGCTGAGGCTATTGGGGAAGCCCACAATCTCAATACCGCTGGTTTCTTGGTTAACTATCAAGGACTAGAGTTGCCAATGAGGCAGAGCGGACGAGTGAAGAGTACCGCAGATATAGAGGAGACCGTTGTAATATTCAAAGAGGGATCTCCTATCAAGGTTAAGGACGTAGCCAATGTCAAACTAGGTGGGGCCTTTAGAAGAGGAGCAGCCTCGGACAACGGAAAAACAGCTGTCGTTCTTTCCATCCAAAAAGCTCCGGGAACGAACACCCTTGAAATCACCGAAAAGATCGACTCATTACTTGATCAAGTAGAAAAAAGTTTGCCAAAGGGCATTTTACTCAACCGAAATGTAATGCGGCAAGCCGAGTTCATTAACAGGTCCGTTGATAATGTCGTAAATACCTTGTATGAGGCAACGATCATCGTCACGATCATCCTCTTTCTTTTTTTAATGAACATCAGAACTACTGTCATTACCTTACTCGCTCTTCCGATGTCCCTTGGGATCACCCTTCTCATCATGTGGGCACTGGGGATGAGCATCAATGTTATGACCTTAGGAGGTCTCGCTGTCGCGATCGGAATCCTCGTTGACGATGCTATCATCGATGTTGAAAATGTTTTTCGAAGACTCGGGGAAAATTCTAATGGGCCATCTAAACGCCCACGTATGAGGGTTATCTATGATGCCTCTAATGAAATACGATCATCTGTCGTTTTTGCAACCCTCATCATCTGCATTGTTTTTGTTCCTCTTCTTTTTTTAGATGGCCTCGAGGGTCGTTTTTTTAAGCCCCTAGCAATGACCTACATTATCTCTGTTATGGTCTCTTTGTTGGTTGCGATGACCTTAACTCCTGCGATGTGCTGGTATCTGCTCAAAGGAAAATTCAGTCAGGAGCTTGGCGACTCAAAAATGGTCACCTTTCTTAAATCTTGTTATCGGCCCATATTGGGTTTCAGCATGAAATGGAAAAAATCAACCCTTACCATCTCCTTACTTTTCACTGTTTTGGCATTCAGTCTAGCCTCAACCTTCGGCTCAAGTTTTCTACCAAAATTCAATGAGGGAGTCTATACTATATTCCTCATGATGCCACCGGGAACATCGCTAGAAGAATCTGAGAGAATAGCTTTGGGTGTCCAAGAACGCTTAATTGAAATACCAGGGGTAGAGCATGCTGTAGCTAGGAGTGGAAGAGCAGAGCGAGATGAACATGCAGAACCGCCATCAAATACGGAAATAGAACTCAGACTTTCTGTAGGTTCAGATCAACAGAAAATCATGGAAGAGATCGATTCGGTCTTAGCAGGACTTCCTGGCGTCACAACCAATATTGGGCAACCCATCTCCCACCGACTTTCTCATGTCATGTCAGGAACGAAAGCTCAAATCGCCATCAATATCTTTGGAGAAGAACTGACTGTATTGAGAAAATTAGCGAAGGAAATTGAGGGAATCTTAAAGAATACACCTGGAACCCGAGATGTTTCAGCCAATCGAGAAGTCATGGTTCAAACATTGGCCATTGATTTTCGACTTCAAGACTTGGCTAGATATGGTCTGAGCTCCAAAGAGGCGGGAGCACAAGTGAAGCGGTCTCTATTTGGTGACTCAGTTTCTGTCATCAACCAAGGAGTTCGTCGGTATGATCTTGTTGTAAGACTCATAGAAAGTCAGAGAGAAAGTATTAAGAATGTTGAGAACGTACTCTTGACCGGAAAAGAAGGTACACTCGTTCGGCTAAAGGAAGTTGCTAATATTGGACCAGAGCAACAGTCTAATCTAATTTCAAGACAGAACGCACAGCGAAAGACACTCATATCTCTCAATATTGCTGATGGATACAACTTGGGTGACACCATTTCAACCATCAAAGAAGTGGTGGATCCCATTGTCCACAAAGAAGGGTATTTAGTTGAATATGGTGGTCAATTTGAAGCACAGCAATCAGCCACAAGAACCATCCTATCCATGGGTGTCATTGTCCTTATCGCAATGATCATGCTCTTACAAATGGCCCTGGGTTCCTTTCGCCCAGCTCTTTTGGTGATGGTCAATCTTCCATTAGCCACCATCGGAGGCATCATTACGATGTTTTTTGTTGAATCGGAAAGTTCCTTCGATAACCTTTTGGCCCTCTTTGGAATAGGGGGGCGATATGTAGCCCCGGTTATTTCTATTTCGAGTATGGTTGGTTTTATCACACTTTTTGGAATCGCAGTCAGGAACGGCATCCTTTTAGTTAATCACTATCAATGGCTGATCAAGAATGAGAGTCTTGAACTTCTTGATGCCATAAAAAGAGGAAGCGAAGAACGATTGACTCCTATTCTGATGACCGCAATCAGTGCAGCTCTCGGTCTTGTGCCAATGGCCATGAAAATGGGCGAGCCAGGATCAGAGCTGATTGCTCCCCTTGCGGTGGTTATTCTCGGGGGGCTCACCACTGCTACCTTTTTGAACATGTTGGTCGTCCCGGTTGGTTACTACATTTTCTGCAAGCCTCGCACATCAGATCAAAGAGATCCCGATTATGACATTTTGTCAGATTAGGTCCTCTAACATAAATACTTTTTTCAACCCTATTCATAAGGATCATTCAGTGCAAAAATATATTGTAAATCAGAAAACTTCATATTTAACGGTTCTGGTGTCTTTGTTCCTCTTCTCAGCAGTCTATGCCTCCACAGATGATCATAAAGGCCATGATCACTCAAGACACGATATCTCGAAGACTAACCATTCTAAACATGATCACTCAAAACACGGTCACAGTGGGCCTGTACATGAACTTAAACTCATAAAGGTTGGGAGCAGCCAGATTCAGACCGAACTCATTGGCAAAGCTGAGCCTGGGAAAACGGTTGAGCTTCACCTGACTATTTCAAAAAAGTCAAGCCTAAGCACTATTAGAGCCTGGATTGGAATCAAGTCAGGTCGAGGAAGTAGGAAAGTCCTTCTTGAAAAAGAAGGAGATCTTGAATTTCACGGAAAGCTTGAAGTCCCCAAAGAGGTCAAAGGTGAGAGAGAACTTTGGTTCGATGTTACAACACAAGACGGAACCAGAAGTAAAGTGCATCTGGAACTACCTAAAGAAACAGACGGAAGAACTGACCATGATGACCACAAAGGGCACAATCATTGAGCAAACTAAGCAAATGATGCCTGGGGTCATCTAAGCACATCTAGACGATATTGCATCTGACATCCCTTTACTTAGGAGAATGTTACCCTACACTTAATTTAGCTTTTCTTATTACGTTCCAAAGGAACTGTTGCAAGGACTGGCATGACTAAGTTATTGGGTTATGTTTTGCATCAGAATCCTGTCAGGTGCAAGAAGAACATGTCTTACAAGCTACTGAAAGACAGCAGCTTCCAAGCCTGACAGATGTCACTTTTCATGACGTATCAGTGTAGAGTTCAAAAATTCGCCCCGCAACCATAAGCACTTGAGCAACACTATCTGGAAGTGGCTCGAGGCTCTGCCTTTTCTTAGCCAAATTCACTGAAGAAAGCTCTATTTTTGATGCTCATCTCTCATATTTATGCCTCTCACCTACCTCTATTTCGGACCCAAACGGACTCCATATCGACTCACTCCTTATCCCATGTGTACCAAATAGACGCCAAGATCTGGGCTGCTTCGGGAACAGACGGGAACACCAAAAGCGAACTTAACCTTTATTTTTCAAAAGCATATGAACATAAATTTCAGTTTGGGAAGAAAAGGGATACTCCTGGTCAGCAGCTTTGGGAGCAGAAGGTCGAGAGCTCGAATCGAACTGCCGCCGAAATCTCTGATTTCGATAGAACCCAGCTAACCTGGGTTTTATGTCGGCAGGCCGTGGCTTTGACACGGACAACTCTACCCAGACAACTTAAAACCTTTTTTCGTTTCTGGGCTCTCTTTGCCGAGTCAGATGTGTGCCAAATAGACTCCACAATTTTGGGACAAAAAGTGAACACCCGAAACCAGCGATCGATTGAGCAATTTTTTATTCAGTTTTCTTCATGACTTCAAGAAAAACATCTTTTCCTTCTACAATAAGTGGGAGAGTTTCTTTGTCCTTTTTGAAACCAATAAAATCATTGTCTCTCACTCTCGGCTAATCAGCCGCACTGTTTGTCCTGGCGAATTATGCAAAATTCACAATCTTCCTAATCGATCTTAGAATATTTTCGCCAAGCCCCATCAACTCGCTTTCTGGAATGATGGCTGACAGGTCTTCTTCCAGACCTTTGTGGTTGATTTGATCACATTCGCTTTTCAAAAAGCAGATAAATTCCTCAATGGAACGTAGCTCTGGTTTGCTTTTTACTTGCCTGGTGTAGGACGGAGTTCTGATCCTATGCTCAAGGATAGACGGGTCCGGTTTTGAGCGCAGAATCTCCAGGTACACATAGATATCATATAAATCCCTTGCTAGCCTTCTGTCCAGCCAGGCCCCCAGCTTATGTGAAAACCCCATGGGGTTGGGCAGAATGGATATAATAGATGACTGTATACTGTATTGCCTGGCAATATGAGCCGTTGATATGGCCTGTGGCTCAAACCCTTTATGTGAATTAGCCTCTATCGTGATTTTATTGTTGAGGTAAAGGCCATCGATTTTTATTTTCTTTGAATCCATTGAGTGCTGAACGGGCTTATCACATATCTGGTTCAGCAATTCAATCAACTCACTTGTAAAATCCTTTTTACTGTTTGAAGGTTGAAAACAAAAATCCGCATCCATCGTTGATCGACTAATGCCCTGTAAACGGAGTGACATTCCACCCTTCAATACAGCTCTGGGGCCGAAGTGCTGATAGATCTTTGATATGACA
>Ga0233432_10005638_pt1 | contig 10832 bp, 13 predicted proteins | sample SI_122_August201_6_FD_179870 | JGI IMG/M metagenome (GOLD analysis project Ga0233432, IMG submission 179870) | Seawater microbial communities from Saanich Inlet, British Columbia, Canada - SI_122_August2016_10_MG | ecosystem: Environmental > Aquatic > Marine > Inlet | place: Canada: British...
AAGAAGGAATCGCGGTAGGGGACGTTGCTTACTTCAGACAAAAACGCGAAGGTTATCAAGACTATATCGAAGGGGAAGCCAAACGAATAGAATTCGACGCAATAACTGACCAACTGATCATGATTGATAATGCCAAACTCTGGCGTGAGGGAGACGAAGTGCAAGGTAATTTTATTCACTACAATGCCGCCACCGAGACCTTTACTGTCAGGGGTGAACAGCCAAATTCGAGCGCAGGACAGTCAACAACAGGAAGAGTTAAAGCCATAATACAACCGAAGCCAAAAAGCGAACCCTAACATCAACAAACGTGGCTGGTCTTCTAGTTTACGTAACTTGCCGGCAGTTGAACTCCATATGCTCAAAGCCCAAAACCTTAACAAAAAATATCGTAAAAAAACTGTAGTCCATGACGTCTCCATTGAGGTCGAAAGAGGTGAAATTATTGGGCTACTTGGGCCTAACGGTGCTGGGAAAACCACAACGTTTTATATGATCGTTGGGATTACTCCGTGCACAAAAGGAAACTTAAAACTGGATGGGAAAGATATTACCCATTTCCCTATCCACCAACGCGCCAAGCTGGGTATTAGTTACCTTCCACAGGAAGCTTCGATATTCAAAAAACTGAATACGGAGGACAATATTAAAGCCATCTTAGAACTTCAGAAGCGCGAGGACAAAGACATTCGTTTAGAGCAACTACTGGATGACTTGCAAATATCTCATTTGAGAAAACATTCAACCGCCTCACTATCAGGGGGGGAAAGACGAAGAGTAGAGATCGCCAGAGCACTCGCAAATGACCCTAGCTTTATCTTATTAGATGAGCCATTTGCAGGTGTAGATCCAATTGCAGTATTAGATATTAAAGAGATCATTCGCTACTTAGTGAAACAAAACATTGGCGTGATAATTACGGACCACAATGTAAGGGAGACACTGGATATATGTAATAGAGCATATATTGTTAACGAGGGCTCAGTTTTAGCAAGCGGCTCCACCGAAGAGATCATAAATAACCCAGCCGTACGTCGGGTTTATTTGGGTGATCATTTCAAATTATAAAAGAAGCAACACCAACACAAATGCCATTTAAATTTTCATCTAAGTGTCCTTAATCTTCAAAAACTGTCTATGAGACAACAATTAGTTGCCAAACAAATTCAGAACTTGTCCTTAACTCCAGAGATTAAACAATCTCTGAGATTCTTGGGACTAAATACTGTTGATCTCCTAGAAGAGCTCAAAAGTATCGCACTTGAGAATCCGTTGATTGATATCGAGGAAACATCTGAGCCCCAGGCAGAACAGGAAACCGCCGCTGAGACCAATGAATCCAATCGTCTTAGCGATTTAAGCCTTGAAATATTAAATCACCATGACGTACATAGAATGTCGCCCGTCGGAGAAAATAGTTTCACATACGATAAAGCGCATGCAGACCATATCGCCACGCACATCGATTTCAGACAACATCTTCGGGAACAACTGATATCGAACAACACATCTAGCGAAGACAAAATACTATGTACCTATTTGATCGACTGTGTTGATGAGGATGGGTTTTTAACAGAGGCTTTTGAAGATCTTAAAAAAAACCTCCCAAGAGGATCAGATTGGCTTGCGAAAGACTTCGAGAGAGCGCGCCTTATCTTACAGAATCTTGAGCCAATGGGAATTGGATCAAGACACCTTTTAGATTACTTACACTTACAAGTGGCAAATCTCCCTATAGCCGAGAAAACTAAAACGATAGCGAACGAAATATTAACCCAACACCTCACGCTGCTTGCAAGCTTTAACTTTAAAAAAATTTCTACGTTACTCGATTGTGATATCGCTGATGTAGAAGACGCATCAAAAATAATATCAAACCTAAGCCCGAAGCCGCTAAGTTCGGAATGGGAGGACCATGCCAGATACGTCAAGCCGGATCTTCTCGCTGAAAAATTCAATAACGAATGGGTCATTCGACTTAATAATGAGCATATTCCTAAAATCGGAATAAATAAGGATTATGCAAGACTCATTCAGCGTGAGAAAAATGGTGACGCCGACATATTGAAAGAATATTTGAAACAAGCTAAAAATATTCAAAGAAGTGTCGATCAACGGCACGAAACCTTAATGCGAGTAGCGACGGAAATCTTAAATGTGCAATTAAGCTTTTTTGAAGAGGGGCCGCGGGGCCTCTTGCCTCTGAATCTACAGACAATTTCTGAGGTACTTGGACTTCACGAATCCACAGTTTCCAGAGCTACGTCGGGGAAATACGTAAGCACACCGAGAGGGACGTTTGAACTCAAGTACTTCTTTAGTAATGCGATTGGCGATAAAAGTGAAATGTCTTCCACCCATGTTAAAGACGTGATCAAAAAAATAATTCTATCTGAAAATCCAGAGTGTCCATTATCTGATAGCGCAATTCAAAAATTTCTATCCAACAAAGGAATCGATATTGCTAGACGTACGGTCGCAAAATATCGGGAAAATCAAAAGATACTTCCATCTCAAATGCGAAAAAAAGTTTACATAAAATGACAACTAACATCAGCTTAGTGAAACTGTTTGAAGAGGTCGAAATTCTCCTAGATCTCAAAATATCCAGCAAAAAAAGATTATTTGAAGAAATCGGCCTCTGTATCGAGGAAAAGTATGGCATTCCAAGGGCCGACACCTTTGATGCTTTATTTGCCAGAGAGAAACTCGGGTCCACAAACATCGGACACGGCATCGCATTACCCCATGGCAGACTTTCCCCGCTAAAAAGGTTTGTTGGTGTTTTTGCGAGACTAGAAGATCCGATCCAATTTGAATCTGGCCAAAATAAACAAGTGAAAATGGTATTTATCCTACTCACACCAAAAGCGAAACAACAAAATCAACACTTAGCCTATCTCGCTCATTTAGCAGAAGTGTTTAGCAACAAAGGAACGAGAGAAAAGTTACTCACGACATCAAATTCAGCAGAAATAATAAAACTCTTGGGGGAATAAATGCCTACCATCTCAATAAAAAAACTATTTGAAGATAACCAGGATGCTCTGGGCCTTCAATGGGAAATACCCTGTGAGCCAGAATGCAGTCCGATTAATTCAGATGCAGTTAATTCCTCTACGAATGGCTTAATTGGACACCTCAATTTGATTCACCCTAACTGGATCCAGATTTTTAGTCGCACCGAAGCAGCCCACTTCAAAGACATACCATTTCAATCTCAAATTGACTCTCTTGAGAAAATAATTGACAAAACCGCCTGTTTAATCGTGTCAGATGAAGAAAAATGTCCTGATTCAATTGTCAGTGTTGCTCGCCAACATAAGGTACCTATCATTACTTCTTCCTTACCAAGTTTGCAAATTATATGGGTTATCCGAACCTATTTAGGTCGCGCCCTGGCGGATTACATCACGCATCACGGAGTCCTTCTGGACGTTTTAGGTGTTGGTGTCATGATTACTGGTGAGAGCGGTGTCGGTAAAAGCGAATTAGCGCTGGAACTTATTTCTCGTGGTTCCGGGCTAGTCGCAGACGATATTGTTGAACTATTTCATATCGCACCAAAAACGATTGAAGGTAGGAGCCCTGAACTTTTAAAAGATTTTCTTGAGGTGAGAGGATTAGGGCTATTGAATATTAGGACTATTTTTGGAGAAACTGCGGTAAGACGTCGAAAAAACCTGAAGTTAATCGTTGAACTAATGAAACCAGCTCAACGCAAGACCAGTCAGATGGAAAGATTACCGCTGCAGGCATCTTCACAACGAATCCTCGATGTAGACGTTCGAAAAGTGCAGTTGCCAGTAGCGGCAGGTCGTAATTTAGCGGTCCTCATAGAGGCCGCAGTGCGAAATTACGTACTACAATTAAGGGGCATCGACAGCACCAAAGAATTTATGGCTCGTCAAAGTCAAAGCATCTCCAATCAGCAACTGAATAACCCATCTGACAAATGAAACTTTTTATATTTACGGGGTTATCGGGATCGGGTAAGAGCGTTGCGTTACGAACACTCGAAGACCTTGAATTTTACTGTATTGACAATTTACCAATAAAACTCCTCGACTCTTGCATCCAGACATTAATGGCGGAAGGGTATGAAAATGTAGCGATCAGCTTAGATATCAGAAATCCATCCTTCCTAGGCGTTTTACCAGCAGAAATTGGAGCACTATCAACACGCGGTATTGATGTGCAGATTATATTTCTGGACGCCTCGAGCGAAACGCTACTAAAACGATATTCAGAAACCCGTCGCCCTCACCCACTATCCGACAGAGACAATACCTTAATTGAATGTATTGAAATCGAAAGGAAATTATTGGAGGCAATAAAAGTTGATGCTGACCGAATCGATACCAGCAGATTGACACCTCAGCAGTTAAAAAACTCTGTTAGAGGTTTAGTTGAAAATAAAACTCAACGGTTTCAACTAACGTTACAATCTTTTGGATTCAAGTATGGCATACCTCTAGATACCGACTTTACGTTTGATGTCCGCTGCCTACCAAATCCATTCTATGAAATCGAATTAAAAAACCTTACCGGAACGGACTACGAAGTAAAAAAATTTCTCAATAACAGTCCGAACGCCAAAGGCATGGTGAGCGACATTTATCAATTCGCAAAGAAGTGGTTACCCCTTTTCATTGGAGAAGGTAGAGTAACTTTAGCAATTGCTATTGGATGCACCGGAGGGCAGCACCGGTCCGTTTATGTTGTCGAAGAGTTGAAAAATCTATTAGATACCCAATATCGAACTCTCATCCGGCATCGTGACATCAACTAACGCAATGAATCTATTATTTTTCTAACAGGCACAGAAATCGGAAGTTGAGAAAAATCGGCAAGGTTGATCCACTTTATTCCGCTGGATTCAGCTTGTGCGCTAGGAGGCGAAACGTGAACCTTTACAGGTCGGACCAAATAATTGATGTGGGACAATTGATGCCGGAAACTCTCAAGAAAAGACACAGATTCCATACGTAGGTTTAGTTCCCGCAAAGTCTGATGGAGCGCATCTTCCGGCAACTCATGCGAATCAAAAAATCCCCAAAGACCGGGCCACAGACCCTTGCCTGACCCTTTTTTTAATAAAACCTTTTTATTGCGAAAAAAGATAACCATGTAAATCGTTTTGTTAACGCTTGCTCTCTTCTTATTCGGAGCCGGATATTTTTCGATAACGCCATCAAGTAACGCACGACAACGCCTTGACAGCGGACAAATGGCACAATTAGGGTTTCGGCGAGAACACACTGTTGCTCCTAGATCCATCAGCCCTTGGGTGTATGTATGTACGTTTTGGTCAGGTAATAGTTGCTCGGCGGTTAGCCACAGCGTTCGCATAACTGGGGCTGCGTTAGTCGGACCACTGATCCGAAATACCCGAGCCAGCACGCGCTTTACGTTTCCGTCGAGGATTGGATATTTTTTCTTATACGCAAGGGAAAGAATTGCGCCAGCCGTCGATCGACCGATCCCCGGCAAATTCATCAGTGCGTGGTAATCCGATGGAATAGCGCCAGAGTGAAAACTGACTATCAGTCGGGCTGACTTAAGAAGATTTCGGGCTCTTGAGTAATAACCTAGTCCACTCCATTGTTTTAACACCTCATCCTCCGTCGCGCGCGCTAAACTTAGGACATTAGGAAAAACATCTATGAATTTATTAAAGTAGTTTATAGCAGTGATAACCTGGGTTTGCTGAAGCATTATCTCGGAGACCCAGACCGAATATGGTGTTCGATTCACCTGCCAAGGCAAGTCATGCCGACCATGCTTTATTTGCCAAACAACTATCTCATCTGAGAACTCAGACAAATTTAAAGACTCGCATGGAGGACCTACAAATGACTATCACTACTGTTCCCTTGCTTTGATATATTCATTCCTGAAAGAGATGACAAAAACCTAACTGACCAAACAGTACACTCCATGACATTCAACCATCTATGGACACATATATTCGCAAGAGGCTATGTCGATTTATGCACGGCCAGTGATAGAATAAAGACTAATTAACAAGAGACTACCAAAGATCATGATTGCGGTACATATCAACGGAAATGTAAAACAGTTTGAAGCCAAAATAACGATATTAGCCCTCATGCACAAGCTAGATATTGTGCACAATAAAATCGCTCTTGAAATCAATAAAGAAATAATTCCTAGAAGCCAGTTTGAATTCCGGTTACTAGAAAACGGTGATCAAATCGAAATTGTTACAGCGGTAGGTGGTGGTTAAATGAAATTCTTAAAAATTGCAGCATCAACCCTGGAGCTCACCAACATATGGATCTTTTAAACATTGGCACTCGATCTATAAAAAGCCGTTTGATCATTGGTACCGGTAAATATAAATCCTTTCAAGAAACTGGTCGTGCAATAGAGGCGAGTGGAGCAGAAATTGTCACAGTCGCCATAAGAAGAACGAATCTCGGACAGGATGTTGCAGCAGAAAATCTCCTAGACTTTATTGATCTCGACCGCATAACACTTCTCCCGAATACGGCGGGCTGCTATACAGCCGACGAGGCGGTTCGGACCCTTAGATTGGCACGTGAACTCTTAGACGGGCACGATCTAGTGAAGTTAGAGGTGCTTGGAGACCCAAATACCTTATTCCCAGACGTATCACAAACACTAATTGCAGCAGATCGGCTTGTGAAGGATGGTTTCCAAGTAATGGTTTACACATCCGATGACCCCATCATTGCAAAGCAACTGGAAGACTTAGGATGTGTTGCCATTATGCCACTAGCATCTCTAATTGGGTCTGGCATGGGCATTCTTAACCCCTGGAATTTGCAAATAATCATCGATAACGCCAAGGTGCCGGTGATTGTAGACGCAGGCGTGGGGACGGCATCGGATGCAGTAATTGCTATGGAACTCGGGTGCGACGCTGTGCTTATGAATACGGCGATCTCAGCAGCGAATGACCCCATTTTGATGGCCCGCGCTATGAAAAATGCAGTTATTTCTGGTCGAGACGCATTTCTGGCGGGAAGAATGTCGAAAGAAGTTTATCGAGCATCTCCGAGCTCGCCAATCACAGGCGTCATGCCGGCAGCCAATAAAAATGACAAAAATAATTAGCTTACAAACTTGTTAATAAGTCCTCAAATGGAAAGAAAAAAAGTAAGAAGCTACGTCCTCAGAGCAGGCAGAATGTCCGAAGGGCAGAAGAGAGCCAAATATCAATTAGCGGACCAGTACCTAATACCGTTTGATCCGTCCAATAAGCTCGCGTTTAAAGAAATCTTTAGTAATGACAATAAAACATATTTAGAAATCGGTTTTGGAATGGGAGATGCGACGGTTGAGATAGCTGGAGAGCACCTCAATCGTAATTTTATTGGCATTGAGGTTCATCCGCCGGGTATCGGTCGAATCCTAAATTTGATCGAAGACGGCAGTTTACGAAATCTGAAAATTATCGAACATGATGCCGTTGAGGTTGCAACACACATGCTTGATGAAAAAAGCCTAGATGGGGTACATATTTTCTTTCCGGATCCATGGCCTAAAAAGAAACATCATAAAAGACGTTTAATCAATACTGAATTTTTACGTTTGATTGCTCCGAAATTGATAGACGGCGGTTACCTGCACATTAGTACGGACTGGGAGCCATATGCCGAACATATCTTGTCCACCTTGGAACAGAATTCACAGTTCAACAATACGACGGATGACTACTCCGAGCGGCCGGATTACCGACCAATAACAAAATTTGAGCGAAGAGGACTAAAACTGGGCCATCAGGTCTGGGACATAACTTTTAATAAAATCTAAAAAATTTACTTACAAAAAATCCTGTAACACCTCATTTAAAAACCGCAAACCCAGAGGGGTTGTACAAATTACATCTTTCGACACTGTGAGTAACCCACGATCAACTAATGACATCAGCTTTGGTTTAACCTCAATGATGGGCACCAACGTTCGTTTTTGAAATAACGACATGGGGACGCCATCCAATAATCGTAAAGCATTCATAAAAAATTCAAAAGGAAGCGATTCGTATTGAATAGCTCGATTAGTAAATACACCATCCCCGGACTCGATAGACTCCATATAACGTTTAGGCTGTTTATGTTTCACGAGACGCGTTGAATTCTCGAAACATGAAAGTTTCGAGTGCGCGCCAGCACCGACGCCGAGATAATCACCGAACTCCCAATAATTCATATTGTGCTGGCAACGCTTACCTGGCCCAGCAAATGCAGAAACTTCGTATTGCTTATAACCGTGGGCTCTAGCGACGGACTCGATGTCAGACTGCATCTCAGCAGCAAGGTCATCATCAGGCAACTTTGGGGGATGTTTATAAAACCAAGTATTTGGTTCAAGCGTTAACTGGTATATCGAAAGATGATTAAGGTTGAAATCTAGAATACGCAAAAGATCGAGATGCAACTCGTCAAGCGTCTGACCAGGCAACGCGAACATCAGATCTACATTGATATTATCAAAGATAAGCTTAGCCTCTTGAACAGCAACAAGCGCCTCTTCACTCGAGTGAGCCCTTCCTAATCTTTTCAAAATTTCATCATTAGTTGTTTGCACGCCAATTGAAAGCCTGTTAACACCGGCCGTTCGGTAGCCTTCGAATCTAGCGCTATCAGAGACGCCTGGGTTGGCTTCTAACGTGATTTCAGCGTCATCTTTAATGCTGAAGTTATCCTTCACGTAATCTATGATCCTCGCGATTAAAGCAGGTTCGAAAACAGATGGCGTCCCTCCACCAAAAAAAACTGTTTGAATTTCGCGATCTTGCAGCGTGTGTCTATACTGCATCAAGTCTTTAATGATCGACTCCGTGTAATTTTCTGGCGAAACGTCACTACGGAGTGGATGTGAATTAAAATCACAATATAAACACTTTTTTACACACCAAGGTATGTGGACATAAAGTGATAGGGGCGGTAAAGAAGTCGATATCATGTGGTTCGTTAATACGCACCCGATTCAAAAAAATTCCTCATTTTCCTCACTGCCGACCCTCTATGACTGAGTTTATTTTTTTGTTCCAATGACATTTCCGCACCGCTCAGCTGCAAGTCGCAGTCGAGAAAGAGCGGGTCGTAACCGAAGCCATCGTCGCCACGCGGTGCTCTTAACAACTCACCGAACCAGCGACCGTCCGAAATCAAAGGCACCGGATCGTCATACTTACGCACCATGACTAGGGCACAGTAATAGTAAACACGCCGATCAGTGCAGCCAGACATTAGTTCGATCAAATGATCATTATTCTGCTTATCAGTTGAATTTTGTCCATAGAAACGAGCCGACTTCACCCCAGGGCGCCCGTCGAGTGCGGACGCACAAATACCGGAATCATCTGCCATAGCCGGCAAACCAGTTTGTTTTGACACATGTCTCGCCTTCGATAACGCGTTTTCAAGAAAGGTATCGTAAGGCTCATCCGACTCTTTAACACCGAGCTCTTTTTGGCTTAAAAAATGAATCCCTAGCCCCTGAAATATCAATTTTATTTCTTGCATCTTTCCTGCGTTACCTGAAGCAATAGCTATCTTTTTCGGAAAACTCATAAGCTCGAAGAAAGACAGTCTTTCTGTAAACTAATCAACTCTAAAATCCCTTTCTCGCCTAATGAAAGCATTTCAGTGAGCTGCGTTTTATTGAAAGCAACACCCTCAGCAGTTCCCTGTATTTCAATAATCTCTGACCTATCATTCATTACAAGATTCAAGTCCGTGTCACAACCTGAATCCTCAACGTAATCTAGATCTAGTAAAGCCGTGCCTGATACAATCCCGACAGAAATCGCAGCAACGTGATGAATGATCGGTGAGCTCTGTAAAGCTCCCCGCTTGATCAAATGCGTCACTGCCTCACTGAGCGCTATAAATCCCCCAGTCACACTCGCTGTACGAGTGCCTCCATCTGCCTCGATCACATCGCAATCAATCTTAATTGTTCTTTCCCCAAGCTCACTTAGTGAAATCGCAGATCGAAGGCTACGTCCGATCAGACGTTGGATTTCTTGTGTTCTTCCAGATTGCTTTCCTCTTGCCGCCTCTCTATCCATTCTCGAGCCGGTTGAACGTGGAAGCATGCCATATTCAGCCGTCACCCAACCTTTTCCTCCTCCCCTCAGAAAAGACGGAACCTTTTCCTCAACACTGGCAGTGCAAATCACCCGCGTTCTTCCAAACTCAACCAAGACGGAGCCCTCTGCTTGGCCAACAAAATCTTTCGTAAAAATAATTTTTCGTAGATTATCAACACCACGACCATCTCTGCTCATCATCACTTCCTCCATCCCGTATCCAAAAAAAGATTATAAGTCTTTGTCCCTGGCCCCTCACTCAAGTATTATCTTACCAATAGACTTTAATAAAACAGGAAACAATTCATGACTACAAGTATGACCGGATTCGCGACTGCGTCCCACCCAGCCAATTCGGTTACAGTAGCCGTTGACATCAAATGCGTTAATCACCGTTATCTCGACCTCCATTTTAAAATTCCAGAGGAATTACGCCCCTATGAAATCCAATTCAGACGCACATTGGCTGATTTTTTACATCGAGGGAAAGTCGAGTGCAAAATATCAATTAACCCAAACCACGATTCACTGGAGCAAAAGATATCAACCGAAGTTTTAAATAATTTATTCTCACTAGAACAAGAGGTCACATCGCAATACCCAAAGGCAGCTAAATTATCTGTCAATGATATCTTACGCTGGCCAGGAGCAATACAACAAGACACGACCGATCTCAAAACTATATTTAGCGCTTCGCAAGGGGCTCTGGTCGAGGCCAGCCAACAACTAAACTTAGCTCGAAAAG
>Ga0233432_10005639_pt1 | contig 10832 bp, 6 predicted proteins | sample SI_122_August201_6_FD_179870 | JGI IMG/M metagenome (GOLD analysis project Ga0233432, IMG submission 179870) | Seawater microbial communities from Saanich Inlet, British Columbia, Canada - SI_122_August2016_10_MG | ecosystem: Environmental > Aquatic > Marine > Inlet | place: Canada: British...
CACCCGAACCACCGAGAAGATTATAAGCCCCGGAAAAAGCCGCAAAGCCATCCACAACCAGAAATACGGAAGCAAAAAGAGCCAAGTGACGGACACCAGGAAACAAAATCGATCTCAGTCGTATCCATGCTCCCGCCCCCTCTATACGTGCAACCTCGAATTGCCAGCGTGGGATCGCCTCAAGACCACAAAGGAAGAAAAGGGTCACCAATCCCGTCCACCGCCAAACTGATTGGATGATCAAGGAGGGCATAATAAAAGACGGGTCCACCATCCAGTTAACTGGGTCGAAACCAAGCGGGATCACCAAATATTGGTTCAAAGCCCCCGTTCGACCATGAAAGAAAAGATAAAATAGGGTGGAGAGCACACCAGGCAAAGCCAAACCTGGAATCAACAACAAAAAGACTAAAACCCCTCTGGGAATCCTTGCCAGTGCATGAAGGTTCACCGCCAAGGCAAAAGCCAGGGGTAAGATCACGAAAATCGAACCAAAAACATATGTCAGCGTATTGCTCAAAGCCTTGTGAAATTTCGAATCGGTGATTACCTTCTCGAAATTATCTAATCCCACATAGCGGGGAGCATTTTCCTGCATCTCCTGCTGCGGATTACGCCAATCGAGGAAAGTGAAAGAATTGGGAGCAGAAGCGTTCTGGGGCAAAACTTTATCCCGGTGAACAGGCCGAAAATCAGGACTTTGCATCGAAAGGTCGACTCCCATCCCTAGAGGCACCAACCAAAACAAGGCCCAAAGAGCAAAAAAAGGGCCCAATAGGCAAAGAAGGGAAAAGCCCGTTTTACCTCCCATGAGCACCTTCATGAAAAGAAAAGAGGATCCTAGCGTGGACCTCCAGCGTTTTTCATCGCATCCCGGTACTGTTTCAGAGCCTCTTTTGCGGATATAGCGCCAAACATAACGGATCCAAAGTAATTTTCCTTCATCATGAAGATAGCTTGGGGCCTTCGGGGATCGACCACCACAGGGGGAATTTCGTCCGCCAGTTTGACAAGTAAATCCCCCATCGACTGCTCGAAGTATTCGTGCTCAGCAAGCAAACGCTTGTCCTTCCATGCAGGACGATATGCAGGAAAGCTATTTCCCTGCAAGAAGCGCTCCGCATTGGCCTCTTTGTTTTTCATAACAAATTCGATAAACGACCAAGCGGCATCCTTTTTCTCGCTTCTCTGGCAAATCATCAAGCCCTGCCCTGCAAAAGTGGCTGTACGGGGGCCAAGTTTTCCATCCTTACCTCGCCAGGTGGGCAAGGGAAGCATTCCCCACATACCCTTCATTCCAGGTGCAAATTGCTGAAAAAGGTCAAGTCCATACCAATCCGCCCCAGGCACGCACAGAACCTCTCCTGTTTCCAAATCACCACTGAAGAAAACAGGGTCAAAAATCGAACCGCGGTCCGGCATAACAGCAATTTCACTTTTGGATAATTTGGCAAATTCCTCGAGGATGGAAAGGGCAGTTTTGTGGTCTGGGAGGAAGTTTCCCTTTTTGTCAAACAGATCGGTTCCTCTCTGCCTGAGCAAAACATCGAAAAGAGTACCATCTAGGGCCATGAAACGCTGACCATGCTTGTCCTGCAACCTTTTACCCACTTTTGCCACATCCGACCAAGTTTCGAGTTCTTCGGGATTCACACCAAGCTCCTTAAACAAATCCTTCCGATAATAAAGAACCATGGCGCTTAGAGACTGAGGAACTCCCAACACCTTGTCTTTGTAGGTGAATACTTCGAGCCTTCTCGGATGCAAATCCTTGGCCAACCCAGATTTTTTCACCCGAGCCGTCAAATCGAGAAAGGGAGAAGGCCCATTTAAGAAAACCCCGAAAAAAGTCTCGTCCAGTTGTACCAAATCTGGAATTCCTTCACCCGTTCGGAAGGCAACTCCCAGTTTGTCTGGCATTTCGCGAAAGCCGTAAGACTTGACTTCCAGATCCAACTTCTTGCCCGTTTTTTCGGCGTACAACTCCCCCATTTTCTCGTAATAGACTTGGTCCTGATAGGAACTGATCCAGAGGACTACATTTTCCCCACACAAGGAAATTCCCGATAGGGCTAGGAGGAGGGGCGTGATAAAGAGGGAAGCACGAAAAGTTTTATTCAAACAATACATGTATAGTAAGGGTTAAGGATTTCTTACTATGCCGTTGGATCGAAGTTTCGCAAGCCAGTACCATCGCATTAGCATACTTTAAGAATTCAAGAGATTGCCCTGCCTCAACAAACTCCCCAGTCATCGGGCTTCGCCTTGTACGCTAAGGAGGGTAAACAAAGCCCAATCTCATCTACAGGTAGCTTAATTTCGCCGTATAATTAAAGCTTCGTTTCCATGGGCAATGGCCTAGAATTAAATTATTTTTCGACTGCCGCGGCAACTCTTGGATAATGGTTGATAACGGCTGATTGCCTTTTGGGTGCAGTAATCCCAAGAGGCAAATTGATTGGCTCTCCTTGCCCAAGTCATTCGTTCAGCCTAGATGGTTTTGGCTCGCCCTAGTCGGGAAGGTTTTCTGATGATAGGAACCAATTATGAAAACGCTCCTTTGCTTCCTCATTCTTTTCATTTCGTCCTTCTGCCTTTCCTTTGCTCAAGGCGGTAGCGTCGCACCGCCAATCTCAGGAGCTCAGCATCTTGTTTACAAGGAGGCAAGTGGGTCGAAATTGATTCTCAACATCTTTTTCCCGAAAGGTCATAAACCGAAAACGGATAAACGGCCTGCCATTGTTTTCTTCTTCGGCGGAGGCTGGAATGGTGGTAGTCCCAGCCAGTTTACCCCTCACTGCCAATACTTGGCTTCCCGAGGAATGGTCGCAATAACAGCGGACTATCGAGTCAAAAGTCGACAGGGCACTTCGCCCTTCGAGTGCGTCAAGGATGGGAAGTCAGCCGTTCGCTGGATTCGAAAAAATGCGAAAAAACTAGGAATTGATCCCAGCAAACTAGCATCCGGAGGGGGATCGGCAGGCGGGCATGTAGCAGCTGCCACTGGCACTTTATCTGGTCTCGAAGAGGACGGGGAAGACTCTTCTATTTCATCAAAACCCAATGCCCTCGTACTCTTCAATCCAGTCTATGATAATGGCCCCAAGGGTTATGGGCACGAAAGGGTGAAGGATCGCTACAAGGAAATTTCTCCCCTTCACAACATCCGCAAGGGCACTCCACCTGCGATCGTGTTTCTCGGTGATCAGGATAAGCTCATCCCTGTTTCCACGGCGGAGAAGTTCAAAACACTCATGGAAAAGGCAGGGAGCCGCTCGGATCTCCATGTTTACAAGGACCAGCCCCATGGCTTTTTCAATCAAGGGAAAAAAGGAAACTACTACGAGAAGACAGTGTTGGAAATGGACAAGTTCCTGATTTCGCTCGGCTGGCTAAAGGGCAAGCCCACCATAAAGGCGCCTTGATCAATGGAAACAAAAGTTGAAAAGATAGTTGGCTTTACGCAAGAGGCATAACCTTTCGACTATCTCGAGGACTTTTACCTTTCCACCGCCGATCTTTTTTCGGTAGGCTAGTAAAATGAACAGCCTGCTTTCCACCACCGACCTTGTAATCTTTTTCGGATCCCTCGTAGCCATCATGGGCGTGGGCCTTTGGGTAGGAAGAAAGGAGAATAGCTCCGAAGACTATTTTCTGGCGGGGAAGACGACCCGCTGGTGGGGGGTCGCCGGTTCGATCTTCGGCTCGAACGTCTCGGCCAACCACATTGTGGGAATGATGGGTGTCGGATTCGCAGTCGGGTTCGCCCAAAGCCACTTCGAAATCACCGCTATCGCCGGCTTGCTGATGCTTTGCTATTTCTTTCTGCCTGTTTACCGCAAACTCAATGTCTATACCCTAAGCGATTACCTGAGCAAGCGCTACGATGACAAAAGCCGCGTAAGCTATGCTCTCATCATGGTCGTCATCATGGTCGTCATTCAGATGGTGCCCGGTTTCTACATTGGCTCTCGCTCCATCAACTTACTCCTGCAGGGAAATGAACAAGCCCGGGCCGAGGCCGTCGTGGATGAGAGCGGCTCGCTCTCTTCCATCAAGGTCACCAATCCGGGCTCAGGCTACGCCAGCGCTCCCAGAGTTGAGATTGCTCCACCACCTGACAAAAACGCATCGAATGTTGCCTCAGCAAGTACCGTGTTGAATTCTAAAGACGGACTGGATCAGATAACGGTTTCGAAAGGTGGTCTGGGATATGATCCCAAGCACCCCCCCAAGGTTACCTTAAAAGGCGGAGCTTCCTTCAACTCCGAATTGAATCCTACCGATGTGGATCCCAAGTGGTATGTGATCGGAATCCTCGTAATGGCATTCGTGACCGGGGCCTATGTGATTCTCGGAGGACTCAAAGCGGTTATCGTTACGGACGTCATCCAGTCGGTGCTTCTTCTTTTGGCCGGCTTGCTTGTAGCCTTCATCACCTTTTCGCAACCCGAAATAGGCGGGTGGGCCGGTATGGCGGCACGGGATTTGGGCGAAGGAGGAGCGGATCGTCTCCATCTGTACAAGTCAACCGACAACCCTGCCCTTCCGTGGACGGGTGTGCTTTCTGGACTTATGGTTCTTCATTTTTACTACTGGGGAACAAACCAGTTTATCGTCCAACGAGCCCTTTCTGCAAAATCTGGCAAGGAGGCCCGCACGGGCATAATTGTCGCAGGCTTCTTCAAACTCTTGATCCCCTTCTTTTCCATCGGGACGGGGATGGCCGCATTCTACCTCTTCAATGACCGCAATATCGACGTCGCTCAAGATGCGGTTTTCATGAAACTGCTCACCGAGCTGATTGCTCCCATCGGGTTCGGTCTGGTCGGCTTGATTGCCGCTGGAATGATCGGGGCGATCCTTTCGAGCTTGGATTCCATGATGAACTCGGCAGCTACAATCATGACTTTTGATATCTACAAGAAATTCGTAAATCCGGAGGCTGACGAAAAACGGCTCGTACTGATCGGGCGCATATGGATTGCGATTTTCATCATCTCCGCCGCCTTCCTTACGATCTTCACGATGGATCCGAATTCGAAAGAGAGCTTTTTCCTCCATGTCGCCAGTCATCAAGGACGATTAATTGCGGGTGTGGTCGTTGCATTCGCGGTTGGAATGCTTTGGAAAAGGGCTTCCGCCGCAGGGGCAGTGGTTGCTATTGTCGCAGGCGTTGCCCTGAGCTATGGCATCCCGCCCATTTACGACAATTACATAGGGTCGGCGCAGATGAAAGACGTTACCATTAGCATGATCGAAACGGATGGTACGCACGGGTTGACTACCGGACAACCCGTACGTCTTCGTTCCTACGGGCAAGCTCCCGTTTCGTCTCCGATCTTGAAACATGACCAGGATTATTTCGTTAGTGAGCACAACGCCAGCACGCTCACTCTTCATAGCAACTTGCCAGATGCAAAGATCGGGCGTAATGCGGTAGAATTCGTTACCTTGGGCAAAGATGATCAATTCATCTATCCTGCCGAAAAAGCCACCATCGTTGGGTTACTCAATATCAAGCTGAATTTTCTGCATACCGTATTCTTGGCTGCCCTGATCTCACTAATTCTTCATATTGCAATCAGCTTGAGAACCCAACCGGACGAGGAGAAGGGCAAGCTCACTTGGACAGGATTGGGTATCTTCAGTCCGGCCCAGCTTGTGGTTTTCGGGAAAACCCTTCTTTTATCTCTGATCATTTACGGCTTGCTCGGAGCCTTGGTTGCGCTAAAAACCATCGAACCCTTGATCGGAGCATGTATTGGCGCGGCCTGGACCTTCGGCTGCTTTTATCTGGCCGCTCAATTGAAGGCGAAGGAGACAGGTAGCCCAGTCTACAAGGAAGACCGGTTCTGGGCCGGCGGACTCGCCAGTTGCGCCATCTTCATGATGTACTACTTCTTTTAGGACAAGAGAGGGATTTCCTCGGCCAGATCCTCAAGGGGATAAGTCCATATTTCCGATAAAGTCGGATGATACCAGTCCGCTTTGATTAGGGCATGCACGGTTGCCTCAAGGGACACCGCAAGGGAGAGAGCATGGATCAACTCACCCGCATCCTTGCCCGTGCACTCGGCACCCAGAACTATCCCCGTTTTCTTATCCGCGTGTACTGCGACATATCCATGCTTGGCTTCCATAAGAATGGATTTCCCATGGTCGTCAAAAGGATAAGATGCGGAAAGGAAATCAAGTCCCTTTTGCTTCAATTGATGAGGTGACAAGCCTACCCTCGCTACCTGTGGGTCAGTAAAGACAATGCTCAGCAGGTGATCATAGTTCATCGGTTCGACCGTTTTCCCCAGGGCATGGAAAGCCGCCGTCTCGCCCTGGCGGATGGCGACGTGAACGATTTCGTGAGGACCGGCACAATCACCTGCCGCATACACATGGGGTAGACTGGTTTGCTGGAACTCATTAGTTTTAAAATGGCCACTGGAAAGGAGCTCGATTCCTGTTTCTTCGGCCCCAAGATCTGCACTGACGGGGCTTCGCCCTAGGGCTAAGAATAAAAAGCTGGTCTCTTTACTGTGCTCTTCCCCCTTATGCTCATAAGAGACCACCGTCTTTTCTTCCGCAAGGGGCTCAAATAATTTTAGGGAAACTCCAGTAAGTAATTCGATTCCCTCCTCACGCATTGCCTGCTCAACCGCCAAGGAGGCTTCCTCGGGCAACTCTTTGAGCAAGTGATGATTTCGCTGCAGAATCGTTACTCTCGAACCGACCCGAGCGAGAAACTGGGCAAGTTCACAAGCCACTACCCCGCCTCCCAGTACGATACATTCAGGGGGCACTTCGCTTAGATCAAGGACATCATCACTCGTTTTGAATGGAGAGCTAGCCAAACCTTCAACAGGAGGAATACGCACTTGCGACCCCGTGGAAAGAAGAATTTTTTTTCCTCTTATGCATGTCCCATTCTCTAAAGCCAGCGTGTGTGGATCAACAAAGGATGCACGCGTCCGAAAAAGCTCAAAACGTCCGTCCTCAATTTGGCCACGACGGTAATCGGCAAACTCCGAAATCACCTTTTTCTTACGAGCTTGCATAGCGGCAAGATCAACCTTCGGCGAACCGGCGGTGAATCCGAATACCTCTCCCTGACGGGCAAAGTGCAGAGCCTCCGCAGAGTAGATCAAGGTTTTGGAAGGCATGCATCCGCGTAGAATGCACAGTCCGCCCAGCTCCGAAGCTGCATCAATCATGGCGACCCGGCCACCGTGTTCATGAAAAGTCCTAGCGGCGGCGTATCCAGCACTTCCTCCACCCACTACGATTAGATCGAATTCTTCATTCTTTTGCATTGTGCCTCGACTCTTACCAAATGAGTGGGCAAATTGTCGACACCAAGGCTCCTCCTAGCCAAAATATTGATCCCTCTGCAAATATGTTTCTTCGCCTCATAAACCAATTCCTCGGTCTTTCCATTTTTTTGCTCTCGAGCCTCATAGTCGAAGCAAAAAAAACAGGAGGCAAAGACTTTCGCCCCATGGATCGTTGGTACGAAGTTTACCTGGGGAAATCAAAGGTGGGGTTCGCTCATTCCACCATGAAGCTCAAGAACGAGGAGGTCGTATCAGAAAGCATTTTCGAAATGAAGATCAAGAGGGCCGGACAAGTAATCGGGATGAAGGCCTCCGAAAAAACTCGGGAAACAATCGAAGGAGCCATTCTGGGTTTTTCTGGAGAGGTCCTCATGGCGGGGATTCCAATCACCAAGAAAGGATGGGTCGAGGAAGGGGAAATCGTAGTGAAGGAAAAACAATTTTTCAGGGAAACGACTAAAAGGTACCCCCTCGATCCAAAAGGTAAAATGACTTGGGGGTTATTGAACTTTCTTCGCCAAAGAGAATTCCGCAAAGCCGGTCAAACCTATGACTTGCTTGTTTATTCACCCGACTTTGGAATGGCCAAACCCACCAAGGCAATCATCAGAACTTTGGGGGCCGGAAAAGTGACCTTAGGAAAAAAAGAGCAACTTGCCTACAAAACTGAAATTGAACTGCGGACAAAGCTTGGATCGATGAAGACTACAAATTGGTTGGATGACCAAGGTATTGCCGTACGAACACAAATGAATATGGGCGGACTTGATATCGATATCCGCCAAGCATCCCAAGAAGAGGCAATAAGAGAAGAATCAATTAGGAATGACTTTCTCATGGATACGGTTATATCCTTAGATTCCAGTATCCCCGAGAATGCTCAACGCAGTATCTTTCGTCTAAGTGTATCCGAAGGTAAACTAACCGGAATCTCCTACGAAGGGAAGACTCAGAAGCTAACCCGCATTGATGAACAAACGATCGAAGTCGAAGTACTGGCGGAAGACTGGAAAGCAATTCGTAAGGGCAAAGGGCACCCAGCTCAAGTCGATCGAGAATTCCGCGAACCGAACATTTTGATTGATAGTGGAGATGTGCTCATAAAAAACTTGGCTCAAGAAGCAGGCAAAGGAGCAGGAAATATTTTCCAAATGGCCGAAAAGCTTTGTCGCTTCGTTTATCTTTATGTTTCCAGCAAGAACTTCTCCGTCGGTTTTGCATCCGCTAGCGAAGTTGCTCGTAAGCGGGAAGGCGACTGTACCGAGCATGGGATTCTTCTTGCTGCCTTAGGCAGATCGATGGGGATTCCCTCACGGGTTATTACGGGCATTGTCTATGTCGATAAGTTTAAGGGAGTTGAACATGCTATGGTCTACCATATGTGGACTCAGTTTTTCCTCAAGGGGAGGTGGGTTAACTTCGACCCGGCTTTAGGCAAGGTACGATGTCCCGCAGACAGAATAACCCTATTCGCAAGTTCACTTCAGGAACAATCCTTGACCGAGTCGATGCTTCCGGCTTCCGAACTAATGGGAAAGCTCATTGTAGAAAAAATTACGGAGCACAAACGCAATTTGAAAGAGTGAGCACAGGAAACTCAATCTCATTGAATTTGCAGATAAAAGTGCTTGTTTTTTTACTTCAAAAAAGAAGATACTTAATCCGTCGTTCGCAATTCGCTTAGATTTGCGTTTTTATATTATTCAAAATTATTTTGCCCCATGTACGAGTCGAGAGAATACAAAGAAAATGAAACGATCCTACGCGAAGGCGAATTGGGGCAAGGCTTTTGCATACTAGAGGAAGGGGTTGTGCAGATAATAAGGGACGATAAGATTCTCAATGAAATCGATCAAAAAGGGGCAATTTTCGGAGAACTAAGCGAGATTCTGATGTACAAGAGAGGAGCCACGGTACGGGCCAAGACAGCGACAAAGATCAAATATTTCGAAAACAAGCTCGAAACCCTCGTTGCTGAGAACCCTAAATTCGCCGTAAAAATGATTCGCAACCTCGGTCGTCGCCTTTATCACATGAACAAATTGGCCATTGAGGGAAATACCAAAAATGACATTCTAACTGATGCAAGCACCAACAGTAAGGAGGGAAATTTGGTTCAAACTCCAACAATTTTGGTGGTGGAGGAAAAATATCATATCATTTCCCAACTAACCGATATATTCTCCCTGAACGGATGGGCCATTGAAAGTGCTTCCGATGAATCAAGTGCTATCAACGCTTGCGAATCCACCGGTTTCTCTGCTATAATAATTAGCATATCTTTGCCCGAGAACACCGCAATCGAGTTGCGTCGCAAGCTCAAGACGAACCCAAAAGCGATGAAGACCCCAATCATTGGCATGAGGGTAAAAGGGGACGAAGCGGCCTTGAAAAAAGCCACCGATGCTGGATTCTCCAATTATATCACCAAGCCAATCGACAAGCACGCAGTGAGCTCGACCATGTACAAAGTTTTGAAATTAGATCCATCGGATCAATACTTTAAAGTAGTTAAGGATACACTTTTCTTTAAATTACCAAAAGTCATGAGCAAGTTCTTGGTTGACGAGATCAAAGAAAATATCGAACCCAGAATACAAAAAACCATTAACGAGGGCATTGACAAGATAATCGTGGACGTAACCTCGCTTGTTGAGATCGGCGAAGATGCCATTGATGTCGTCGGAGATATTGGGGATAGATTGGAAGAAATGAAAGTTCCGATTAAGGGAGCTTTTATTGCACGCGGAGATGAAGCCGAAATGTGGACAAACTTGGATGGTTGTGAAGATTGGATTGTTTGCAAAGACCCAGACGAGGCTCTGCAAAAAATGGATAACCCACAAGACACTAAGGCCTGAAGTCTGGCTTTCTTCGCTTACAACGGAATTAAAAAAAAGCGTTCGGCCTTCCCTATTCTTACCTTGACTAATGTTCTCGTTCTTAAGACACATTTTGATTCTCTTTAACCCCATCAAATAACATGACAGATTATTTTACTGATGTTTCCAAAATAGCTTTCGAAGGACAAGACTCACGAAACAGCCTTGCTTTCAAGCATTATGACCCACTGGAAGAGGTTGAAGGCAAGCAAATGAAAGACCATTTGCGTTTTGGTGCTGCCTATTGGCATTGCATGAGAAACCCGCTAGCCGACCCCTTTGGTCCGGGAACCGCACTTATGCCTTGGGATGATGGGTCGGACTCGGTTGAGAATGCAGTAAAACGGACTCATGTCTTCTTTGAGTTCCTCGACAAAATCGGCATTGATTATTATTGTTTTCATGACCGTGACATCGCACCCGAGTTAGAAAATCTTTCCGCTTCTAACAAAGCCTTGGATCGAGTCGTCGACGAACTTGAAAAGTTACAGGGAGAAACTGGCAGGAAACTTCTCTGGGGAACAGCTTGTCTGTTTTCTCACCCCCGTTACGCAATGGGTGCTGGCACCTCACCCTATGTCGATGTCTTCGCTTATTCCGCCGCTCAGGTTAAAAAAGCGAT
>Ga0233432_10005642_pt1 | contig 10829 bp, 8 predicted proteins | sample SI_122_August201_6_FD_179870 | JGI IMG/M metagenome (GOLD analysis project Ga0233432, IMG submission 179870) | Seawater microbial communities from Saanich Inlet, British Columbia, Canada - SI_122_August2016_10_MG | ecosystem: Environmental > Aquatic > Marine > Inlet | place: Canada: British...
TTTGGAGTAAAGTCTCACTCTATGAAAACGAACAAAACCCGTTAATAAGGAAATTTTCTTTTACCGGGAGACTGCAAGGTGATTACCACAGTTTCGGAAATGACGAAACGGGGGAATCGGCAAGCGATTTCGATTGGCGTCGTTTTCGCTTTGGCTTCAAGGCTAGCATTCTCGATGGTTTCACACTGCACTCCGAAGCGAACCTGAACCTCAATCAACCGGAACCCCTCTACACGAACTTGACCGACACCTACCTTTCCTGGACGACGGACAACGGTCTTAAATTCAAAGTAGGTAAGCAATCCGCCCCCTTCACCTTGGACGGTTCGACTTCATCCAAGAAGCTACACACCCTGGAACGGGGAAAAATCGCAACCAACGTATGGTTTGGCCAAGAATACTTCCCCGGAGTCTCCGTATCGGGATCCAGCGGCGAATGGGATTATTTTGCTGGAGTATACTCCTCGGACAATGCACCCGAATTTGCAGATGCATTTGATTATGGTAAATTCGGCATTGTTTCCTTGGGACGTGATTGGGCGGAATCCTTTGGGTACGACAAGGCCCTCATTCGTTTCGACGTTATGCTGCAGGACGATGACGAGATGAAATACAAGGATTGGGACGGAGCCTATTCACTCGTCAGCAAGTGGCAAAAGGGTAAGTTCAACCTATGGACGGATCTTAGCTTTGCGGATCGAGAAAACGGGGATGTGGTTGGACTACAAATCATGCCTTTCTACGATATCACCGACAAGACGCAGATCATCTTCTGCTACACATCGCTGGATAGCTCAGACAAGGATCAGTTGAAAAAAAGCAGGTGGGAACACAAATTGGACGGAGCAAACGGAAGCGAATTGTCGGAATACTTCTTTGGGCTGAATTACTTTTTCTACGGTCATAAACTGAAGTGGCAGAACGGTCTGCAGTACACGACTCTGGAAGACTCGTCTGGATCGGATCAATATGACGGATGGGGCTTCACTACCGCCTTTCGCATCAGTTGGTAAACTTTCAACTATTATAATCATCAAAGAAAACAAAATCGTAAAATTCAATGAAATCACTAAATAAAAAAATTCTAGTCACTCTCTTCTTTTCATTTTCAATTCTTATTAACGCCCAACACAAATTAGTAATAAAAGGTTCTGATACATTGGGTGCAAAAATGATCCCAAAAATTGCTGAGGCTTATGAAAATAAAAATCCCGGTTCAAAGTTTGAAATTGCAGCAGAGGGTTCATCCACTGGTATTGCCGCTATTATTGATGGCACGGCTCACATTGGAATGTCTAGCCGCGAACTTAAAGGAAAAGAAAAAGCAACGGCGGGAGCCAATGGTGTTCGCCTCGTCAAGACAGTGGTAGCAAATGATGCAGTTGCAGTTATCGTTAACGAGTCTAACCCGCTGTCCAAGCTATCTCTCAAGGATGTGGAGCGAATTTTTACAAGTGATATAACTAATTGGAGTGCCGTGGGCGGCAAAAGTGGAGGTATCTCCGGGTATACCCGTAATACATCCTCTGGAACCTATGCATTCTTCCAAAAGTTTGCTATGGCCAAGCGTGACTACGGTTCCGCCACACAGAAGATGGCTGGTAACGAGCAAATCGCTACCGAAGTAGCCAATAATCCTAACGGTATTGGTTATGTTGGATTGGCCTATGTCGGAGCTAAGGGCATCAAGGTGATTGCAGTGGATGGCGTACTTCCATCTGCCAAGACTGCCAATGATGGTTCTTACAAGCTTGCCCGCGGGTTAAACTGCTTCACCAATGGAGCTCCTACTGGAGCAACTAAGAAGTTCTTGGATTTCGCCTTGACCGCACCTGGTCAAAAGATCGTAGCGAGTACAGGATTTGTTCCTGTCAAGTAATGTGATCCAAGTTAGTTTGTTTTAAACGAGAGGCCATCTCTTTGGGGGTGGCCTCTTTTAATGTAAGCTTAGGTTTTTTTGGTGGAGGCGAGGAACTTTACCCGTAAATGAAAAATAACAAGAATTTTCGATGCTTGGCGCAAAGTTGTTACATTGAAGGTATAAAGTAGAAGAAATTTCTCGCTAAATCACCACAAGATAATCTTATGACTGAATTACCAATTTTTATCTCATCGAAACATTCGATTCTTGTAATCGACGATGAGCCAGATCTATGCGAATTGATCGTTTTTCAATTGCAAAAGGAGGGCTTCCGGACAAGTGAACTTTCAAATCCCTTGGAAGCGATTGGAGTGGCTCGTGATTTTGAACCTGATTTGATAATTTTAGATGTAATGATGCCAGAATTGGACGGGTTGCGTTTGTGTAGCATGTTCAAAGTAGACTCACAGCTCAAGGATGTTCCGATCTTATTCCTTACAGCACGAAGTGATGCAGATGAACGGGTAAAAGGGTTCGAACGCGGTGCCGATGACTACTTAACCAAGCCTTTTGATAACCGTGAATTGATTGCCCGGAGCAAAGCAATCCTTACCCGTACTCTCAAGAAAAAATTAGCCATATCAGGTAAGCTTGAGGGGGGTGGAATCGTACTCGATCCTGAAAGTCATGAGGTGTTTATAGATGAAAAATTGATTGATCTTACTCACACTGAATTTCGTCTCCTTCATTTAATGATGGAAAGAATGGGTCGAGTACAGAGTCGTGAAAATCTTTTGGTTAATGTATGGAACTATGATACGGATATCGAGACACGCACTGTCGATAATCATGTAGGTCGGTTACGGAGCAAGCTTGGCCCGAAAGGGGATATGGTTAAAACTGTGCGTGGAGTTGGCTACAAGCTAGTGATCAATTGATAATCATCGAACCATGCTTGAACTTTTATTCCTGATTGTAGGAGCACTGGCTTTGTTCTTTTGGACCCAAAACCGGCATGGTCGAAAACTACTGCTCGATATCTCAACCTCGATTCGTGAGGGAAACTCACTTCTTTTGGAACGATCGATCTTCCTGAGTAAAGAATACCCGATCGAACTTTGCCAAAAGGCTTTGGATGAAAATGCCAACCGTATCAACAAACTAGAACTACAAAGCGATCGCACGACCCATACTTTCAATGAAATCCTTGGGGGAATGCTTGATGGAGCGATGATCTTAGACCGCGACCACATCATCACTTTCGTCAATTACAGCACCATGAAAAATTTCTCTCTTGACCAAAGGATGGAAGGCCGCCGCCTTGAGGCTTTTATTGATTCTTTTGAAATTTTAGACTTAATTGATCAGTTAGGAAGGGGATTACCCCCAGGAAAAGCAGAATTTACCTTTCGTAGAAATGGTACAATCAAAGACTTTGAGGTTGCCATCGCCCTCCTCTCATCGTTTCGCACTGAATCAAACGATGTTTACCTTTTATTATTTAGGGAAGTAACCGAGATTAAGAGGGCTGATCGCTTGCGTAAGGACTTTGTCGCCAATGCATCTCATGAACTTCGTACTCCTGTAACCGTAATTAAAGGTTTTGCAGAAACATTGGTCGAAACACCTATTCTCCCCGATTCCCAGCGTAGTTCCTTCATCTCTAAAATTCATAAAAATTCTCTCCGTCTACAGGCACTCGTCGATGACTTGCTTAGCCTTTCAGAATTGGAAGGAGCTGAGGAAGCATTTCAACCGACTAATAACAAACTTTGTGAGGTAATTCGAGGAATCGATCTATACATAAAGGAAAAGCCTTATATGGAATCATCGAAGCTAAGGTTTTTACTAACGGAGGAAAAAGATGGCTTCCCGTTTGATGCTATTAAAATGGCGATAGCCATAAGCAACCTGATTGATAACGCATTTAAATACGCGATAAGCTTTACGATGATTGAGGTCTCTACAATTCTTTCAGTAGATAAAAAGACGATCACCTGCTCGGTACGAGATGACGGAAACGGGATACCGCCGAAGGACTTAGAACGAATATTCGAACGATTTTATGTAGTAGATAAGGGGCGATCCAGAGAGAAAGGCGGAACGGGACTGGGGCTCAGCATTGTTAAACATGTTGCAGAGGGGCATGGAGGGCAGGTTTTTGCCAAAAGTAAACTAGGAGAAGGTACGACTTTTTCAATCGAACTGCCCAGACGCCAAAAATCGTCTTTGTTACACAATTGGCGCACTTCCGTCACATAACAATCAACCGAATATGGTATGGTTCAAGATATCGATTAATGAGCTTCCATTTAAAGATTCATCTGTACCTCTATATGAGGGTGTTTCTATCGGCACCCACGCAATAGTATCTGTATGAATTACTCGCAGCGGAAAGACCACTGGATCAAAATATTTTTTGCCAGCAATGCAGTTACTTCAATTATCATTCTGGGGCTCATCACTCTTTTCCTCTTCAAAGAAGGGATTGAATTTTTTGGGCAGTACCGCGATGAACTCCAAAGGTACCGCAAGTCAGGTATGGAGTATGCCACTGTGGTCACCAAACAGCATGACGACCAAACCCTGCTTTACCGTTACCTTGAAAATATCCTTTCACAGGAAGTGGAATCTATGGAAAGCATCGCCCAGGATTCGACCGAAAAAGCCCATGCTAAACCTAAGACTCAGGCATTACTAGAACTGACCCGAGAATTCCAAAACACCAAGGAACTGCTTCTCGTATACGAAAAACAAATGGTCAAATGGGCGGCCGAAACCAAACTCTTTCTTCTCACACAAAGCGACCTAATAGAAATCAAAAAAGAAGCCATTTTGAGTGGCTTACCTGCTGAGGATTTTTCGGAATCTGTTGAGGATTTAAGTAACCGTCAGTTTTTTACACACGGGGAACTGACTAGGTGGCAAAACTATTTTATACGTCACTTAAGAGAAGACTTGGCCAAGAGAATCAATCCACTGGTTGGAACTGAATCAGGCACTCACAAAGCTAGAGAGATTAATAACCTGACTTCTATCATTCAGGAATCCGCTATCTCCGTATACCCTGCCATTTTGACTAAGCAGGAAAATCAATTTTCATCTATTCTCACTGACTACAAGCCATCCTTTCTACTTTCCAAATCCAGGGCAGATTTTAAAAAAGCAAAAGACGCACTCAGCGAATACCTTACGAATGTCCAACTTTACAAAGAAAGACTTACTAATTGGGACCCGAACAAAGAATACCCCCTCCACCGTGCATTTAGCGGATTCCTTTTGGGTAAAGACTGGGTCACCAACAGTGCAAGGCATGACTGGTATGGAGTCCTACCTTTACTTTCTGGATCACTCTTGGTCAGTCTGATCGCCCTAGCCTTGGCTATTCCTTTTGGTGTAGGTTCCGCCATTTATGTTAACCAAGTTGCGACCGCACGAGAGCAATCATTCATTAAACCATGCATTGAATTTATTTCAGCCGTCCCATCGGTATTAATTGGTTTTTTTGGGATCGCCGTACTCGGCGGAATGGTCAGCTTTATTGCAGACGAACGGTTGAACTCTTTAACGGCTGGGTTCCTTCTGGCATTAATGACAGTGCCAACTATTTTCACTCTTGCGGAAGATGCACTTAATAATGTCCCTCGTTCTCTGCGAGATGCATCTCTCTCGCTGGGCGCCACCCGCTGGCAAACTTGTGCCCGAGTGATTTTCCCCTCTGCAATCACAGGTATCATATCGGCTATTCTCTTGGGTTTTGGTCGGGTCATCGGGGAGACCATGGTAGTCCTTCTTTGTGCAGGAAATCGTATCGCTATACCTGACTTTACCTCAGGGTTCGGGGTTTTCGCTCAACCTGTGCATACCATGACTGGTATTATTGCTCAGGAAATGGGAGAAGTGGAATTCGGCAGTATTCATTACCGAGCACTTTTTATGGTCGGCATAACTTTATTTTTGATCGCTTTATTGGTTAACTTTTTATCACAGGCTATTGCTGGTCGATACAAAACAAGTTACTGAACTTATGAGTGATCATAAAAATAAGGAAGTAAATCCTTTCAGTCCCAAATTATCTCGAGAAAAAGTACAGGAAAACTTGATGTTTGGGCTGTTCAGGGGGATGACTTACTTCGTTTTGTTTTGTGCAGCCTTTTTGTTTTGGGATATTTTGTCAAAGGGAGCGAATAAGATATTTGAGGGCGATGGGTTGATAAATTGGGAATTTCTTACTGAACATCCTCAAACGCTTCATGTAATTGATGAAGGTGATGAGGAAATCAAATTAAGTTCGAGTGATTATTATAAATTAAAAGACGAAAAAATAGGTGCAAAATGGAATCTTTTTGCGAAAAGCCCAGAATTTGCGTCGAAATTATCAGATTTAGATAATGAAATGATGGAACTGCAAAAGGAATGGACAGATAAAAGTTTGCGGTTTACTAACGCAGAATTTTTGAAAAAAGAGCGTGAAAAATTATCCATCAAATTTGGCTTTTGGAGTGAGTTATTGTCAGACATTAATGCTTCTGCTCGGGACTTTGAGATTGAACCACAAGATGTTCCAGCTCTAGTTAGCGAATTTATCCTTGGTCATTTTGAGAAAGAGAGAAGCAGATTACCTTTGGTTGAAACAAAAATAACTTTTTTTCGTGCTCAGCAGTATCCTAATATAGAGGAACCAAGCCTTTATGTGCTTAAGGAAATTGAAAAGGCTTATAATACTTTCCTTGATAAAGTCCCAGAGGCTTATAACCAGGCAATTAAGGAATTCGGAAATGAAGTTTCCTTAACCTATGAAGGTTTTAATCTTTCAAAAGGGCCAAAGGAATTCGGACGCTTTGCAGAAGCCTTGGTTGCTTATGAAACGATTCGTCGTTCATTTTTGGATATTGAAACAAAAAATTGGAATTCCATACATGAGTTACTCATTCCATTAAAGCAAGCAATGTCGGTTTCTTTACCTTCGCGTGATTATGCTTATTCTGGTGGCGGCATTTTTCCAGCAATTATTGGTACATTGTTATTGGTTATTGGTGCGATGACGATTGCGATAATTTTAGGTGTATTCTGTGCAATTTTTCTGGCTGAATATGGAAAACCCGGAAAATTTCTTTCGTTAATTCGTCTAGCTATACTAAATTTGGCGGGTGTGCCCTCTATTATATATGGATTGTTTGGCTTTGGACTATTTGTGATTTTTTTAGATTGGAATGTATCATTACTTGCAGGTTGGTTTACATTAGCATTTATGGTTTTACCTATTGTAATAACCGCAAGTGAGGAATCCTTGCGTTCTATTCCGCAGGGTTTTCGTGAAGGATCTTTGGCCTTGGGCGCAACTAAATGGATTATGATTAAAACGAGCGTACTTCCATTCGCTATGCCGGGGATTCTAACTTCATCTATCTTGGGAGTGGCACGAGCGGCGGGGGAAACTGCTCCGATAATGTTTACTGCTGCCTACGCTAAACGCTCTGAACTACCTTGGGAGGGTTTAGAACATTGGACTGATTTCTTCTTCCAAGGAGTTATGGCGCTTCCCTATCACATCTATGTTGTCAGTGCGAAAATTCCTCAAAATGAATACACGGCAGACATGCAATATGGTACTGCGTTTGTATTTCTATTTCTTGTTATAGGGGTGACTGGTTTATCTATGTTATTACGCAACAGACTCAGAAAAAAATATCGATGGTAATCTAAACTTTTTATAAATCATGAACAATGTAACCGACACTTCCCCAAGCACATCAATAGACTTGAATATTTTGGACAAAGAGCCATCAATTCGTATTCGTGACTTGGATTTTCTATACGGCGAAAACCAAGTTCTACATAATGTTGATTTAGATATTTTTCCTAATGAGGTTATGGCCTTCATCGGTCCTTCAGGGTGCGGTAAAAGTACTCTCTTGCGCTGTCTTAACCGAATGAATGATCTAGTGGATGGTGCTCGTATTGGGAACGGAACGATTGAAATTGAGGGAATTGATTTGCATGATAAATCTGTCGATGTGATCGAGTTAAGAAAAAAAGTTGGGATGGTATTTCAAAAATCTAATCCTTTCCCAAAATCAATCTATCAAAATGTTGCTTATGGATTGCAGATTCAGGGTATTAAATCCAAGCGCGTCATTGATGAAAAAGTTGAAGAGTCTTTAAGAAAATCTGCACTTTGGGATGAAGTAAAGGATAGATTGAATGAGAATGCCTATGGGTTATCAGGCGGACAACAACAGCGTCTCTGTATTGCACGAACTTTAGCAGTGGAGCCAGAAATAATCTTAATGGATGAGCCTTGTTCAGCCCTTGACCCAGTCGCAACAGGTAGGGTAGAGGAACTCATACTTGGACTTAAGGATGAATATACAATTGTTGTGGTCACGCATAATATGCAGCAAGCTGGCAGAATATCTGACCGCACGGCGTTTTTCTACTTGGGCAAATTGATTGAATGCGATCAAACAAAGAAAATTTTTCTTAATCCAAATAAACAACAGACTGAAGATTACATATCTGGAAAATTTGGATAAAATTATTACAAAAATTTATACTCATTTGATCATGACAACTTTTTTCGAACATAATCTTGAAAATGTAAAATCAAAGCTCCTTCTTATGGGGCAGCTTGCAAATGAATCGGTTAAGGGAGCGGTTCAGGCTTTGGTTGAGGGAGATTCTGTTTTAGCAAAAGCAGTACGGGCAAAAGATGAAGAAATTGATGATTTAGAAAATGAACTTAGTGGATCCGTAACTACATACCTGTCGACCCATGCGCCAGTTGCTGCCGATCTCAGGCTTCTTGTAGCAACTATGAAAATAAGCCATGAGATTGAGCGCATAGGGGATGAAGCCAAAGCGATTGCTAGACGCTCGTGTAAAACTACAATGCACGAATTTCATGGGATTCCTCAAATGGCTAACATTGCTCATGATATGATTCAAGACGCACTTTCAATATTTGTTGAATTTGATGAGGAAAAGGCAAAGTCCATTTGGACAACAGATTTGGAAGTCGACCAGCTTCACAAAGATAACAATAAGTTTTGTCAAACTTTGGTAGAAAAAGATCCCACTGTGGCTTCATCGGTTTTTGAAGTCTTATTTATTTCTAAATCCCTTGAACGCGTTTGTGACCACGCGGTAAATATATCCAAGGAAATTTTCTTTATGGCTACAAGTCGGGATGTAAGGCATGCACCTGAATATAAAAAAGCTGCATTGCGGAAGGAACTAAAATAATTCAATACTGAATTAGCTTATGCCTTAATAAGCTGGGTAGGAAATCAAACTTGCTATTTTCGGGGTGCTGAATGATATAGGCATCATCATTCATGAGCTCCCGAATTCGTATTTTTGTTGTCGATGACGAACAAGATTTAACTGATCTTTTGCATTACCAACTTGGTAAAGAAGGTTTTAAAGTAAAATTTTCCAATAATCCGTACGAAGCGCTTGGGAATGCTCGCGATTTCAATCCTGACCTTATTATTTTGGATGTCATGATGCCTGACTTAAATGGATTTCAGCTTTTGCGGATGATACGTGCTGACAACTTGCTTCAAAAGACTCCCGTAATTATGCTAACCGCGAAAACAGATGTAGAGCATAGAATAAAAGGTTTGGAGCAAGGAGCTGATGATTATCTTGGAAAACCGTTTGATTCACAAGAGCTTGTTCTTCGCATTCGTTCAATTTTAAAAAGAACAGCCGAGCAAGTGGATGACGATCAAGGCCGAATTATGTTTGGAAACCTTCTTCTTGATGAGGAGGATCACAGTATTTCAATCTCCGGAAATAAAGTCGATTTCACGCTCACGGAGTTTAAGCTTTTGCATTATTTTCTTAAAAGGAGGGGGCGTGTCCAGACTCGTGATAATCTGCTTTTGGGCGTCTGGAAATTTGATGCAGATGTTGAGACCAGAACAGTTGATGTACATATCCGAAGGGTACGAAAGAAAATTCAGAACGCAGGAATTGAAATTGAAACAATTCGAGGAGTCGGTTATCGGCTAGTAGAAGATTTGAATTGATTTATGCACCTCCCTCTTTGGTTATGCGTTTTACTGATAACAGGATTTCTTTTTGGTATATTTGCGTCGATTAAGAATTTCACCTCTAATAGCAAAAAAATGTGGCCTGAGAATAAACCTCAGAAAAGAGAGGCGAAAGACCAGGACGAACAAACCCGAAGAGATTTCGTTGCCAATGTTTCGCATGAATTACGCACCCCGGTATCGATCATTAAGGGGTTTGCTGACTCTCTCCAGGAAGATTATGAAATCCTCAGCGAAAACAAGCGTAAAAGTTTTTTATCTAAAATTCAAAAAAATGCAGAGCGGCTCAATTCTCTTGTCGAGGATCTACTTGTCCTCGCTAAATTAGAGAAGCCCAAAACTACATTGTCCAAGGAACCGCTTGATCTTTGTGAACTTGTCCGAGAGATCAAAGAAGAATTTCTACAAAGAAAAGAATCTTGTCTTCCAAAACTGATCTTACTTTGTCCTGCAGTCCCGGTTCGAATTCTTGCCGACCCGCAAAAATTAGTCAGTGTATTTGAAAACCTAATTGACAATGCAATCATACATGCGGGGGGACTATCCCAGATATCGATTCGAATTAGTGAAAACTTGGAAGATAATTCTATCACCAGCGAAGTGGAAGATGATGGAAAAGGAATTGAGCAGGAGGACCAGGAGATGCTCTTTGAGCGATTTTATCGAGTTGATAAGGGTCGATCACGAAATAGAGGAGGGACTGGACTCGGTTTGAGTATTACACGAGAAATTATTGATGCTCATGATGGTGAAATTTCTGTTAGAAGCAAGGTCGACAGTGGTACAGTTTTTTCTTTCAAGATACCCAAATCACTCTAGCTTAATATCCCAGAATCTACGAACGGGGACATTATAAAATGTCTATCTTTATAACTGTAACGTAATTGTAACAATCATGACCCAATTAT
>Ga0233432_10005643_pt1 | contig 10829 bp, 5 predicted proteins | sample SI_122_August201_6_FD_179870 | JGI IMG/M metagenome (GOLD analysis project Ga0233432, IMG submission 179870) | Seawater microbial communities from Saanich Inlet, British Columbia, Canada - SI_122_August2016_10_MG | ecosystem: Environmental > Aquatic > Marine > Inlet | place: Canada: British...
GCTACTACTCTTGGGGGAACTCTTGACGTAGCGGCGGGTAAAGCCACTACATTAGGCGGCAGTCTTACTGTTGCTGATGATCAAGCTACTACTCTTGGGGGAACTCTTGACGTAGCGGCGGGTAAAGCCACTACATTAGGCGGCAGTCTTACTGTTGCTGACGGCCAAACTACGACTCTTGGAGGAAGCTTGTATATCGACTCCGACAGCGAAGTAGGAATTGGTACGGATATTCCTAGTAGAACTTTGGATATTGTGGACGCTACGAATGATGGAAGTGGCGGACTGAAGGTTCAAAACTATAAACCTGTTATTGAGCTTTCGGATTCTACTGCGAATGCAACTGCTACTACACTGACCCAAGATAACACTAAATTCACAATAGCTAATGATAGTGTTGATTCTTTAACCATCGACTCCGACGGCAACGTAGGTATTGGTACGGATAGTCCCCAGCATATACTAGATGTTAGATCAAGCGAAGACTTGACAACTTTTGTCGGCAATCAGACTCCGGGTGTTGGTATAAAAAATAAAAACACCGCGGTTGATAATGTTGCACTCTTAGCTTTTAAAGGCTCGGAGGCTAATACAGTGTTAGCGGGTGTTGGTATGATTAATAGGGTTGTTTCGCCAACTGCAGGTGTATCGGTTGGTGATTTAGCTTTTTACTCAAAACCTGCCGGGGTCTCTAATTTAAATGACTCTCCTTCAATGCTAATCGACTCCGACGGCAAGGTAGGAATTGGTACGGATATTCCAGATGCTCCTTTGCACATTGTAGGGTCACCTGCTTCAACATTAATTTTAGAAAGAGACTCCGCTGATGTAACGGCTATAAGTTCCGTTGTTTTAAAAGATGGATCGGATGATCAGGTAAGAATTTCAAGCACTGACAGTAAACTTCGTCTTGAAACCGGTTCAGGAAATGACTTAAGAATGCTAATCGACTCTGACGGCAACGTAGGAATTGATACGGATGATCCTACAGATAAGCTTTATATTAAAGCAGGCTTTAACGATTCGGGTGCTACTATTGAAAATACAAGTGCTAACCCAGCAAGATTAACTTTAATAAACTCAGAAGGTTCAGGTTATGTAGATTGTAACAACAACTTGTTGAGATTAAGCAATAATACTAGTTCAGACTTAGTCATAGACTCCGACGGCAACGTAGGAATTGGTACGGATAGTCCTAGTAAGTCATTAGAAGTACGGCTTACAGATGACACAGCTTACACGGACGGGGTAACAAGTAATTCTTTAAAGTTGAGAAATCTTAGTCAGTCAGCTGACAGTTATAGTGGTATTGAATTGACCGCAGGGCAAACTAGTGGGGGTGGGGCAAATATTGCACGAATTTATGGGGTCAAGGAGAGCACAACAACAACAGCGACATCTTTAGCTTTTACGACTAGAAGATCCGATGAGTCCCTAAATGAAAGAATGCGCATCGACTCCAACGGCAACGTAGGAATTGGTACGGATAGTCCTAGTAGTAAGTTAACTATAGGTTTTGACGATAACGGAACTGATGGTATTTCATTTAGAAGCTCTTCCAACGCTAACTTAGCAAAAATATTAGCTAGTAATGAAACATCGAGTCAAAACGGAAACTTGCAATTTCACACGCGACTCCTTGGAACTTCGGTAGAACGCATGCGCATCGACTCTAGCGGCAACGTCACGCCCGGTACTGATGACGCACAGGATTTCGGTTCTACATCTAAACGTTGGGATGACATCTACGCAACAAACGCAACTATTCAGACATCTGATCGTGAGCTTAAACAGGACATCGAAGAACTTACTGAAGCAGAGACTCGTGTTGCACAGGCGTGTAAAGGATTGCTTCGTAAGTATCGCTGGAAAAGCTCAGTCGAAGAGAAAGGTGACGACGCTCGTATACACTTTGGTATTATGGCACAGGACTTAGAAGCTGCTTTTGCTGCTGAAGGTTTAGATGCTGGACGCTACGGTATGTTTATTAAGAATACATGGTGGGAAGCTGATCGAGTCGTCCCTGCTGTTGAAGCGGTTGAAGCAGTAGAAGCACAACCTGAGAGAACTGAGCGTGATATATTTGATAACATAGAGGACGCTCCTGAAGGTGCTACTGAAGTTACTCAAAGAGGTGTGCGTTACGCTGAACTACTTGCTTTCATTATAGCAGCTATCTAAGATATGCAAGAAACAGCACAGGGTCTATATCACTCGTTAGAGAATCAAAGGTACTCTTTTTTAGGTGAAGTCCTAAAATTGAAACTTCTAAAAATTTTTTAACATATGGCTAATAATAAAAAAATCACCGAGTTAGAAAGCGCTATTCCTACCAGTGAATTTAACTTTGTGGCGGCGACAAATACAGAAAACTATAGGGTTACATTGTCTAATTTAGCAAGCGCCATCCTGCCTGATGATCTTGGCTCTTCTGCAGATATTGATGCTTTAGAAGGCGCGCTAGATCAACTCGATGATAGAATCAACTTAATTATCGGTGAAGATGGCGAGGTCCAAGATGGATTCATTTCTTCAATAGCTCCTAAATTCCCAGATTCTTTTGTATTCTTTCATGATATTTCTAATAATGCTGGCTCTACTTTTTATGAATTTTATAAAACACCAACCAGCGATACTCATTTATCAGGTATTTACGTCGAGTCGGCGGATAATTTAAAGGCTTCAATTCGATGGGATGGACCTTTAGATCATTACATGGGAACTGGATATATAAATGATATTGAAATTCCTTTGGGTAATATTATCGAGTTGGGAGATAAAACAAGGAGGTTTGAAGGTTTTATTGACAATTTTAATTTGGTTGGAGATACAGTGATTACTGGATCTGCAAATGGATCCACTGGTTACGCTAAAATTATCGAATTAGGCCCCGGCCCTACGGCGCACGATATATCTATCGATTCAATTATTAATTCAACCCCAGCTCCTGGCACTCTATTGGGAACAGATGATCTAAAAGAAGGTGATGTAATTAATATCAACGTAATTTACAAAGTTGATGATTATTTATATGACCTTCAGATACCTCACTCAATTGAAGTGCATGATGAAAATTTAGCTAAACAATCGATTCATACAAATTTAAATTGGCAACCTGCTGGTACTCTTGGCGCTGGTTACAGTGGACTTTCCTTACCGGTTACCGTTTCTAATAGAGATGGACTTCAAGGCGTTTGCTTGAGCGCTACAAATCGCGCAGGAATAGTTGGAGCAAAAGATTGCTCTACGGATTTTCAAGGGGCAAACAGATCAAGGAATGTAGATAACACAACCCCTGTTATTACATTTGAAAGCGTTGATTACCCTAATGGACAAGAAGCGATAAAATCAAACGAGTCCGCCACTGTAAATCACACAGTTAGTGATGCCAACGAATATGAATATAGGAGCGATAATGGAGAGTTAGATATTAATTCTATAGCAGTATTTGAGGCTGCTAAAAACGCTCAATATTTAGCGGGTGGATACAATATCACACAGAACAATTTCACTTTAAAAGCCACCAGAACAACCAATGGCATTTATGTAGAAAACTCTACTATTGTTAATATAGCAAATGAACCATTGGCTTTAGCTACCACCTTGCCTGCTGCAATCAAAAGTGGCCCAAACCCTGGTGAAGATCATAGTTTTACATTGTTGAGTACGCAAAAATTCTTACAAGTTCCTACTTTAAGTTTAGATGCTACGCAAAACCCGATTTCTACTTTAAATAATACTGACAACGGAACAGATGAAGATAGTAATAAATATAGGCTTACTGTTATAGATGGCGACGAAAAAGGTTTATTCTCTTGGGGGGTGATCGCAGTAAACTTAGCTGGTATTACAACAACTAATGTTTCTGATGATTATAATATTCAAGGTTTTACTGAACGCGTTATTACTGCCAACCCTCAAGATTTAGCCCAAGGTTTGGCTTCTTTGGGTGTTGCAGTTGGCGATCCTAATAATATAACATTTGAAAACTTAAGTAAAGGCGGTTCGGGCCCAAATGGCGGGACAATGTATACTTATCTATTTATTGCTGATGACGTTCAGTTGGACTTTTCTTTTGATAACGAGAACCGTTTTACGGCTTGCGACTCTAGCGGTTTAACCCTATCTCAAGGGGATCATTTATTTAATCTAGATAAGCTATCTAGGGACGCTAATGTTGATGTCAATAAACCATCTCAATTTGTGGTCAGCGAGGATTAAAATGGGAGCCTTCGAAGATTTTGTTAACGCTAATTTGGGTATCAGGAAGCCCTTAATTTCTGATTTTTTCCCTCCGACTGGGGTAGGTAAAAGCACTAAAGCTGCTGGTCCAAGAGGGTCTCACTTTCTTGATCTTTCAACTAATTTTATTTACGAAAAAACAGGTGAAAATAACAATGAAGATTGGGTAAAAATCGCAGTCTTGGGTGATAGCAGAGGAGAACCTGGCGGAAACGATACCAATATTCAATTCAGAAGCGGTGACAAACTAGCTGGTACAGATCATTTTATATATAACTATGACACTAATTTAGCTAGCGGAGTAAGCGGTGCTTTTGATAACTTTTTCGTAACCCAAGATATAGATATCAGCGGAGATTCATATGTTTCAGGTGACTCTCATGTCTCTGGAGATTTTTATGGAATTAATGCTGTGCTCAGCGAAAACCTAAAGGTTTCTGGGGATGTCACAATATCAGGCGATCTTTATGTTACTGGAGCAACACATGTCACCAAGGTTTTTGACCATACGGTTTCTGGAACTGTTAGTGGGTATACTGGAATTTTTACCGACTTAATTGTTGGGGACGGGATTGACGGATTAAATGTTGAGGTTGCTATAGATACGCTCAGCGGAAATTTAATAACAACAGGCCAGCTTCTTAGCGGCAACCTTGATGCTACAGGTCAAGATTTAGCTCAGAGTATAGATGATATTACTATACGCTCAGAAGATAAAACGGTATTATTCAGAAGTGGTATCCATTCTACCGGGGTAGAAGGATTAATATATGATTATGAAACATCGACTCTTAGTGGGGAAAATATTCATGGACTTAGTGGTTATTTTGCTAACGATTTAATCGTTGGAGAAATTTCTAATGACGCTGCAGTTATTATTGATGACGGTAATTTATCTATTAGTGATGATCTTGATGTCAGCGGTAATGCTTATGTCTCAGGAGATTCATATTTTTCTGGCAAACTACATGGGGTTACAGGTTATTTTTCTGATGATTTAATCGTTGGAGAAATTTCTGATGACGCTGCAGTTATTATTGATGAAGGTAATCTATTTATCAGTGATAATCTTGATGTTAGTGGTGACGCATACGTTTCGGGTGATTCTCATGTCTCTGGAGATTTTTATGGAACCAATGCTGTGCTCAGCGAAAACCTAAACGTTTCTGGGGATGTCACAATATCAGGCGATCTTTATGTTACTGGAGCAACGCATGTTACTAAGGTTTTTGACCACACGGTTTCTGGCACTGTTAGTGGATATACTGGAATTTTTACCGATCTAATTATTGGAGACGGAATTGACGGATTAAATCTTGAGGTTGTTATAGATACGCTTAGCGGAAATTTAATAACAACAGGTCAGCTTCTTAGCGGCAACCTTGATACTACAGGCCAGCTTCTTAGCGGCAACCTTGATACTACAGGCCAGCTTCTTAGCGGATTGCACATAGATCTTAGTGGTCATGTTGATAATTTTAGCGGTCAGTCTTTAGCTACTTTCTCTAATTTGGAATTAGAAGCGGATATTCTAGAGAATGATTTACTTGAAACTGGTAGTTTATTGTTTGATAAAGCTTATCAGTTGAGTGGTAATCTTGATAATTTTAGCGGGCAATCGTTAGCGACTTTTGCTAATTTAGAGTACGAAATTTCACAATCTTCCGATGTGGCTGATTTGATTTTAGTTAGTGGAGAATCCGTAGCGAATGACATAGCTTTATCTAATGATGTATCAGAAATAAATAAAAAACTTCCTTTCTTAGGAGAAATTAATGTACCTTTAAATACTTTATCTACAGGTATAGAGTTCGTAGATATAGGAGACGCAACTAATTACATTACTGCTCCTCGTGTTGATGTAAACCTAAGATCAACCACCCAACCAACATATATTTACGGATACTATGTTTATGATGTAAGTTATACTGGTTTTTATATAGATTTCTCTTCTACAATAACAGAAACAAATCAAATTTTAGATATATTTGTATACAATAAAGATTAAGTGTATAGAATTATATGTCTAGAATATTTAAATTTGACCAGATTGAAGTTGGAGGCGCCTTGCTATCCACAGACTCTAATGGAAATTTTGTGGTTAGAAATAGTTCTGGCGATATTATACTCAACAGTTCCTCTTCCGTTTGGACTCCGAGTAGGTTTTTAGATTTGGTGGCATGGTATGATGCTTCGGATACTTCCTCAATCACAGAATCTTCAAGTATTGTTTCTCAAGTCAATGATAAGTCTGGAAATGGTTTTCATTTAAATGTTTTAACTGCTGGCAGCACGGGACCTAAAACAGGAGTGCAAACTTTGAACAATTTAAATGTTTTATATTGGGATACTGCAGGGCAAATACTTGAAAACGATAGTTTTTCATATGACCAAAATGCTAACGGCCTTTGTTTTTCTACTGTTTTTAAATGTGACGTAGACAATTCTCAAGATTTTATCATCGCAGGGACTGAATCTACTGCGCTTGGTGAAAGAATGTCTTTAAGAAGAATTACATCAAACAATTCACTACAAATCTTGGGCGGTAGCGGTACTGGCGTTAATCAAGCTGTAGGTACTGCTGCGGATTTAACCCCCGAAGGTGAAAACCTTTTAATTACTATCAAGTTTAATGGCTCTAATTCTGCCATAAGGATAAATGGGATTGAAGTAAATTCGGGCGATGCCGGCACGAATCTTTTTTCATCATTAAATATAGGTGGTAACGAATTGGAATCTAGCAATTTGCAAGGTTACATTGCTGAAATGATATTTTTTAAAGACTTAAATAAGCAAAATGAATCAGAAGGTTACCTAGCTCACAAATGGGGACTGACCCATGACTTACCGTCTGACCATCCCTATAAAACAGCTCAGCCTTAAGATGGATAACATAAGAATAGTTTCAAAGTTACCTACTAATCCTGACCCTAATATAATCTATTATGTTAGAACCACTCGCGAAATTTTAATTAACACTCCTTCTGGTTCGCAAAAGTTCCAAGCCTTGTATACTTATAAGGATACTGACACTTTTAGCGTGGCCAAACATTACCCCCTTTATTCGTCTGAATCTTTAGCAATTGCTAATTCTCCTCTTGGAACTGCAACGGCTTATGGTGAAGCGGAATTAGGTCCAGCGCCTTTAGGTGTTTCTTATCCTGTTTATATGCCGGACGGTCTAGTTAATTCTTACACTGGAGACTATGTAGACCCTATTGGTGACGATGATGGCGATGGCATTTTAAATTTCAGAGATCCAGATATTATAGGTCTGCCTTCGCTTCCTACACCAAATTACAGTGGAACTGATCCATTTACTACATCAGGAGGCGTCGGTGTTAATATCAAAGATTTCATACCTAACCCAGACGATGGCTCACTAAATGACACAGGCAAGTCCATTGCTGTTAATGTGCCTGACTCAGGATTAATTATTGGCCCGAACGGAGAATTGGAATTTTTTGTTGGGCCTGGTTCTACATTTTTAAAGCCGGGTTATGTTTTATTTAAAGACAAAGATTCAACAGGCAGCCCGCTTCCCCAACCAACTCCCGCTTATACCTCGGATCCTTTTACTACGACGGGCGGACAGACAGTTAATATACTTGAATATCTAAACGAGCCTGACCCTGGCTCTTTGAATAATACAGGCTCAACCATCACTTTAAATACCACCAATTCTGGTCTTTTGGTTGGCCCAAATGGTGAGCTTAAATTCTTTCTTGCTGGAAGTATTGAAATACCAGATGGCTTTGTTCTTTTTCGTGAGCTAGATGGTAGCATTTCGCCATTACCGTCTGGTGGCTATAATGGACAAGACCCATATACCACATCATTAGGCGTAACTGTCAATATCAAAGATTACTTGGATAATCCAGATAAAGGTTCAAAAAATACAACAGGTTCGGACATAGAGATAGTTTTAACTGAAGAATCTATATTGGTTTTGCCTGATGGTACCACAACAAAAGTCGGGCCGGGTTCGGTGATTATACCTCCTGGAGGGGTAATTTTCTCTGAAGTTTCAACTTTAATCACAAAAGCTCTACAAGATGGCTTGATCGACCCACCTCCCGAAGGGCCTGACTCTATATCAGTACAATGGTTTGAAGAAAATTCAGACGGAGATCTCCAGCCAAGATTAACATCTTTTGAATCTCAAGATCCCGCAATTGAGCATTGGGAAGCAATTAATGACACTGATTACGCCCCACGAGAAGAACCCTTCATTACAACAGAAGAAAACATTCAATACTTTGAAGATAACAACGGAGATATAATACCCAGAATAAATCAAATTTAAAATTTTAATAATTAAGTGTAATATACATAAAGGATAAATAAATTATGGCAACAAAAAATTTAGTACCAAGAGCGGATGGAGAAGGAAGCATAGGTAAACCTAGCGCAGCATGGGGTTCCGGAGTTTTTAAAACTGGAGACTTTGAAGAGATTAGAGTTCAAGGAAGCCCTCTGTCTATTGGCGCGGATCAGATTGATTTCAATAGCAGTCTAATACCAGACACAAATGCCGCTTATGACTTAGGCAGCGCTGAGAAAAAAATCAGGCATTTATATCTTAGTGATAATTCTTTAAATATAGGCACTGAAACTATATCCTTAGATGGTGAAAAGAATTTAATTTTACCTTCTGGGATCAAATTAGGTGGAGAAGCTGTAATTAAAAAAGACGAAAATTCTAATAAAATTGTTTTTTCTTCAACCCCTAGCGCTATCGATAGTGAGGGGGAACCAGCCCCTCTTCTTTCAGCAGATAAATTCGGACTAGGAACTTCTGCAGTTTTAGATCTTGAGCCTCAAGATATACAATTTAAATTTTTAACCGATGAAAACAGGCTTGTTATTGGTACAGATGGCTCTGCAGGTGGGCTTGAAAAAGGTTGGTATCGGTTTAACGATTTTGTAGTCAAAGGCGCTTCTGATATAGGGGCGCATAAATTAAACCCTGTAGATACTAGGATTTATTCTGATGAAACCTCTTTTATTTTATTTAAAACTGATGCGGACGGCAGAAGAGTTGCTCATTTAGTTGGAGGGGATGAAGAGGTAAGCGCTAACAACGCGATAGCGTTAGGTCTTGCAATTAAGACTGACGATAGTGAATCCCCTGAAGATATAGAATTTGTTCATACAGACGGTGAGTCTTATTCTGTTATTAATGGAGATAGCGACTCAAAAGGAGTGAATGGCTTTCCCATCAGACAAGGATTCCAATCCCCTTCTATTGGTGCTAACCCGTCTCCTCTTTTGATTGATGGAGGCTATTTCTAATGCCTAAAATTTACATTAAGAGTATACCATCTTCTGAATGGTCTCGTACTATATGGGACACTTCCACAACTTACAATATAGGTGACAGGGTTTCATATGATGATGGAAATTACCCCAAGTATTATGAGTGTATTCAATCTCATTCTAATTCAGCCCCCCAAACAAATGGAGACACTTATTGGGCTAGAATAGGATCCGCTCCAGAGTTTCCATATCATGCTGGCGATGGAAGGTTAGACAGTTATACCGCGGGCGATGTTTACCTTGAGACAATAAATAGTAGATATAAAAGTTCGACCAATGGGGTCGTCTGGAATCACGCAACCCAAGAAGGCTCTGTTCCTGGAGAAATTATACTAGAAGATGGTGAATACTTTCAACCTACTAGTGCGTTATGTGCGGACGGCCTTGACGCCACAGCATTAAACACAGGAAAGGTAACAATTAATCATTTTCATTTTAATTATGTATATATTCTATATGCAGTTACTATTACTACTCATAGATCTAAAATTACTGGTATCAATTTAATCATGGGGGGGCATGCTAGCGCTAAACTTGCAGCGACTGGATCTAAACTATTTTTTGATCAATGTAAATTAACTGATGAAAACTGTCCTTATGGTATTGCAAATCATCAAGATTTTAGGGTCGGAAATGCAAATCACTGGTCATTTAAAAATACACTTCTCTATTTTCCTAATGCCTCAGCTCCTATTTTTGCAAATGGGGCGACAAAACATGAAGGGGAATTACCTATTTGGGAAAATTCTACATTTGCTATTGGTTTTGGTGATGCAAATAACTACAGTCCCGTTTTTTATAATGCTTCCGTTCAAAGTAACCCCTATATAAAGAATTGCATTTTTTATGCAACTAGTTTAAATTATACCAATAGTGGGCCTTTTCTTCTTAGTCACTCAATAAATTTTGGCGAGTCTAATGTATTTTATTCAGCTTCTAGCGAAGCTACCTTTACAATAAATGAGAACAGTAATACTTTTAAAATCTTAGACCCTTTGTTCATTGATCCTAATAATGGCAATTTTTCCTTAAGACCATCCTCGCCATTGATTGGTGGGACTATAACCGTCAATCTATTAGAAGAAGAATACCCAGATGGCTTATGGGTAGATTCTGCACACACAGAAGTTAACTCATCTTATTCTTTCTCTCTTGATGTTGGTGATGGTAGCAATTATACTTTCAGTGGTGATGCCACAGGCACAGACCCATCAATTAATGCAAACATTAGGGATACTTTAGTATTTACCAATAATACAGGCGGGCAT
>Ga0233432_10005644_pt1 | contig 10829 bp, 8 predicted proteins | sample SI_122_August201_6_FD_179870 | JGI IMG/M metagenome (GOLD analysis project Ga0233432, IMG submission 179870) | Seawater microbial communities from Saanich Inlet, British Columbia, Canada - SI_122_August2016_10_MG | ecosystem: Environmental > Aquatic > Marine > Inlet | place: Canada: British...
TAAAGAATCTTCAGAACTCGTATCAATTTTCATAATCTCTTTTTGTTCTTGTCTAAATTTTAACCCTATCCCGCTGTCAAGATCAGGTACTGCGGTATATAAATAAAGCTTGACACTTACTTCTAAACCCAATATATTATTGATTTGCTCGTGAGAATTTTTTCTAACAACTCTTCCAATAGCTTGGTCTAATCCTGAAAAATTCCACGGTGGATCAACTATATGCATTTCCTGAACATCTTTAATTGTAAATCCCTGTGTGATTGTCTCAGTCCCGATAATGAGCTGAATAAATTCACCTGTGGCGTTTTCTTTTTGATTATAAATATTCATTAATGGAGTTTTGTCAACGTTTGTTTGACCGCTAAAAAATAAAAAGCGTTTACCTTTGGTTGATGGGAGCCTTTTCTGTTTTGGTCTACCCACCATGAGTCTATTTCGTTTTTTAGTCCCGGTAAAATTGGAGTATCCAAATAGTTTTAAAATCTCGACAAACATATTCGCACCACTTCCAGATACAGGAATGATATACACAAAACATTTTTTAGTGCCATACGCTTCTAGCAATTTTCTAATCATAACAGCATATTTGGGAGAAACCCTGTATAATTTTTTAAGTTTTTCTTCGTTACTTGATCCACTAATTATTTTTCGTAGACCATTTATTAACGACTCTGGTTTTCGAGATAACAGTGTTCTAAGACGTTGGCCGTAAAATACTTTATCTTTCTCAACATCTTGCATAGTTGGTGATTTCCATTTATTAGACTCCGAACCAATAATAAACAAACCCGCTTGTTTAGCTCCTTCAGCCAATGTATTTTGTCTTCCAAACGGTGGAAACTTTTTACAATAACTTGGAATTCGGGTTTGTGTTGGTAAATTTTCCGACCACGTGTATTTTTTAGCATCAATTCTTGATTTATATATCGCATTACACCAAGCGCGTAAATAAACAGCGGTAAGAGTAGGAGACATTTTACAAGTCACTAGATTTAAATCCAGTGAATTTATAATACCGAGCAGGGTTGTATTAAATCCATTCTTAGCTTTCGTAGGATTTCTCGAAAAATCAACGTCATAATATTCACTCATAAATTCTTTTTTCGTGGAATTATCAGGTGCTTTGAGATATGATACTTTTCCTCTCATTGCTGATTTTAATATATCGGGTGTTTTCCACGCATCATTAGGTAATTTATTGGGTGATATTAAGTTTATCAACCCAACTATTTCAGATGCTCTATCAGCCATTGGTGTAGCAGACATGAGAACTACTTTAATATTTTCGGCTACTCTGAAAAGGCGATATAATTCGTTGTATGAATTTATTTGTTCCTTTTTCTTTCGCTCAAGTTGCAACTTTTTTTCTCGATACAATTTCGAATTTTTTGTTCTATCAATTTTACTTAGGTCCCGTTGCAATTTCTTAACACCTTCTTTGTCTATTTCCCCCTGCTCCTTTATTTTATGAACCTCGTCGACTATAAAGATTGAGTTGGAAAATATTTCTCGAACTCTGCTATCTGAATATCTTCTAATATTTTTAGCTAAGACCTGGGGGGTAACGAACGTGTAAAAAGGTAGATCTTTATTTCTAATATTACCAGCCTTGCGGCGGCGAATTGCTTTTGATACATCGCTATATTCAGCGGGGAAGCAACGTGTAACTAGTTCTATTTTTTGCTGTGTGTTAAGATCCTTGCTAGGAGAGATAAAATATGTTCGCTTCATAACACCTTTATTTGCTTCGGCTATTGCAAAGGCCGCACATGTTTTACCGGTCCCAACTTCATGAACAACAAGTAAATTTCGATAAGCAGTATGCGGTGCTAAAAATCTCGAAAGAACTTTTTGATGTTTTAAAAGCCCAGATTTGTGGGGTTGTGGATTTTTTGGTAATTTTTCGTCATAAAACTCCTTGAGATGAAAAAGTTTACTTTCAAAATCTCTACTGTTTTGTGTAATGGGATAAGTAGATAAGAAATCTTTCACTTCCATTTATTTAGTTAAATTTTTCATTTACTTAAAAATGAAAAATAGAAATTAATCACTGTCTTCATTTTCAGAAGAGGAATACCTCATTTCCTCGTCATCATTCGTGTCGGAATCATCGTCTTCGGATTGTTCATTTTCCTCAACTTGTTTTGATGAATCAATCGCTTCGGTTGATTCTTCGTTATCAGGCTGATCATATTCTGATTCGGAATCTGAATTAACAGATTCATTATCTGACGCAACTACTTCTACTCTCGATTTGTCATAATTAATAAATTTCTTAACTATGTCGTGATCCCACGGTAATTTGCATCTAATTTTAGGTCTAGAACCGTTTGATCGAATTTCAAATCCGAGTGATTCAAAGTGACATTCGTCAACATGTAAAAGAAAAATATTGGATCTACCTTTGACGATCGCCTTTTCATCAACCGGATATGGTAATCCCGTCGTACCAGTGACGATGAAAATATTCATATTAAACTGATCCCCGAGAAATGATAAATACTCCGTGCCTACCCACGTACTCGTGTTAGAAAAACTTTTGATTAGATCTTTTAATCCCCTGGTTTCGGCCAAGTCGACGGCTTTTTCTAGCAATCGTTTGTAGTCGAGTACAGCGCATTCTATTTCGGAACTTTCAAAATTGTCTTGAAGTTGTTTGATTTTTTTCTCAAATCTTTCTACACAACCCTTCAATTGTATCTTCACGAATATGGATTTGCGTTCTTTCATCGTCTTGTACTTTCCAAAACTATTTGTACAATTTTTTGTGAATTCATTCATTTCAAATAAATTTTTAGTCATAACGCTGGACAATAGACTAAATGTCGACGCACCTTGTGCGCACTCTTTAATCCAAGCTCTGTCTTTTCTTCCCGTGTAACGCTGCGGTTTCTTTATAAATTTAACAAGTTCAGTCTCAATGATTCTTAGCTGTTCGAGAAATTTAAATTGACACGGCTCGCCATTTTGTAAACCCTCCCAATTAGAACTGTCTATTTTTGATCCAATCGTTGTCCTAATCGACTTTACTTTGTCTATTTTCTCGGTGTAGACCTCAGTATCACGATAAGATTTGCTAAGGGAAGTTACTATTGCGTGAAAAAAACAAGATCCGTCAGATATAGTACCGATTCGCCAACAACCCTTTTCGAACATTGGCGAAGTAAATCTAGAAAATTTACCACTGCTTAAGATCGAGGGTGTTAAATATTGTTGTTGTTCCATTTTTAATTAAATTTTTGCTTTTTTAAAACAAAATAAATGGACAACTGCCCGGAAAGTCTAGAAGCTCCTTATGTATACGCGAGCAAAAACGAGGAAAAGTGGATTGTATTTCCAAATAGCAATCCTGATCCCTTCAAGCACCCCAAAGCATGCATCGATTCTATTTTGTCGACGTGTCCTAAAAATAAAACTCTGGAAGAGTGTATTAATTTATGTGGGTCAGATGATATGTGCGAATTCGGATATTTTGTAGAGGGGGAAAATTCTATATGTTTACCATTGTACACATCTGATTATTATCCTGAAGCAAATCCATTATTGTCAATAAAAAATAAAAAATGTTTTCCTGAAACCAGTCCCAATGGTGTCAAGACATATTCTTTCATGAAATCTTCAAAATCGGATTGGTTGGAGATAGAAGAAAAGGAGGATGATGAACAAGGTTTATGGCCCGTATTGGGAAGATCTAGTGCTAACTCTGTTTTTATGGGTGATAAAGTTTTGCTATCTGTGAAAATCAATGGAAAAATCAAACATGTTAAAATGAATGGTAAGAAATTAGTATTGGATGACGAAGGCACTGAATTTCAAATTTTTAATAAATACGGGATATCTAGAGACATCTTAACAGACAAGGTAAATTTTTACAATACTGTTTCATTCATCTTGGGAGACGCTAAATCAGCTGTTATTTTAGAGGCTAGAGATGGAGCCGTGATAGCTGAAAATCACTATAATTGGGTACAGGATCAAGACACACAAGCTTTTCAAATTATACCTATTCGGAGTGGAGAGTTGTGTGGAGAAATACCATCGAAATGTGTCGTTTCGTACGGTGATGAATTTTTTTTATCCCGGTCCGGTGGGTTTGTCGGTGAAGGAATCGAAGATCTATTTAATATATTGTACGCTTCCGACTCTGGTATTAGTATTTTTGATGATCAACATCATCCACCTGAAAATGTTCCAAAAAGTATTTTAGTAAGAAATCTTTCAGATCTGAGTAAAAATACACCTGATGGAGCTAAATTCTTTTTCACACCAACTAAAACAGTGTATTATTGTGAATCTGACAAGAAAAATAGTTGTGTGCCTATAAAATTGAACAACAAAAATGTAAAGATAGACAAACAATCAGCTTTTTTTAACGGTAAACCTTTATTTTTGCGTAGTGATTGTTTTGGTTCTTGCGAATGGTCGCAAAAGAGTCCAGTTATCGTGAACAAATTATTTGACTCAAATAACGGATCTAATAGTTCACATAACAAATCAATAGACTGGAATTCTTGGACTCTAATTTTTTCAATAGTAGCTGTTATAGCTATGCTAATTTTAGTAGTGACTTGATTTTTGTTATTGAAATTAACAAAAATCCAAATGAGAGACGTATCTTTAAACTTACCAAGATTAACGGCCATTTCCGTGCACGTTCGAGCTTTATATGCTTCGACGTTTCATCTAAAAGATGTCGGCTTTTTCATGAGCCGTACTCAGACCGGAAATGCGCTTTGCCCTTTACAATAATCAAGTAGTTAGATATTTTTCGTTTACGTAATAAACATCCATAATTTTTAGGGGACAAAATTATCATTGCTAGTCTCGTAATAAGTACACATCGGTTTTGAGTACTCGCAATAACTCTTCTTCATCTTTTTTAGTTTTTATGCTTCCCCTTCTTTTAATTTTTAGTATTTAACCTTTTAAGTTAGTGAAAATCGGAATATCCCGTGTAGACCGCCACATCCCCCGACTGTGTGCTTGATCCAACCGCGTTATCAGTCGACGTTCGCTGCGCGTTCATCAATGCATTTGCCGAGGTAGTAGCAAAAGTAGCCTGAGTAAGGACAGGCACTCCCAGCGTCCCGTTCATGGCATCTTGTTCGACAAGTTCTGCCATATCCGCACCAGCCAACGTACTGAAACCACCACGAGCCTTGCTGTCCGAGATAAGCGCAATAGTGTCCTGTACACTTTGTCCCGAAGTACCGAACAGCGCACCAAATGCACCCGCTTCAAGAGTATCGTATGGCTTAGCGGCCGGCATCATTGCAATTGGGCAAGGAGCGATTGCAAGATCACCTCTGATAAAGTCAACTTGACCATTGCATCGAGCGCGTTTCGATGTAGAGTACATAAGTCTATCAACACTGTAATGAGAGCTCATTGTTCCGTCAGCGTTTGTCACCGAAAATCCAGCAGCTGGTAACTCACTGCTGGTGAATCCATCGGTAGGTAACTCGACTCTGTTCAATGCATGGAAATCAGATCCCAACACATTTGCACCGTAAGCGTCCTGGATAGTGCCTTCAGGGCCGCATCCGAAAGACGAACTGGTGGGAGTCAGATGCACTTTTTTAGAAGCATGCTTGTGTCCATGGCGGTGCTTCTTGTGACCGTGACTGTGCTTGTTAGCACCGTCGTTGTATCCCTCGATAACACCCGCGGCTGCTTCAAAATTTCTAAAAGTGGCCTGGGGGCTATTTCCAGGGTTCATAAGTGCTTGGACCTGCGCGCCGTATGTGGCACCGGCTCCTGCCATATTAGTACTTTGACTGATATTGTTCATGTCATACTGAGCATTTCCAAAAAATACACTGTCGGGTAAATGCGACGTCAGTTTTTTACCGCTTCCAAGTGTAGCCATGGATTTTTGCTGCGCTGGTGTTATTTGGACACCAGCGCCGCAGGATCCACCGGCGCCTGCTGGATAAGTAATAGTTTGCACGGATGGGTGAAGTGTGCCAAAACCCGTTAAAAAGTTTTCGACGATCTCTGGTTCGGATTTAGATCCTGACAATTGCGAGATTAAAATCGCAGCTGCCGTGATTCCAACTACTGTTGCTAAAATTTTTCCGGAAGTCATTTTTTATATAAAGAAAAATTTTAAATTTTTTTTGCCGCAATTGTATTTTAAAGTTTATTTTAACCTCGAGGATTAGACATACCACCACGAGTAAAACTTTGTGTATGAGATGGGAATCTGCGCTTCTGTTCGAGATTCGCGTTAGCCTTTCTCATTAAGCGTTCTTGCATTTCAGTACGAAAGGAAATCGTGTCGTCCGTAAATGCGTCGTTTGCGATAGATCTGGCAAACTTATTCTGTTTTGCAAAATATTCGGCGTTTGGCATTGGCTGGATTCCTACACTTGATGGAATAAAATCTACTTTACTACGAGACAAATAACTTGGTCTTTTGTAGGCGTCTACATCATCGTAGTAAAAACGAACCTGTCCAGTTACGGGTTCCACGTAAGAACGATAACTAGTACCGTAGCCTGTAAATCTGGGATCGTAGATATCGGAAATATGTGTTTGTTTGTCATAAGGTTGCAGCTGTTCTGCTTTTTCGTGTGGTATTTCCATCACATTAGGATCATGACCAATAAATGTCACTCCATTGCAATCTTTTTCACAAGTGACTGGTTCAAATTGCTGCGTGAAAGAAATCCCTATATTAGAACTAATAGGTTCTACTATTTGGTTTCTGGTGTAGACACCTGGCTGTAGAGTGGACGTATAAGTTTGCTTGTTATATTCCTTGAAAACATGGTCCTTTGCACACTCACCGAATGCAACGTTACTTGGTAAGTTATCATCCATTATCTGTTTGGGGAAATAACCATCGCTTCTTAGCACGTCACCGGAAAATTCGTAAGGACTAATTTCAATTTTTTCAATGGGTGTTTGCTTTTCACCACATTTGCCATACGCCTTGTAAGGATAATCATACGATTGTTGAAAGTATCCTGCTTTCTTCTCTTTCACCTCTCCGTGTTTCTCGGGTTTACTGAGCTCTTCATAATTTTCCACAATATCTCTCGCGGGTGGATAAGTGGATTCAACCAAACTTGTATTTACATCTTTACCGTTCGAATCAAAAGTTTCACAGCAAGATTCCTGACCAATCGAATCAGTACAGGTAAATGCTTCACCTGAAACTAAATATCCAGATCTTGACAAATCTTGATTGGTTGCTGAATTTATTCCGGGTCGCACCACAAGCCCATTCTCTTTCCAAGATTCAGCGAGCGGGGGATCAACCATTATAGGAGGAATCATAGTTCTTTCTGCTGGTTTGCCAACCAAAGCTTGGTTGGCTGAATAAAAACTCGGTCCAAAATTTTGCACCTTGGGTGGTGGAAATCTCCCGGGATTATCAATATTTTTACTACATTTCTTTTCACGTCTTCCGCAATGAGGTCTATAAAACTCAACTGTGGGATTGTACAAATTTTCACTTTTTAACGAGTTCTGTTTATTTGTGCATATTTGAAAATGCTCTTTACAGTTCATATTTCTTAGTGAATAGAAAAGAATTATAATAAAAACTATCCCAACACCAAAGAAAATCAGACTTTTGATACCGCAACAGGGGATTAACAATATTGTGATTAATACTACTAATCGTGTTAACGCGTTGAGCTGCCTTTCTAAACTCATACTCGTTAGAGGAATAGGATCTAGTTCGCAAAATAGTTCTGCGAATCTCTCTAGCCAAAATTTATTTTCGCACGTTAGCATTTATTTTAGGATATAAAATGATTTTTAAACTAAAATAACAACAGAGAAAATGCCGCGAACTGCAAAATTAACTTTCATTCTAAAAGTAAGTCCCGAAGTAGTCAATACAAAGTATGGTTTTGATGTGATTTCTAACCTAGATAATGAAGATATTACCGTAAACCTTAAAACCGCTATCTCTGATTTACCCTCAACACGTGATCAAGACAGTTGTTCTTTTTCGTATTTAGATGAGTCAAAAAACAAACATATATGTCTATTGACAATGAAGGATTTGATAACTGGTTCTCAATTACCGGAAAAAACTGACACACATTGTTTTTGGTGTCGTCACAGATTTAAAACGACACCGGTGGGTTGCCCAATAAGTTTCATACCTAACAAAGTGACCAAATTGTATTATTCGGAAATTACGAAAGATAAATACAAAATTACAGATAATGTAACATTTAAAAGAAAGAAAAAGATCAAAGATTTGATGGAAAATCATAAATCCAAGTTTGACATACTTGATAATCATGAATCCTTTTTCATTGTCGATGGTTTATTTTGCTCGTTTAATTGTTGTATGGCATTTATTAAGGATAGATCTCATGAGGAATTTTACAAAAAATCCGAATCATTATTGTACGCTATGTACAATAAAACATTTGGTAATTTGGATCACAATATAGCTTCCGCCCCTGATTGGCGATTATTAACGGCATACGGGGGACCGTTGACCATCGAAGAATTTAGGAGTAGCTTTTCGAACATTAAATTCACAGATATCAATGACTATATAGTTCACACACCCGCCTGTAGAATGATAGGAAAACTGTACGAAAAGAAACACAAATTTTAAACGTATTAAAAGATCTTGCATATTTAAAAAAACATGCAAGCAATACTTGACGAAATACCAGAACGCTACTTACCAGATGGCACAAAAGTAGATCCCAGAAATTTTTTATTTCCAGCTAGAGCAACTAACACCGAAAGTTTATCGTTATGGAATGACCCACGATGGGCTCGGGTCAAACAAAATTTAACCAACGAACAACTAGAGCAGTATAGAACTATCGGAGAGCAAATGAATGGGTCCATTGACTATACCAATGGTAAATCCAACAAAATTCCTATCCCAGAACCCGCGAGAGATTGTATTGCCTATATAATGGTTGGGTTGAGATCCGGTCTAGAGATAGAAGATCTCGACGAGAATGAAACGCGGACAATGGATACATTTGTCGGCGATGATTGGAAAGAGAGATGGGCTTCGGGGACTCTATTTGCGGAGAAAGATAATTCCCACGAAGGCGGTCAAAAAGATAACAACGCTGCTAATGTAGAAAATGGCAAAGGAGACTCCATGTGAGGTTTTTTGCGGTGAAACACTTGTTTCAGAAGTTGTTAACGAATGAATATTACTCCCCTGGGGAATAATACTCTCTGTACATTGGTTTATGGTTTCTTTCGACTCAGTAGAAACATAACAAAAATTATCTTCTTTAATGAATCCGGAACAATCACAATCTACGAAAAAAATAGGAGAAATAATATTATACGGACTAGAATACTTAGAAGTCCAATTACCGGTCTCTTTCTCATTTTCTGATAAAAAAAGTATCGACCCAAGCGTAGAATTCCTCCAAAATGAGTATATAGGAGTTGTATTTTTTAAGGGTTTTCTATATGCAGCAAACATAATTCCACTCGGTTTTTTTAAAAGATCTGTTTCTGCTATAATCCCTGGTACATCAAACGGGTCAGTTAATTCTTTTATACTTGTCAAATATCTTAAATTACCTTGCTGAGCCACGTTTGTGTAATATAATCTAACTTCTGGAGCCAGAGGAAATGCTGCGGGTGATATAGCATAGTAAACCTTGTTTAGCTTCAGAGATAACATTTCCTCTGGAAACCCCCATTTACCATCTATTTCCATTGGGTAGTATAGATTACACATGTGGTTTGTTTGATCAGTGTACAATCCTATGGGGATCAGTAAATCTTTCTTTGGATTAAACTCGACTGATTTCATTTATTAAATTCATGTTTTAAAAATCATGAATTTAAACATCCAACATTTCATTTTCTTCCAGGTTTTTGTAATAGTACGCTATTTTCAAAATAATTTTACCAACCACATCTTGCAATCTTAAATATAAGGAAGAATTTCCTCCTATAAGAGCTAAAAATTCAAAAGGAGAAGTATTAACACCTTTTACGTAAAGATAATCAGCGAATATAGCTAACAAAACTGATAAAAAGAAAATCATTATCATTTCATACACCTTTTTATATCGCATGTCATTTTCCATCACTAGGTCCTCTATAAATATCGGCTTGGAATGTAACCTTGTGCTGAGACACGGGAAATTAATAAGTAAGAATAGTGATCCCGTAAAATACATACTTGCAATCCCTACTACATTTTGTAACTGTTGTAAAAACATTGGAACTATAAACATCGCAGCACTTGGTAGAAGTAATAACCTCTTGCACTTAATTCTCATTTAATAAGAGCCTTCTGTGTTTAAGGCAGTTGTTTGCTGTGTTATGGTTTTAGCGGAGTTTATCCATTCTTCTATGGGAACCAGATCAGCTCCCATAAACTCCTCCGAGCTCTGAAAATTAAGAAAAGATATAAACATTGGCACACCTGAACATCTAAATAATTCAGACCAAGTAGAATCACCACAATTTTTATCTATATCAACGCTTAGAAAGACGACTTCCGGATGTCTAAAAGACATCTCGGCGTAATGCGGCGCGCATGCAACACATGGCTGGCACCATTCCGCTCCTAATTTTAAGACAACTATTCTATTTGTCTTGATTATTTTTTGTAGTTGTGCTTTATGTTCTGGTACATAAACCCTGCTTTCTGTAGTAGACATTTTTAATGCAAATTGAGTTTTTAAACTTATTTCTAAAAAAGATGAAATGGAAAAGCGTGTTTTATCCGAGTTTGAAATTAAAAGTATAGTAAATAGGGTGGTATTCAAGTCCACGACAAGCAGTGTGTCTAAAAATGTAACCAATATTTTGCGCAATAAAATACGCAAACAGCTACAAGGCGTTGAAGTATATCCCGC
>Ga0233432_10005649_pt1 | contig 10823 bp, 10 predicted proteins | sample SI_122_August201_6_FD_179870 | JGI IMG/M metagenome (GOLD analysis project Ga0233432, IMG submission 179870) | Seawater microbial communities from Saanich Inlet, British Columbia, Canada - SI_122_August2016_10_MG | ecosystem: Environmental > Aquatic > Marine > Inlet | place: Canada: British...
AGTCGACCCTTACGGTCAGTCTTGTTACCCACCCAGCTAAAAGTGAACAGATCATGCCAGCAGCTCCAGCTAAAAGTGTGTTGACGATAACATTACTGAGTCCAATATTTCTAAATAAACAAAAACCAATATGGATCCCAAACCATCCGGCCCATAAAAGTAATACGCCGAGTACAGCAAAGGGTAGATTGCTTGCTCTCAGAGATGTACTTAATTTACGAGGTGTATTTGATTTCCCAAGAGACTTAATGGAAACCAATGCAAGCCAAGCACCTAAGCTATGAACAGTTGTCGAACCTGCAAAATCAATAAAACCTAAATTATATAACCACCCTCCAGATGTTGATTCAGAGTTTAATCCATTCCAGGCCCAATGCGCATAGAATGGGAAAATAAGTGTGGCAATAAAGGTAGCCATGCAGAGGTAGGCCTTAAAGCTCATTCTTTCAGAAACAGATCCAGAATAAATAGATACTGCCATTACCGAAAAAACAGCTTGGAAAAAATAAAAAGATACTTTTAAAAAAGGTTCTTTATGGAGTTCAGTGAAAATATAAACTTTTCCGTAGAAGCCTGAAACACTATCTCCATATATAATGCTATAACCAAAAAACCAGAAGATAAGCACGCATAAGCCAAAGTCAATCAAGCTTCGCATAGCGACATGTGTGCTGTTCTTAGATCTAGCTTGGCCTGATTTTAAGCATAAAAACCCTCCGTAGAGCATGATGAGCGTTAGAGTGCAAAAAATAAGAGCTAGGGCTCTAAAGGGTGTTGATTCAATTATCATAGTCAAAAAAAAAGCGGGTTGCATATAATATGCAACCCGCTTGGTTTTAAACCTAAATTTAGTTTAAATAGCTGAAGGACCTTTTTCTCCAGTTCGAATTTTTATAGCTTCTTGCAGATCTAATATGAAGATTTTGCCATCTCCTATTGCACCTTCAGGTGAAGTTTTTGCACCACTACAAATTGAAGCGACAATTTTATCAACAAATTCATCATTGCATGCGATTTCAAGTTGTAACTTTGGTGTTAAGTTAACAGCGAATTCTTGTCCACGGTAAAGCTCTTGGTGACCCAGTTGTTCTCCGTAACCCTGAACTTCCATTATAGTTAAACGACGGATATCGTTAGCTTTGAGGTCGTCTTTCACAGCATCGAGATACTGTGGTTTTATTATTGCTATTATTAATTTCATTTTTATCTCCTTTATTAAGCGTTAGATTTAGTAAAAGTTGGGTAAGAATGTGCTCCATGCTCACCGATATCTAGACCTTCGGTTTCTTCTGCTTCACTTACGCGAATACCAACTGTTATTTTAAGGATCATAAACACGACGAAAGCAAAAATTACTGAAAAAAGCCCAACTGATGCTATACCTTTGATTTGAGCCATGAATTGACCATCTACAGTACTTTTTGCACCAAAAAACGCGACAGCTAAAGTTCCCCAAATACCACAAACGAGGTGAACGGAAATAGCGCCTACAGGATCATCAATTTTTATTTTATCAAAAAATCGTACAGAGAAAACAACTAATACTCCAGCTACTAAACCAATAATAACAGCATCCATTGCAGACATTTGATCTGCACCTGCAGTAATACCAACAAGACCAGCTAATGCGCCATTTAAAACCATACCAAGGTCGGGTTTTTTGAATAATACCCAAGTAGTAACCATTGAGCTAATAACACCAGCTGCAGCAGCAAGGTTTGTTGTAACTAAAGTAAGTGAAGTGGCTCCTGGGTCAGCACTAAGAACTGAGCCACCATTAAAACCAAACCACCCTAACCATAGTAGGAATACGCCAATCGTAGCTAAGGGCATGTTGTGACCTAGGATGGGTCTAATTTCTCCATTTTTACCATATTTCCCTATTCTTGGGCCAAGTAATATTGCACCAACAAGTGCGCCCCAACCGCCTACACCGTGGACTATTGTTGAACCAGCAAAATCATAAAAACCGGCTGCATCTAACCAGCCTCCACCCCATTTCCAGAAACCTGTGATAGGGTATGAAATGCCAACAAAAAGAGTTGAGAAAATTAAAAATGGTCCAAGCTTTATCCTTTCGGCCACTGCTCCAGATACAATCGTTGCAGCCGTTGCAGCAAACATAGCTTGGAATAAAAAGTCAGTATAGTATGTATAACTCCCGTTGTAATATTCAACAGTATCGCCATTTGCTGGGTTTGAAATGCCAAAATTATCTAATCCAAATGGAGGAAACATTAAACCTGCACCAGCATCCCCTGGGTACATTAAATTAAAACCACAGATCGTGTAAGTCAAAATGCCGATAGCAACAATTGCCGTATTTTTGAATAAAATGTTAACGGTGTTTTTTGATTGAGTGAAACCAGATTCAACTGAAGCAAATCCAAGATGCATCATGAATACTAGGGCAGCACAAACCATCATCCAGACGTTATTTGCCGTTAATAAAGTGTTTGCGATATCGGATTTGAGTGATTCCAGAGTGACTGGAGTGTCGGCTGCATGTGCAGCCAGTGCACTAGCAGTGACCAATCCTGCTGTTAATAATATTTTTCGCTTCATTTTGAAAGCCTTATAAAAAAGTAAATGTTGTCCCCTTTTTAGCTTGATGGTTACTTATTGCAAAACTTAGAAGCAGTAGTTGGTTCTATCTTCATAACACAAGTTGTTTAAAATTAACCATTTAAATAAAAGTGTGCAGAATTACACATTTTATGTAAAATAATCCATATTCCCTGCTCTTTTAAGTATAGAAATAGGACTTGTAGCATGATAAAATGAATGATATTATAGAAAAGTACGAAAAAATAAATTGAAAGAAAACGAAATCATAGCCATGGCGAGTCTTTTAGGAGACCGTTCTGTTAAAGTTCGCAATAGAGTTAGCTTATCTCTAGAGAAAAACATAGAGGTAACGAGACCTATTTTAGAAAAAATCTTGGTTGATGAAAAAGACCCTTTAGTGAGGGAAAGAATTAACTTATTGCTACAACTCAGTGCGACTGAAGACCCGGTTGAGCATTGGAAAATAATGCAGGACAATATGTGTTTTAATATTCGCGATGGCATGGTGGCAATTTCTTTGTTGGATGTCGATGAACAAGTGTCCCGAATTCAGTTGCTGCAACAAATTACAGATTTATCAGATACTTGGATAGATAAGTTGGATGAAAAAATGTCTGATGAAGACATGGTTCACGATTTAATGAACTATTTGTTTAATTCAGATGGTTTTGTCGGCAATAGTGAAGATTATTATTCGTTAGATAATTGTTTTTTACATAGAATATTCAAACACAAAAAGGGCTTACCTGTAACTCTATGCTTATTAGCCGTCATGCTTGCTGAAGAGGTAAACTTGCCTTTGTTAGGAATTGGTTTGCCATTGCATTTTATAGCAGGTCACTTTCAAGGCTCAAAAGGCATAAGCTTTTATGACTGTTTTGATGGTGGAAGAGAAGTTTCACCTGAAGAGTGTGTTAATTATTTACACAGTCGCGGTATCTTTTTTCATCCACAATTGCTTTCTCCTTGTGATAATGAATCAATATTACAAAGAGTTTTAGTTAATATCAAACATATCGCTCAACGTAAGGGCTTACAGGCTCAGGTTGATAGCATTGAACGAATAAAGGAAACGACTTAAGTATTCAGCGACTATCGTCGCTCAGGTAAGATGCTATTTTTGCACAAATACATGCGGGAACAATCAAAATAATGCCTATTGTCAATTTGTAGGGTAAGAAATTAATCCAAGAAAACCACATGTGGTCTGCGATAATGACGATCCCAGAAAAACCAAAGACTAAAGCTGATGCTAACATTATGTTGGCTTTAGTAGTGGATATCATTGGAGCACTTGTTTTGCGAAGTTTTTGAGATATTTTAGAGTCTTTTTTCCTCGCTTTTTCTCGTCTAGATTTATTTGATTTTGCTGCCTGGGAAACAAGTTGAGATAAATTACTCGAACTTTCTGCCGCTGTTTGCGAAGATTTTTTTAGCCGTTTTTTGCGCTCATTGTTTATTTGAACGAGGATTTTCTTAAGTTTTTCGCTGGGGTTCTTTTTTGCTTCATTTTGGTACTTAATAAAAATTTTTTCGATTTGAGAATCGGAATATTCTGAAAGTTTAGCCAAGGAAGGAATCACATTAAAATTAAGTGAGTTTTAGTTTAGTGTATTTTTTAAGTAAACAATGAAAAAAATGAACTAACTTTATGTGATGATAAATGCATTTTAACACCTGGCAGCCATTGCAATATCTTTTTAAAAGCTTGATAAAATGGTATTTAAACAAAACTATCGCTATTGAAATTATACTATAGTTAGACATAATATTGTTTATCGAAAAAACAATTATAGCTCCGTCTTTATTGTCCGCAGATTTTACTCATTTAGCAAAAGCTGTAGCTGAGGTTGAGGCTAGTGGTGTCGATTGGCATCACGTGGATGTTATGGATAATCATTTTGTTCCTAATCTCGCATTTAGTCCAGACATTCAAGGCTTTTTAAATTCTATAAGTGATAAAACCATAGATACGCATTTAATGATGTCTCACCCCAGCACATTAATTGATTCTTTTGTACAAGCCGGTTCAGACCGCATAACCGTCCATGTGGAATGTGAGGAAGATGTGGCTAATACATTGAAATACATTCGTTCACTTTCACTTAAAAATGGACTTTCTCTTAAGCCAGGAACAGATGTTGCGGAATTGAGTCCTTACCTTCATGACGTAGACTTGGTACTGGTGATGACTGTTGAACCTGGTTTTGGCGGTCAGAGTTTTATGCCTGACATGATTCAAAAAATCTTATGGCTAGATAAGTTTCGTTTAGATAACCAATGCAAGTTTTTAATTGAAGTGGATGGCGGAATCAATGCTGAAACAGGTAAACAGTGTGTTGAGGCTGGAACAGATGTTTTAGTCGCCGGCAGTTATATTTACAAAGCAGAAGATAAAAAACTGAATATTCAAGCACTTAGGGATTTAAAAAGAACCTAGGTGTTAAAAGAGCATAATAGGCTGTTTTTAGTAACTCAGGTTGTTGTCGACACTCTTTGTATTTCATTTGTTTGGTATGTCACGACACAGCTTTCTTTAAATGGTTATTTACCAGCTAACCCTGGTGGAGGGTTAGAGATCAATACCACAGGTGATAGTATTCTATTTGGTTTAACTATTTCTCGTAAGGAATTGAACCTATCACTATTTAGTGCAGCACATATGATGTCTGTTTTAGGTTTGTTATATAGCTATAAAAGTGTAGGTCTTTACCAGTCTTTTAGAAACTCAGCTCGTTTTGGGGATGTTAAATATATTTTTATGGGTCTGATGTATTTCATTTTTCCCGCATGGTGTATTTCAACTCTGAAAGTGGATTGGAATGTCTCTCCATGGCTTGCTCTGTGTTTTACCTCTATCCTTTTTATCCTATTTATAATCGTTAGGTATGCTGAACGTAAACTTTTAAAAAAATTAAGAGCTAAAGGCTTTAATCAAAGGCATTTGTTAATTATTGGAGCTGGTAGGCTTGGACAAGATTTGGCGAAACGTATTAAACGTTGTCGATGGATGGGTTTTCAAGTTTTGGGATATTTAGATAATGATGAAAGCCTCAAAGGTAAAAGTTTTTTTGGGGCTGAAGTAATTGGGGTTTTAGACGATTTAGAAGAGGTTATTAAAAACAACAAGGTTGATCAAGTATATTGCACCTTACCTTTTGATAAAATGGATAAAGCAAAGGTTGTTTCTGAAGTTCTAGAGAAAACCACAGCAGACTTCCGGATTGTTCCAGATATGGTTAATTTATATACACTCAACACATCGCTATTTGAAATTGATGGTTTACCTGTTTTAGGTATTAGAGAAACACCACTACAGGGTTTCAGTATTGTTCAAAAAAGGGTTTTCGACATTTTATTTAGTTTATGTGCAATAGTGATTTTAAGTCCTTTTTTGATTTTGTTAATGATCTTATTAAAGTGTACTTCAAGAGGTCCAATTTTTTATTCTCAAAAGAGAATGGGTTTGGATAATAGATCGTTTTCTATTTTTAAATTTCGATCAATGGAATTAGATGCTGAAAATGAGACTGGACCCGTTTGGGCAAATCGAGATGATGAACGAACGACTTGGTTGGGGAAAATCATGCGAAAGACAAATATTGATGAGTTGCCTCAATTTGTAAATGTGCTACTTGGCCAGATGAGTGTTGTTGGGCCTCGTCCAGAAAGGCCTGAGTTTATCTTAAATTTCAAAAATGAAATACCAAGATATATGCTTCGTCATAAAACTAAAACCGGAATGACAGGTTGGGCGCAGGTAAATGGTTGGAGAGGCTCTACTTCCATTAAGAAAAGAATTCAGTATGATTTATACTATATAGAAAACTGGTCCATTTGGTTTGACATCAGAATAGTGGTAGATACTGTTATAAAAGGTTTTTTTCATAAGAATGCTTATTAAAACAATGGAATCAGGTTTGAATGTTGGTGTGATTGGTTATGGCTATTGGGGCCCTAATCTTGTTCGAAACTTTACATCACTCGAAGGCATTAGAGTTAAGACTGTTAGTGATTTAAATCAAAAAAGATTAAATGCTTTGTCAGATATTTACCCGACGATTGCATTTACAACTAATTATAAAGAGATTATTAATGACCCAGAAATTGATGCTGTTATCATTGCAACACCTGTTTCTAGTCATTACCAATTGGCTAAAGAAGCGCTTCTAGCCAAAAAACATTGTTTTGTTGAAAAGCCACTTTGTGACACTTCTGACAAAGCTCGTGATTTAATAAGGATATCAAAAGAGAACGATGTGCATTTATTTGTAGATTATACTTTTTTATTCACTGGAGCTGTTCAAAAAATGAAAGAAGTCGTTCAGTCAGGTGAGTTAGGTGATATCTTGTATTTTGATTCAGTCAGGATTAATCTTGGATTATTTCAACACGATGTTAATGTTGTTTGGGATTTAGCACCTCATGATTTATCGATCATGGATTATCTAATTGATCGACCTCCGAAATCGGTTTCAGCTATTGGAGCATGCCACGTGGGTAATGGTTTAGAGAATGTTGCTTATGTCTCTGTTATCTATGATGATAACTTAGTTGCACATTTTCATGTCAATTGGCTAGCACCAGTGAAAATGAGGCAAATTATATTAGGTGGTAGCGATAAAATGCTTATCTACGATGAAATGGCTGCCGAAAAAATAAAAATCTATGACAAAGGTATTTCCATGCCTATGAATGAACCAGGAGATATTCTTCCTATGAATGTTAATTATCGTATGGGTGATATGGTTGCGCCAAAACTTTCCGACACTGAAGCGTTAAAAACAGAATGTAAATATATGCTCGAATGTATTAAAACAGGTAAAAAACCAATTAATGATGGAGATGCGGGTTTGCGTATAGTTAAAATCATTGAAGCGGCAATTATTTCTATGAAAAATAACGGAACAGCGATAGATTTAGTTTAAAGACTTATTCTTTAATAGGTTAAAATATTTATTGAATATAAGTCTTTATAAATCAATATTTTCGTACTTAATGTGCTGATTTTCCAGTACTTAAAAGCATAAATAAAAGCTTGGTTTTAATTGTGAGATAGTATAATAGAACATAGTAAGTGATAGTGCTAAAATTTATATGGAGAGATGATATGAATAGTTCAATTAAAATAAAAAGCATCGAACCGAATTCATTGATAGACCCATACTTTTATAGTTTAGTAATTAGTAAACCCCAAAAAGTAAAAAGAAAATGCCTGCGTTGTCGCAAGGAATTTATAAGCTCACATAATGGGAATCGTTGTTGTGGTGCTTGTGTGTTAAAAAACTCACGCGAGTCTATTAAGTTTCACAATTAAATTAAGATGGCGGGTAATTTCTCGCTATTTGTTTTTTTTTGTCTCGCTTAACTCTTAAATCATTTTTTTTAATTTCTATAGTATGGCATATGTTTCAATTATTGCTATTCACTATTTTTTTTAAAGTAGACCCCATTGCAGTGCCTCATCCAGGAGCTGGTGCAATTGAAGTGAGTATTGAACATAGCGAGCAAAGTTTAATTTTTGCGGCAAAAGAAAAGGAAATCAATGAACCTAACTCTTTTGAAAAACCGTCTCAACATAGCGGTAAAGTTCCTAAAAAATTTAATTTTCCTGATTTAAAAAAGGTAAAGCCACTGGCTGATTCAAAAATAGTTAAAAAAGATAATAAAGAAATACTATCTAAAAAATTAATTCAAAACTCAGAAGTAGCTCACACATCTCATCCTTTTATTGTATCAGGGGAGTTGAAAAAAAGGAGGATTATTGAATCTCCAAATTTACCACTATACCCAAAATGGGCATTAGAGGCAGATGTAGAACTTAAATTAAAGATTGGTGTTTTAGTGAATAAAGATGGCTCAGTAAAACGCGCATGGGTTATTTATCCAAGTGGAGATAGCCAGACTGATAATAAAATATTGACTTTCACTGAAAATTTAAAATTTGAAAGCGAGTCTTGGTTAAGTAAAGGTGAAATAAGTTGGGAATTTAAACTTAAATACCAGTGACTGTTTATTCTTTAAGCGAGAGCGTTTAAAAAATTAAATTGAGCGTACTGACTATCCATATTTACTTTTGTTTCTTGTATCAGTGCCGCAGCCATTGCTGCGCCTGCTGAGTCCATACCGGGTCTAGTTTCTGAAAGCGCTACACTAGGCAATGCGATTTGAACAGAACTTGCAGGTGGATTAATTTGTAATGAAGACATAATTCAAGTAATTTTGTAATTCAGTTAGTGATTATATCAAAGAGTCACTTTTTTTCAATAACTTTTATAATAAAGTTTCTCATTATATTAATTTTAAGTCATGCATTTTAGAAAAAACATCCTTTCTCTGGAGACATATAGTCCTCCTCTATCAAATCGCATCAATTCTGGTATGCATTTAATGGATTTTAATGAGAGAAGTAGCGCATTATCTGAAAAGATATTATCTAAATTAGAATCGTGGTGTAGAGAGGGTTTAACCCATATCTACCCAGATTATAGTGGTTTAATTGAAAAAATAGCTCAATATGCACAGGTTTCTGAAAAATATATTTTTTTGGGGAATGGTTCTGATCAAATCATCGATTGTGTATTGAGAGCAGTTTTGGATAAAAATGATAAAGTGCTTATTCCAAAACCATCATTTGCAATGTTTTCTCAATTAGCAAGTCTGACTGAAGCCCAAATTTTATATTATGATCTGCTAAATGACGATCCATTTATAGAGCTTCAAAAACAGTTAGAATTGGAGCCAAAAATTCTTATTTTATGTCAACCAAATAACCCTACAGGAAGACTGCTCGATCCAGAAAAAGTGGCAAGACTAATATCTGAATATAAGGATACATGGTTTTTTATTGATGAAGCTTATTTTGAGTTTAGTGGTGTATCTCAGTTAGATTATACCACGAATTATGAGAATTTAGTGGTTTCCAGAACTTTTTCAAAAGCCTTTGGCTTAGCCGCATTACGCTTGGGATATATGGTGAGTTCTGAAAAAATGATAGAGCAATGTCTCAAAATAAGAGGGCCATACGATATAAATCAGTTTGCTTGTTTTGCAGCTCAAATTGTTCTAGATGAAGTAGAAGAAATCAAAGATTATTCAAAAAATGTAATGGAGGTTAATAAACCGTTGATTGAAAAGGCTTTACTTGATAAAAGTATTGCCTTTCTGCCTTCAAAAGCAAATTTCATCAATATTGTTGATGAATTAGAATTAGCGGATCATTTTTCAAATAATGGTATTCGAGTTAGGAAAATGAGTCAACCAGAGTTAAAGCATTCATTTAGAATTAGTATTGGGGATGTAGAAGTTACAGGATTAACTTTAAAACTAATTAATTCATATAAAAATAATAATTAGGTTGCTTTGTTTGCTATTGGTTTTTAAAACTATACCATTGCGAGATAAGATAAGTTGTAAACTATTCTCTTCATTTAATTGTAATACTTAATGTCATCACTCGAAACAAATAAAGGAAGTGGTCTCCTTGATTCTTTCAACAAGATTGGTGCACTTTTAGTAAACCAAAAAGAAAGTGTAAATGCTTTTGATAGTGCTAATGCATATGGGTCTAAGCCTGAAAGTAATTTTGATGGAAAAATCGTTACTTTATATGAATCAGTATTTGAAATGCTAAATATTGCAAATGAAGAAGGTTTAGAAGATTGGAAATTTCAGATTGGTTTTAAAAATGATGGTATTGTCGATTCGGGAAAATTATATGGATCATTGAGACTGCTTCCAGATGGGGATATCCGAAAATTACGATTATTCAATAGGTTTGTCGGTCAGCAGATGTTTGATATAAGCGTTGGTGAATTATTTGAGTATCAAAAAAGATACCTAGATAAAGTTTCGAATCCTTTCTGGAAAACTTTTTGTTCTCAAGCTATAGAATTTGCAGCTTTAAATGAGGTTAAATTCGAATTGATTGAATGGCCCATTCATCCCTTGTCGCAAGATGAAAGAAAAGTATTGTCAGATCAATTGCAAAGTTGGCGAGAGAAGTTTGTTTCCTTACCAGCAATTGCATTAGCAATAGATTTTTTTAAGACTCACGAGCAGCAAGCTTTTAACTCATTTTTTCATATCCAGCGTCAGTTTGATTCAGAAAGCTGGAAAGACTTTAATAAAGATGGAGAGCCTTTCCCTCAACCACTTCCTCGTATAGCCGGCTATAGAAAAGCAATTACCGATGTACACAGTGAATTCGATGAAGCAGAAGGTTCAATTAGTATGTGTTTTGATTATTGTAAATT
>Ga0233432_10005650_pt1 | contig 10821 bp, 7 predicted proteins | sample SI_122_August201_6_FD_179870 | JGI IMG/M metagenome (GOLD analysis project Ga0233432, IMG submission 179870) | Seawater microbial communities from Saanich Inlet, British Columbia, Canada - SI_122_August2016_10_MG | ecosystem: Environmental > Aquatic > Marine > Inlet | place: Canada: British...
CGTGAAGGGGATGGGCGAGAATGGGCCACTGATTGAGCTCGTCGGAGCCCATCTCCTTCATGCGGACGGAATGCAATTTACAGAAACAATGTTGCGCGATCAAGAATGATTTATTGGATTACTTTTCTGTTCTTTAAACTCGCCAATGATTGATCTAGGGTGAGCATGGATATCAGTTCAAATTTTCCTAAGTATACCGAATATTCGCCAGAAGTTCCTGTCTGGTGTGTGACTCCCGATAGAGGGGGAGCATTTCACCGTTTTTTTGACACCTCTCCCTTCAATCCATCGGGCACCAAGATGGTGTTAACAAGGATGATGGACGAACAGCAACCGCCTAGGCCCGGAGATCCCGCGGAAATTGTCATTGTTGATCTGAAGGAGGGGAGTGAAAAAACTGTGGCGACATCTTATGGTTGAGAGTCACAGATGGGGTGCACCTCAGAGATCTGTGGTTCCGCTCAGTTTTAGCTAAATTGAGCGGAAAAAATAGATGGCGAGGCTTGAGTTTGCAAATAAGTTCCTATCCTTTTTTGATGAAATCATTGAGCATAAAAAACATAGGACTTATTCTTATCGTTGTCTTAGGGTTGTTGGGTATTCTTGTCGTTGCAAGTAGTATTTCAATACGAACAAATACTCTTAGTGCCAATCTAATCTGGGATGAATATCAGAACGACTCTTCTCGAAAAGCAAGAGCTGTGGATGACCTTGTCCGAGATATGGGATTAGGTGGCATGATCCACAACTTTAAAAACTTCATACTTCGCCAAGACCAGAAGCTCGCACCCAAAATACTTAAATCCGCCAATGCAGCGATAGAAGATTTAAGCCGTTACACAGCTTCAGGTGTTAATGAGAATGAAAGAAATGCCATAACAGGTATTCAGAATGTCATACATCGTTATATAAATGAAATAAGTGAGATCGAATCGTTGGTAAAACTGAATAAAAACGCAAGGGAAATTGATGAAGTGGTTTCAGTAAATGATGCCCCAGCTCTGGAGGGTATTAAGGTTCTTGTTGATACTGTGGCAAAAGATCGACAGGGCGATGATGAACAAACAACAAAAACTGAACTTCTTTCGGATTTGCGTGCACACCTTGGTTATGGTGGCATGATTCACAATTTTAAAAATTATATCTTACGTCTTGATGTGCCACGCATATCAAAAATACATAAGGGGGTTAATAAAAGTCGACAAGATATTTCGATTTATCGATCTTTGGGAATTACCTCTACTGAAGCAGATGCTCTCGATGATATTGAAGCTGTGATTAATGCCTATGAATTTAATCTTAATAAAGTTATTGAACTGGGTAAGCTTAATCAAACTCCTGAACAGATAGATGAAGTTGTGAAAATCAATGATACTCCCGCATTAAGAGGAATGATTCTCTTGGTGGAGGAAATTGCAATGGATAGTCAATTAAAACGTAAAACAATGTCATCGTCACTAAGGGAGGTCAATTTAACATCACAGTTTTTAATGTTTTCAGCGATGATTATATCGCTTGTATTAATCCTATTTTGTTTTTGGGCTATTTATTTTAAGACTGTTCTGCCTATTCAGAAAATGACAGATACCATGAAATTACTGGCTACGGGTGAAACAGAAATTTCTATCGACGGCATCGAAGACCGTAATGAAATCGGTAGCATGGCCAAAACGGTTGAGGTGTTTCGTCAAAACACGATCGAAGTACACAGTCTGAAAATTGAAGAGGAGAAACTTGCTTTTGTATCAAAGGGTTTGATAAAAATAACAGAAGCATGTAAAGGTGATAAGGAAATTGAAGATTTGGGTGATATTATTTGTCATTTTCTTGCTGCAGAACTTAACGTTCCAGTGAGTTCTATATACATTAAAGAAGATCATGATTTAAAAAAAATAGGTGTTTATGCGTTCACTAAGTCTGAACTTAATCAAGAGATCATTGCCTTGGGAGAAGGTCTTGCTGGGCAGGCAGCTCAGGGTTCAAAAATACTCGTTATTACTGATGTTCCCAGTGAGGGATATCAGATCTCATCTTCATTAATGAAATCTGACTCGAATATCCTTTATCTTGTTCCATTAATTTCAAACTACGATGTTGTTGGGGTAATTGAAATTAGTATGTTCAAGGAAATTCCTGAGGAAGGATATATGCTTCTAGAGGCCTTACAGAAAGTAATAGGTAGTCATATTCAGGATTATCTCAGTAGGAAGAATATTAAGACTCAATATGCAAAACTTGAGGCAAGCGAAAGGAATCTTGAATTGAGTCTTATTGCCGCCAAAGAGGCAAGTAAAAGTAAAGGAGATTTCTTGGCTAATATGAGTCATGAAATTCGTACCCCAATGAATGGGGTTATTGGTATGACTAACCTTTTACTTGATACCGATTTGGAACAGGATCAACGCACCTATGCAACAACGGTGAAAAATAGTGCAGAGGCGCTACTTGGAATTATTAATGACATTCTTGATTTTTCTAAAGTCGAAGCTGGAAAGCTTGATTTGGAGTTGGTTGATTTTGAGATGGGAATGTTGTTAAACGAAATTGGTCGAACATTTTTTGATCGTACTCAGGAGAAATCTTTGGAATTAATATGTCCTGCTAATCCTATCGATAATAATTGGTTTCATGCAGATGCTGGACGTATACGTCAAATTATAAACAACCTTATTGGTAATGCTGTAAAATTCACAGAGAAAGGTGAAGTTGCCGTACACTATAAGGTGAGGGAGAAAACAGAATCTCATACATTGTTACTTATTGAAGTGAGTGATACAGGTATAGGTCTAAGTAAAGAACAAGAGGTTAGTCTTTTTGAACGCTTTACTCAGGCTGACAGTTCCACTACGCGTAAATTTGGAGGAACAGGGCTTGGACTGTCTGTTAGCAAACAATTGGTCGAGCTTATGGGAGGAGAGATTGGTGTTAAGAGTGTTGAGGGAAAGGGGTCAACATTTTGGTTCACCCTGCATCTAGAAAATGCTAAGCCTCAAAAACAATTAGAAACGCTTGATCATCTTCGAGGGCAGAGAATTTTGGTGGTTGATGATAATCTGACGAACCGAAATCTGCTTGGGCAATTACTGGTTAATTGGAAGGTTGAGCATACTCTGGTGGAAGGTGGGGAACAGGCTCTTTCTCAACTTAATCGAGCTTGTGCTCAAGGTGAGCCTTACCACATCGCAATTCTCGATATGCAAATGCCGAATATGGACGGCGCGATGTTAGGGGAAGCCATTAAAAAAGATGATCTTATCAGTGCTACTAAGTTAGTTATGCTTACCTCGCAGGGGAAACGTGGAGACTTAGATGAGTTAAGGGAGGCCGGCATTGAGGGCTACCTTCATAAACCGGTTGATCAATCCATACTTTATAATGCGCTGCTTCAAGTCGCAGGTATATCTAGTGATGATCAAAGGCTGATCACTTCTTATACTGTTCAAGAAGTGCCAAAATTCATGGCAAAAGTTCTTTTAGTCGAAGATAATGCCACCAATCAATTAGTCGCCAAAGGAATGCTCGGGAAGTTTGGTGTCAGCGTAGATCTTGCTGCTAATGGTCAGGAAGCAGTTCATGCATTATCAGGGATCCCTTATGATCTTGTCTTTATGGACTGTCAGATGCCTGTGATGGATGGGTATGATGCTACTCGACACATTCGAGATCCGCATTCAGAAGTACTTAATCATGCGATACCTATTATCGCGATGACAGCCAACGCCATGCAGGGAGATCGAGATAAATGTCTTGCCATAGGGATGGATGACTTTATTTCTAAACCTTTAGCCAACGATAAACTTCAGAGTGCACTGATGCAGTGGTTGCCTAAACAAACGTAGCAATTTGGCATTTAAATTTTTTTCAAACAGAGCGGAGTTTGCTCATAGGACTCGTTCATTTTTAGAACAGGGTTTTTAGAATAAATTTTCACCTTAAATAGCAGTCCAACGTATAGTCCACCTGATCTCATCCCGCTAAAGATTGATTGGCAATTCTTTCTAGCTGTAAAATAAACCATAAAAAAACCCCGGCAGAACCGGGGTTTAAAAAGAGGTTTAGAAAAAGTCTAAGTAGCTTAGCTTTTTCCGAGAGCCTTGGCGACTGTGATGCCGATGTCGGCAGGTGAGTCACAAACGTGGAGGCCACATTCTCTCATGATGGCTTTTTTTGCTTTGGCCGACTCATCAGCTCCACTGACGATAGCTCCAGCATGACCCATGCGGCGTCCGGGAGGTGCTGTGTCACCGGCGATGAAACCGATGACAGGCTTTTTGACGTTATCTTTGATGTAGCGCGCTGCTTCTATTTCCATAGATCCACCGATTTCACCAATCATCACGATGGCTTCAGTTTCTGGATCGGCTTCGAAGAGTTCGAGGAGGTCGATCATCTTGGTTCCGATGATGGGGTCTCCGCCGATTCCGACGCAAGTGGTTTGGCCTAGACCGACTTCACCCAACTGGTGGGCAGATTCGTAGGTCAGTGTTCCTGACTTTGAGATAAGACCGACACTTCCCTTGTTGGCGATGAAGGCGGGCATGATGCCGACCTTGGCTTCACCGGGCGTGAGTAGCCCTGGGCAGTTGGGTCCAACGAGACGAGAGTTGGTGCTCTTCAGAAACTGATAAGCGTCTCGCATGTCGCCGACGGGGATGCCTTCAGTGATGCAGACGATCAGTTCTATGCCAGCACTGGCAGCTTCCTTGATGGCGTCAGCAGCGAAGGGAGGGGGAACGAAGATGAGAGAGACGTTGGCGCCTGTGGCTTCACGTGCTTCCTTGCAGGAATTGAAGACGGGGACCTTGCCATCGAGGGCCTGTTGGCCTCCTTTTCCGGGAGTCACTCCACCGACGACATTGTCACCATACTCATGGCATTGACCGGCGTGGAAACTTCCTTCTGAGCCGGTGATGCCCTGAACGATGATTTTGGAATCTTTATTGACGAGAATCGACATTTTTTTGCTCCTTTAATCTCAGGCTTTAGCGGCTTCAACGACTTTCTGGGCGGCTTCGGCCAGATTGCCTGCGGGGATGATGTCCACATCGGAGTTGGCGAGCATCTCCTTGGCTTCTTCGGCGTTGGTGCCAGCGAGGCGAACCACAACGGGAACGTTTAGGTCGTCCATGCTTTTCACAGCTTCAATGATACCTCCGGCAACACGGTCACAGCGGACGATGCCACCGAAAATGTTGATCAGGATGGCCTTCACACTGGGATCGGCCGTGATGATCTTGAAGGCGTTGCGAACCGTTTCGACGCTAGCTCCACCCCCAACATCGAGGAAGTTAGCTGGGTCGCCACCGTGGAGTTTGATGATGTCCATGGTTGCCATCGCGAGTCCCGCACCATTCACCATACAGCCAACGTTTCCGTCCAGCTTGATGAAACTGAGGTTGGACTTGCTAGCTTCAACTTCAGCAGGATCTTCTTCGTAGATGTCGCGCATTTCGGCGATATCTTTTTGGCGATAGAGGGCGTTGTCGTCGATATTGACTTTGCCGTCGAGTGCAAGAACGTTGCCTTGGTCAGTGAGGACCAAAGGGTTGATCTCTACAATAGAAGAGTCAGTGGCTTCGTAACACTTATAGAGGTTCATGAGGAGCTTGATGCAGCTCTTGAGGGCGTCGCCTTCTAAACCTAGGGCCGAAGCCAGGTTTCGGGCTTGGAAAGACTGAAGGCCATAACGAGGCTCGATAAGCTCCCTAACGATCTTCTCGGGGGTGGCTGCAGCCACTTCTTCGATTTCAACTCCACCTTCAGTAGAGACCATAACCACGTCTTTCCCCGCAGAGCGATCCAGAGTGATAGCAACGTAATACTCTTTGGCGATATCGATGGCCTCACCGACCATGATCTTACGGACCTTGATACCTTCGGCACCTGTTTGAGGGGTGACGAGTTGCATGCCCAGAATGTTGTTGGCGTGTTCTACGGCAGATGCGCGATCGGGGCAGAATTTAACTCCACCCCCCTTTCCACGGCCACCTGCATGAACCTGAGCTTTGATGACGAACTGAGACGCGCCCATGTCCTTTTCAACCTTATTGATGGCTGCATCCAAGTCCTTGAGGTCCTCGATGATGACCCCATCTTGAATGGGGATACCATAATCTTTGAAAAGATTTTTGCCCTGATACTCGTGTATTTTCATTTCTTCTCAGTCATCCTTTTGATATCGGGGCGGTCAGAATAGGGGAGAAGGGCAATCTTAAACCTCGATAATGGGTGTTTTCAAAGAGATGGCTTCTTGTTGCCCGAGCTCAACAAATAAGGTAAAAAATCCCGTCAAATAAGGCTAATTTGCACGATATTCCCATTCTGGGAAGCTTGGTCGTCATTTTTTCGCTGACCCTTCCCATTTCTTACATCTTCCATCGGCTTAAGTGTCCGGCGGTGATTGGGTATCTACTGACGGGTGTGGTGATTGGCCCCCATGCCTTTGGTCTGATCAAAGACGCCCACTATATCGAAGTTCTTTCCGAAATCGGTATAGTTCTGCTTCTCTTTACCGTGGGTATGGAGCTCTCTCTCTCGACCCTCATCAAGAATATGAAGACGGTGGTGGGAAGTGGTGCGACTCAGTTCTTCCTAAATTCTACGGTTTTCACTCTAGGAGCTTTGATTTGGGGGATGGAGCCACTTCAGGCGATCTTTTTCGCGACTCTTCTGAGCATCAGCTCGACGGCTATTGTGCTCAAATCATACACAGATCGCAATGAGTTGGATACCTATCACGGCCAGATCTCAGCGGGGATTCTGCTCTTCCAGGACCTTCTTGTGATCCCCCTCATGCTCCTGGCTCCCTTTCTGGCCGGAGTTGAGGAACTTGAACTAAACCGTTTGGGGTGGGTGATGCTTAAATCAGCCATAGGCATTGGAGCGATTTTTCTGGGAGCTCGACTCCTCGTTCCCAGACTGCTCAAGGCCTTTGTGAAATTAGGTGACCGGGAGATGCTCCTGCTTCTCATTATTCTCATCTGCATGGTCGGCGCTTGGGGAGCTCAGGAATTTGGGATTTCACTGGCGATGGGGGCCTTCATCGTCGGACTGATCCTTTCAGAGTCTGAGTACAGTCACGACCTGATTCCAGACATCCTTCCATTTCGAGATTTTTTCTCCAGCCTTTTCTTCATCTCTATAGGGATGATGCTTCAGGTGCAGTTTCTCTATGAGAACTTCTTTGCGGTCTTGGGGATCACTCTGCTCATCCTGACCGTTAAGGGTGGCCTCAATGTGATTTCAGTTTGGGTTATTGAGCGATCTTGGTATCGATCTGTCGTGAGTGGTTTTCGGCTTACTCAAGTGGGAGAGTTCAGCTTTGTCATTCTCGGAGCTTTTATTGGCTCGGGTACCATCAAAGATATTGATTTCCAGGCCTTCTTGGCCTGTGCCATTCTGAGTATGTTGCTCACTCCTTTTTGGATGCCTCTTTCTCTTTCTCTAGCAAAAAGGGTGATCAATATTGATACGACCAAGATTCCTGATCTAAAAAAGTTGGCTCCATCGATTACCGACCATGTGATCATTTCCGGTTATGGGAGCATTGGACAGTACCTCGCTCGTATTTTGACGGAAACGAGAGTGCCCTTTATAATTGTAGATAGGGACCATGAGGGCATCAGCGCAGCCACAGCGAAAGGGCTTAAAGCTGTTTATGGTGATCTCTCAAAGAAGACGATCCAAGACCTCTGTGTTGTTCAACATGCCAGAGCTCTGGTTTTTACGAGTGGTAGTTCTCAGGTGATAAAATCTGCTAGTTTGCAGGCTAGGAATATCAACAAGGGAATCTACATTCTTGTCATGTCAGGTTCGACACAGGATGTTGTCGATTACCTGAGCATCGGTGTTAACCGGGTAATTTCATCCGAGTTTGAAGCGACGGTGGAGCTGTTCTCCCGCATCCTGAATGAATTTGGCATTCCGGATAACTTGATCACCCAGTATGTTGAGATGGCTAGAGTCGAGGGTTATGGCATGTTCAGGGGTATCGAAGCCAACGAAGCCAGCATGAAAGAATACTACAATTACCTGTCCAAATCAACGACCTTCACCTATCTTGTGATGGGCCATTCTCGATTAGTGGGGATGACCTATGAGGAGTTAAATTTGGAGGAACACTGTAAGGTTGCTGTGATCAGTGTTGTTAGAGGAAACGATTATTTCACTGACCCCAAGGATTTGAGCTTCCATGCTAACGACCTGCTTGTTCTGGTGGGAAATCATGGTCACTTGGACAAAGCTAAGCACTATCTGGACGATTTTCATCGAGACTCAAGTGAGTCGCTGATGGAAGGCGATAAAGCAGACCCTAGCTAAAGGGAGTGACCTTTCCAAGCGAAAGGTCGCTTTTATAGAGATGTTTAAGTATGGTTGCGAGCCTCCTCGCCCTTAACTCAGGTTCCGTCGATAGGTGCTTTTCTTCGGACAAGTTGAAGGGGTAGGCCGAAGGGGCAGCGCAAGAATGGCGTGCCAAAGCCTTCTTCATCCATTCCATCGTCATCGATCAGAGTGGCTCCAGCGTCCTCAAGTCGTTTGATGTCAGCCAATAGATCCTCACTCGTGAAGGCAAGGTGGAAAGCAGAATGATGTAGATTGGGAAGGTCTAAATAGGGTTTCTCGGGATTGTTGTAAATTTCCATAATGCCGGGAGCTTCGCCGAGGAAGGCGACGTAGACTGGAGACTCAGAGAGAACATGAATGGGCATGCCCATGTGTTCTTTGTACCACTTGATCATGGCCGGGGCTTCTTTGGCATTGAGGGCCAGATGTTCAATTCGCATGATGGGTACCTTATTGGAAAGTTTAGGGTCTAGGTTTATTCTGGTGTATCTTGAACGTGGAAGGTCAGTCGTCGGATCACCCGCGAGACGGCCATAAATGCAAACGTGCCCGTAACCCAAGAGGCACTCCCGTACCCAAAGTCACAGCCAAGATTGGCACCCTCGCGATTGGGTCGGTTTTTAGTGCACACGGTGCCATCTCCCTGAGGAAAGACTTTGTGCTCTGCCGAGAAGACACATTCAACCATGAAGCGAGACCTTGGGTTTTTCGAAAAGCCAAAGTCTCTCTTGAGTTTGGCTCTCACTTGAGTGAGAAGTGGATCACTGTGTGATCGATTGAGGTCAGAGACGACGATGCGAGTTGGATCCACGGTTCCTCCAGCAGCGCCAATGGCGATGACGGGAATCTTGGCACGCCGACAACCCGCGATGAGCCAGCATTTTGGGGTGAGGCGATCAATCGCATCGATCACCACGTCAAAACCCATGGAGAGGGTTTCTTCTCGAGTTTCTTCCGTGAAAAATTGCTGAAGGGCGTTGATCTCAACTTCAGGTTGAATCATCCGAACCCTTTCAGCCATCGCTTCAACTTTGGGGCGTCCAATGTTCCCATCCATGGCGTGAACTTGGCGATTGACATTGCTATAGCATACATCATCCCAATCGATGATGGTGATTTTTCCTATGCCAGATCTGGCTAGAGACTCGACCGCCCAACTGCCAACTCCGCCGATACCGACCACTGCGACGTGAGATTTTCGCAGCACATCCGCTTTCTGGTCGCCCAGCAATCGTGCCATTCCGGCAAATCGCTGTTCGTAGGAACCTGGCTTGGTATTCACAGGGAGGGTTAGCAGCCCATGTTTCGTATGACTACTTATTGACGGGGCAGAGATACTCAACCAGAGTGCCAACACCGAAGCCTCGGCCTCCCTTGCTGATATGGCCACTGTCGTCGTCACCGAAAGCCGGACCTGCAATGTCGAGGTGAGCCCAAGGCACATCTTTCACAAATTCTTGGAGAAAAAGTGCGGCTGTGATAGATCCTCCTCCGCCACCGCCGATGTTTTTGAGATCGGCAACGGGGCTTTTGATTTTCTTTTTTAGCTTCTTGTTGAGAGGCATGTGCCAGAGTTGTTCTCCGCCTCTTGCTGAGGCTTCTAGTAGTCCTAGGCAAAGATCTTGATGATCGCTGTAGAGGGCGGCTGTTTGTTCTCCAAGAGCTGTGATACAAGCCCCCGTTAGAGTTGCGAGGTCAATGATCTCGGTAGCACCCTTATCAACGGAGTAACTGAGGGCGTCAGCGAGAGTTAATCGGCCTTCGGCGTCAGTGTTGAGAATTTCAACGGAGGTGCCGTTTCTACCCTTTACAATGTCGCCTGGGCGAGTGGCGTCACCATCGGGCATGTTTTCCGTTGCGGCCACAATGGCATGAACTTCAACATCAGCTTTGAGCTCGGCGAGTGCCGTGATCGTGGCTAAGACTGCGGCAGCACCACCCATGTCCATTTTCATCGTCATCATGGAAGCTCCGCCTTTCAGGCTGATTCCACCCGTATCGAACATGACACCTTTGCCGACCAGGAAGACCTTTCGTTTGCTCTTGGTTTTGGGTTGATAGGTGAGGTGAATGAAGGCAGGAGGGTTTTTTGTAGAACCATAAGCCACTGAGAGAAAAAGGTTCATCCTTTCTTTTACCAAATCTTGTCCTTGAATGACTTTGGCTTTCATGCCATAATCTTTGGCAAGTTTTTTAGCCTGTTGAGCAAGAGCCTTAGGGGGAAGTTGGTTACCCGGTTCGTTGACCCAATCTCGAGCTCGGGCAATGGCCGTGGCTAGAATTTTGGCCCTACTGGCGATGGCCGACAAACCATTTGGGTTTTTCCCTACGAGTAGAAGTTTTGTTTTGAAAGTTTTTGCTTTGTCATCTTTCTTCTTGTATTTATCGAAGCTATAGAAGCCTAAGTGAGCTCCCGTCAGGAGTGACTGCAGACAGACGCTTTCGTCGAGGAAATGAGGCTGAAGAATCTGGACACTT
>Ga0233432_10005652_pt1 | contig 10819 bp, 8 predicted proteins | sample SI_122_August201_6_FD_179870 | JGI IMG/M metagenome (GOLD analysis project Ga0233432, IMG submission 179870) | Seawater microbial communities from Saanich Inlet, British Columbia, Canada - SI_122_August2016_10_MG | ecosystem: Environmental > Aquatic > Marine > Inlet | place: Canada: British...
ATAATGTGATGATGACTGCTCATATTACTATTGATGGCTGAGCATTTTATTAAAAATATTTTTCATGTAAAATTCAAGCAAATGTTTTGCGTTAAACAGACCGTGTGTTTCGTTTTAGAGACCTTTTCATCTCACAGATATTTTCACAATAGAAAAATATAAAAATTTACTGATAAAAAGGAAATAGTTATATGACGACAAAATCATTAATGGGAGGGCGCTTCTTCACGTTCAATACTGTATGTACGCGTGAACCAAATCGAGGTGAATGGACGGAACAGATTTCTTCTTGAGGTTAGTCCCTCCTCACCTATCATTATAATCCTATTCTCTGAATCGAAGAGACCATCCTGGGGACGATATGCTAAAAAGAACTGATGTTTTTTCCTTAGTGGAATTGCTGGTCGTCATTGCCATCCTCGCAATCCTGATGAGCCTGTTAACACCTGCTATGAAAAGGCTCATGTTTGATTCAGAAATGCTGAAATGCGTCATGAATCTCAAAGGACAAGGGGTCGCCTACAACATCTACTGTGATGACAGCAACGATATCTACCCGGGCATCAACAGTGCAGGTCAAGTCCGAGCCAACATTTACTCTAATGGAGGTGAATTGGGCGCCCAACTGGGTCCTTATTTCTCAGCTGGTGATAAACTTGGCAACAACTCCTACTCAAATGTTGAGAGTTCCTTCAAATGCCAGATCGGAAGGGATTATCAAAACTGTAGCACCGTTAGATATCGCGAGGGCAAAGTCTACTACGGTCTATTCTTCAATGACCAATCACCCTATGCCACCAGCAACAATGCCGCAATGAGGACTGACCTGCAGAATTCCAATCTCATGCATTCCATCGGGGACACTTGGACCATGAATCTCGTCCACGATAGGCGTAATTGGGGATATCAAGGAGACAAAGGCCTTCAATTCAAGGTTCTCGCCATGGATGGAAACAAAATCACTCGAGGCTGGGGATCCAGTGAGGGCATCTACACCAACCATTTCAGGAACCCCATCGACCTAAGGCCGGCAACGGGTTGGGGATCCGGTTTTAATCCGCATCAATCCAGGATTGGCCAGGCAGTGGTTAACTATCTCTTCGATGACGGCAGCACGAGAACTGAACAGTTTCATTATGAAGATATCTTCTCCACAGAAGGTGGTGGGTGGAACGTTCGCAATCCTTCTGGAGCAGGGTCCGACACATGGATGGTCCCAAAATCCTACGCCGTCAAACAATAGTTAGAAGGCAAAAGGTCACCCGACTTCCAGTTTCCTGACTTCAAAAAAGGTCAGGATCATGATCGTCCTAGCTACAGATCAAAATTAACATAGATCTTCGGATAGATTGGGCTATTTTACCCATTATTCTTTTCAGACTCAGAAATAATGAAGTCCACCCTCACGAAAGATCAGATATCGACCTATCGAAATGATGGAGTCGTCGTTCATCGCAACCTACTCAATGAAGATGAAGTCGGGGTATTGAAAGAAGCTGTTCTATCCAGCGTGGAGTCTCTAGGAAAGAACAAGGTTGCCGGCAGCGACGATGACCGCGTTGAAAAAGAGGACTATTACTCCAAGGTCTTCACCCAGCGACTCAACCTCTGGAGAATCAACGAGACCATCAAGGGCTTCATGTTAGGGCCCGGCATCGGGAAGATGATCACCGACCTCGAAGGGGTGGATGGCTTCCGCGTGTGGCACGAAAGGATAGGAATTTGCTTCTAAAACACGACCGACCTGGCGTTTCCTTCACCAAGCGAGGCAATGAGGTCTACGGACGAAGTGCCGCTTCAAAAAGTGGTCTTTTCATTGAAGGCCTTGGCTGTGATCTTCACATGAAAACCGACACCACGGAAGTCGTTAAGGGCAAAGGCCTCACCGGCATCCGAATTCACGGTGGAGATAGTTATCTCATGCGGTGGGGAGGTGCTTTTATCGGCAGACTTTTTTTGCTCGTCGACGGTAAGTATTGGGTGATTGTCGATCGGCAGGCTGCAGGAGGCAACTGCATGGAAGCCAGATTTCACACCTTCGCAGACTCAAGCCATGGCAAAGATTGGGTCAAACTCAAAAGCGGAAAAGAAAGCATGACGATGACCTTCAACTCTTTTGATAAGGCCGTTGTTCAGAGCTCCTCCGGCATGCCCACCTATCCAGATGAGATGTCGACCATCTACCGATGGATCACTTCAGAAAGAAAGAATGATAACCTCTTGGTGACCGCCATGAACCCAGGAAAAACCAAACTCGGCATCACCATGGAAAGGGAGCAACGAGGGGCGGTCTCCATCAAGATCAGTGAGCCAGGCAAAAGGGCTCGCACCATCCGAGTTAGTAAAGACCTTCGTTTACTTTAATCTCAATGTCAGCTTCCCCAAAAGGGAAGATGACTAAACCTCAACATAAAAAGTTGAACTTATGGCCTCTAATTTTAGATTCAGTCTTGAGAAGGGCATTACACCAATTTGATGGCCCTCTTCATCCAAGCTCGTCACTTTTCCTGTCATTGGGTTCCACTCTTTTAACTTCATTTGGCCTCGGAGGTCAACGTCTACCTCAACCCTTTGATCCGTTGAGTTGGCAAAGAAAAAGATATTGCGACCGTCTTTAACTTTGTGAAGATAGGAAAGCATCCCCGAGTGTTTATCCTGAACTGGTGGTCGGCTTCCACTCTGAGGAAGAAAAGTAAAGCCTGGGGTTTTTCCCATAAAGGACACATCAGGCAACATATTGGCATCAGATAAGGCCGCCTCAAGAGGCCCCCCCTCCTCAGTGATCTCTGGCACAAAGTAACAGGCCCCACCCAATCTGTTGACACTTTTGGAATATCCTGTTTTAAAATCAACAGGTTTTGAAAATAAGTCATGGATCAGGGCACATACCTTATCATCCTGCCCAAACTCAGCAGACTTGGAGGGTAGTCGAGTGGTAGCGATCACCTTTCCTCCAGATTCATAGAAGGTCTTAATCTTTTCCAGGTTACTCAAATGAATGGTTGAAACACAAGGTAGCACAAGAACTCGGTACGACTCAAAATTAACCTCGTTCCTCAAAATCATAACATCTTCTTCTATTTTACATTTAGCGTCTAGAACCTCAGGATGAAGGATAGTGAAGTCTCGACGTATCGATCCCGTGAGTAGATCGCTTAACAGATTAAAGTCAGACCCATCCTCAACGGCAAGTCCGGGGTGAGGGCTCATGTTCATTTCAAAATGAGCGTAGGACTGCATGGAGGCGATGGGATAGAGGACTCCAATGTCCGCAACATGCCTCCCCCCCTGAAGCAGAAGAGAAACTCGTGAAGCCCAAGTATTAAAACGGGAAAGTTCAGGTCCTATCTCTTCCGAAAAGTGCGAGAGCAGAGGAGGAATCCCTACCTCCCCAGGATTGTACCACATTCCGTGGGGAAAGAGCATGTTGGCACCACGAACCATGAGCTCCATTCCCGACCGATAGAGCATTTCTTTACGAAATGGCGTTTCATAATTTCCATATATCTCAACGGCCGTCAAGGGTCTGTCATAATTGTAGGAAGCCGAACTCGTGAGCTTATATCCAGGTCGACCATGACCGTAATAGTGAATCGAATCGATCATGGGAATGTCACAGTGCTGATAGAATTTGATCTGATCTCCCCCAAGAAAAGTCGGCTGGGGGTGATACTGGCCCATGGCATGTCCAGTGCAGCCAATCTCATGACGACGACACCATTCATTTACTTTTCGAGGGAAGCCGTTGCTCATAAGTTCAGCACGGAAACCCAACAGAGCAACCCGAGCAGCCTTGGTCTCAGGGCCGATCTCGTGCCACAGAGCCGGATAATACTCAACAGGGCTGTAACCATTTTTCTCCTCAAACTTCTCGTTAAAAATGGGCGACCACGTTGTGAGCCCCCCCTTTCGAAGGTTGATGTCATCAAAATAACCAAACTTAATGGTTGAACCAAAATACTCTTTAAACCTCTGATGATGCTCTTCATAGGTCAGGTCACAAAACTTTTCGACGGCATCAGGATTGAGGTAGTCGATCATTTCCCCAACATGACGACAAGAGAAGACCATTACCTTCCAAGGACCAGCTGGAGCTTCCCAACTTAGCTTATACGCGCTGAGGTGATCAGTTAAGATCATTCGCTCAAAGGTTTCCGTATTTAATGCGACAGCTCCCATTCTTAAGCCATCAGACAAACACAAAGAAACTTCACTTGGCCCATCGATCTCAATTTCTATTTTTTCTAGCAGAGACGTTGTGTACTCTGGGTAAACCTCCAGAACCCTTCCGCCCGCTGAACCCGAAGGGAAGTTGATGTCGTCATAAAAGATGACGCTCATCTGAAGCTCTTGTGCATTTCTCAGTATTTCACCATAATGCCAGAAATAGTCCTCACTCAAATAAACAGGCTCTGTCTTGCTCATCGGCAAAATAGTGACACCAGAAAACCCACTTTTATCACGTGATGCAATGAGTTGCCGTTTGGTCTCTTCTGTATTCAGAGGTCCATTTAGATGCCAAAGGGGCGTTGGCCTTAAATGCCAAGGAGGATCCTTAAAATCTTCTTCTTTAAAACCTCCAGACTCCATGACATAAGTTATCATAAAGGAAAACGTTTTTCAACATTCCATTAAGAAGACTCCCAAGAATTTTCCTAGATAAAGTTTGGGGGAATGTGATAAGATGAAACTTTTTCTTTACATCAAACCTAGGATAACAATCCTCTTGATCTGAAGAACCATCCCCAATATCATCTTAGGATCCCTAAATACCCTTTGAAACGAATTTTTGGAGCCATTTTTATGAGATTCCCCTTTCTCTTTCTTCTCGCCCTTGCTGTTACTTTTAGCCCGATTTACGCCAAAAAAAAGAAGAAAGCTAACCCAGCTCCCATCGTCTTGAGCGAGGAAGGGAAAGCCCTCGAAAAACAATACTCTGAAGAGCTCGTCGCCCTAAGAGAAAAAATAAAAACCTCCCTTCCCAATATCTCCCAAGAAAAAATAGCGACCTACAGCCAAAGCATCGAAAACGAGAAAGCAGCAAAAGTAAAACTTGCTGCAGCTCAAAAAGAATTCGGGAGGATCAAGAAAGGTCACGGCCTAGTCGGTCATTCCAAGAACCACTGGATTCCCAAAGCAGAGAAAGGTGTCGCCAAAGCTGAAGATGAACTAGCCAAAGCTCAAACACCTGAGGAGAAGAAAGCTAAAGAAGCGGCACTCGCCAAAGCGCAAAAAGGCTTGGAGGCCGGACATGACGCCCTCAAAGAACGTCAGGCTCTTCTCGACGAGGCCCTAAAAGATGAACCCGTTCTCACCAAAAACCTAAACGCCGCCCAAGAAGCCCTTAAAACTGCTCAATTTGAAGCCCTAGCTTCTCTTAAAAGTCTAGGGACCACAGAACTTCTCCTTCAAAAAGCCCTCGATGCAGACCTCACTAAATACGTTGTTCTACTGGAAGGCACTCCAACTGGTTTGGCCGCCTTTGCTCAAGAAAATGAAGAGAACAAAGCCCTCATCACCGAGTTACTCAACTCTCCAACTCTGATGTTTCAGATACTCGTTGCCGATGGGCCCTTCCACCCTGAGAGCGATGACACGATTGGCGGAGCCTACGGACCTGCCATGAAAATCTACAAATCCATTCAGAGCCGTTGCAAAGACACTCATCAAACAGGGCTATTACAGAAACTTGCCCTGGCCATCTCCCTTGTCCACGCAAAACCTGTTTCCCAAAGGAACCCTGTCGGCAACGTGGATGCACCTGGATTCGTCGACCCCATCTCTCGTTACGAACACTACAAAAAAGCTCACCTCGAAGGTCACCTTGATCCTAGCTTCAAAGACTTTGACGTCTGGGACCTCAAATATGTCGTCTATGGAAGTGAACCTGATGACACCTTGAAATGGGGCCGAGAAATGCTCAACAACTATTTCCCAGCTCACGTTTCTGACCCTGACTATCGATGGCGATACGTTGCTACCGTTAAAACCGACGTGCGGTACGGATCCCAAGACAACAAGTTCGATAAACCAGAACTTCAGTTCTTTCAGAACATTCTCTGCAATGGTGGGATCTGCGGAAGGCGAGCCTTCTTCGGCCGTTTCATCCTCAGAGCTTTTGGTATTCCAACCACCGCCCGCCCACAACCAGGACACGCAGCCCTCACCCACTGGACCCCAGACGGATGGGTGGTCAACTTAGGTGGTGGCTGGGGCATTGGGCACACCAAGACCCGTTACAACCGAGACAGAGACTTCTTGGCCAACACCCAAGCTAGAGAGGTGCCAGAAGAGTACCTGAGGGTTAAACGAGCCCAATGGATTGGAGACGTCCTCTCAGAAAAACGTGTCTTTGGTCTAGAAAGAGGCGAACCTGGTTTTTGGTATGGCATATCTCTCTATACACAACGGGACATCATCGAACGAGCCAAAGCTGTCACCCTCGCTGCCGTTGGCACAGACCTCGGCGAGGCCAATGAGTCCAAGGTCAAAGAGAAAGTCAAAACCTTCTCCATCACCGATACCGATAGAGTCATCAGCGTGGATGACGAAGGAGCCATCAACATTCCAGCAGCGGCCACCAGTCGCCCAAAAAACAATACGGCAAAAATCAACTTTATGGAAAGCAACCTTGGAGGCGTTCAGTTGCATTATCGCCGACAGGGCAATGGCAATGAAGACTTTGAATACACCTTCGACGTTTCAAAAGGTGGAACCTACCAACTCACCGCAAGAGTGGTCACTCCAAGCTGGAGACAACACCTCTATGTTTCAGCTAACGGAGATCAGGAGAAAGTCGACATGGCTCTCCCCTACACCATTGGCATGTGGGACACCACCGAACCCGTCACCGTCAATCTCAAGGAAGGAAAGAACGTCCTTACCTTTAGCCGGGGCCATGAAGGGCTCAAAGGCATCTCCATCAGAGACTTCACCTTAGCTCCGCTATAAGAGTACCCCCCGAACTCTGTAGGTAATCTTTCCCTCCGATGAGTTTTATATCGTAAAGACCCCAGATGGTTTCACTGGTGGCCCAAGGGCGAGCTGGGGTGGCTTAAAACCATCGAGAACCCTGACCCTCCGCATTCAGGAAAGGATAGGAATTTGCTTCTAGAACCCCGGCTCTAATTATATGGTAAAACCCTCCTTCAATATTGATTCGTCCTTGTCTGGGCATTAATTAAGTTATTAAGTTAACGATGTCCCCTTCTTATTTACAATAAGGTGTCTCGGCCCAGGCGAGCATAAGGCTAGTCATTCCCCAGGAGGCGCTAACTGGCCAGAACTCCCCTGCAGAGCCAAGGCAATCGGCGACATTGATCTGTTCAGTTAGCATGCCCGGAGATACGGGTGCCGATTCAATTCGTAGGTTCCCGGCCTCATCAGATCTCCGACATCTCCCCATCATTTCCCACTTTGTAACAGGCAAGCAGTTAATGGCGGCCGCTATAATATCCTCATAGAGTTGCTTCCAGTGAGTATCACCAGTAACAAGACTCAAATCGTAGAGAAAACGTGCACTGGACACACAGATACCGGGGCCCACATGTCTATTTTGCACATTGGCAATCACACCTCCACAGACATTGACCCCATCCAGAGCCGATCCTTTGGGGAAAGGCGGGGTCCAACCGAGGACCCAACTAGCAAAGAGATGAGCTGCTGCCAAGGCATCAGTTAAAAAGATTTCTTCGTCAAAAATATTATAGAGTGCAAGCAGTGCCTCAGTGAGCGCAGCTGCTGCTTCACTATCGTCGGCATTTTCAATGTCGAGGGGGCCTCCACTCACCCGTCCTTTATGGGCGTGGGTTGCGAGGTGTTTTGCTGCTTGACGAGCAACCGATTGTAACTGAGGGTCATCGGGCCACTCTTTAAGCGCTTCAACAATAGCGAGCAGCGCAAAGGCACCGGCTGTGGTGCCACCGCGTTTCAAAACTGGTTCAGGTTTAGACCAATCCCAAGCGTAGCCAAAATCTTCATACCGTTCCCACAGACTGCACAGAGCCTTAACACCCTTATGTGCAGAGGCCTTCCATTCTGGATGAACCCTTCCCTGCTCTTCCTCTGCCTTTGTCGCACGCAGGAGCCACAGGCAAAAATCAGCGGGCATACGAATTGAACAACCTTCTGCTATATACCCCAAATTATTATGCCACTGTTTCCCATCGAAGACGGGACGAGCCAAGCCGTGTTCACCGGGGGCCTCCCGAGCCAAGAAGTCCAAGTTCGCTCGTGCGTAATCCGCATGTTCTCCTCCAAGGGCTAAAAGACCGCGGGCCGTCATCGGCCCCCCACACCATCCGGTGATCTGATGCCAATCCAGAAGAAAGTCTGCATCGCCAGGTTGAGTGGGTGAATCCGGCTCAAAGGCATTTATGAGGCAAGGTTTTCCCCCAAGTTCTCTTCCGTGCTCTGTGAGCATCCAGTCTCCCACCAGATGCGCTGCTTCTTTAAGGCCTACCTTTGGTGTGACGGTATCGTCATACCCAGGAACCCGTCGGTAATGATTAAAAAGATGTTTAAAAAGAACTTGGGGCTTTTCTGCGGGTAAGTGTTCTACCTGAAACCACGTGCGTAAGGAGTCGCGATGATTAAGAATGGCTGGGGGCCGGGGACTCTCATCCCATTGAGTATGCTTATATCGACGAGAAGCGAAAACCGGAGCCATATGCCACAGGCTGCCGTCATCCCGATCAATAATCCCGCCATTCCACCCCTGATGGCATTCGGGAGCCCCGCTAAAGGCAAGGCCATTTCCCTCGCCATCCATGTGAAGCACAACGGGAGACGTCGCCTCGGACCAGGGGCATTCCATCCGGCCATTTTTGAGGGTGGGTATATCTTTGATGGGAAGCCCTTCATTGCCGTTATAGCATGCTCCAGGTATGAGGGTGTAACCACTTTCTGAGAAATTAGTGGAAAGGCGAATCCCTAAGTGGACCGCGAGGGGTATATTTCCAATCCATACAATCCCCGCATACCAACGCCCCTCTTCTGTCGGGTGAACCGATAGGTGAAGTGTGCCACCATCGCAGGACAGAATACTACCTAACCCCCCAGACGGTGAATCTTCTAGAGCGGGAAAGGGAACAACTTTGCCCGCTAGCATGGCATAAAAAGAGATATTTTCGTCAAGATGTTGTATTTTAGAATTCATGTGTATTGCCATTATGTACTGATGGAGGCCATGTCGTGGTCGAAAAGCTTTGTCTTCTCAGCAACTAAGTTATAGAAAAATGTAGGCTCACCTTCTTTCAGCCAGTTATGCAATGTGGCACGCGTAGAAAAAGCTTTTCCTTGTCGTCTTTTCCTCATCTCCTTTTCAGTACTTCCAACGATTGCCATGAGGCGACTGCCATCAAGTGTCGCCTCAATGGGATTGTTGGGCCATCTTCCTGCAAAGATCCGGTCTAGACGGCTCCTATTCGCCAAAGAAGGTCGACCCGTTACTCAAATGCTTCCTGCAGTAATCCTCATTCAATTCAATGCCGTATCCCGGCTTGTCGTTCAGGACCAAGTAGCCATCTTGGTAGAGTGAGCCATTGTGTTGAATGACATTATCCGCACACGCATTCTCCATGACCATGAAATCTTTAATGGTTGCGCAGGCATGGGCCTGGGCGTAGGTGCCGACTGGTGTGCACATGTTGTGGCAGAGCGTCTTCATTCCATACAACTCGCCCAGATCGGCGGTACGCTTGAGCTCCATCAAACCACCGCAATACTGTCCGTCTGGCTCGATGATGGTGCAGATACGCTTTTCAATCCAGCGATGAAAATCCTTCCTGGTGGTCATCTGCTCCAGAGCCACAACGGGCATCTTTCCGCTAGTGACAATGCGTTGGTAGTGCTCGGTGTGTTTCCCGTAGCGCATTGGATCCTCGATAAACCACAGATTGACAGGTTCGATCAACTCAATGAACTTATCTGTCTGTTCGGATGTCATTCGCCAGTGGAAGTCGACGCCGATCTGGATGTCAGGACCGACTGCCGCTCGCATGGCCTTCAGAATCTTCACCCATTCCCGTACACCGCCACCACCGCGGTAGATGTCGACTTTCATTGCCCTAAACCCGGATTTCTTTGCGAGAAGCGCGCATGCCACCCAGGCTTTGGGGTCTGTCGTTTTGGGCGTGTCTGCAGGTGCGAGGTCGTAGTAGACCTTTATCTTGTCGCGAAACCTTCCTCCCAGCAGGTTGTAGGACGGGGTGTTCAGTATCTTTCCCGCGAGATCCCAAAGCGCTGTCTCAATGCCCGAGATAGCGCCCATGTCCGTGTGCCCTGCGGCAATCATCTTGCACCTCAGATAGTCTACCCGTAACGGGTCCTCGCCTATGAGCAGCGTCTTGTACTTCTTGATCAGGCCGGGGATATGCCCTTTCTTGGGCCGTGCTTCGCCCAGGCCATACACCCCGGCATCAGTGGTGATCTTAACCAGGTGGCAGACGTACTCATCCTGTATGGAGGCGACCTGCACGTCACGGATTGTGACTGACCCCAGTTTACGCTGTAGTTTAGTGGTGTTTTGTGGCTCAGCGCGAGCAATGTGCGGGCGTGTCAGGAGGGCAGCGGTCGCTCCGCCAGTGAGAGCCAAGAGATTTCGGCGACTAGTCTTTGTTCCATCGGTCATGAGTAATATTCTATCCTTTTTCTATGCCTAACGCTGCGTTCACGCGCGCGGTTTACCGCGTCGCTGTGCAACGCTTTGTTCTGCTCAGTTAGTGGCCAACGCAATTCCTCTGATCTCGTTATGTCTAATCTCACCCAGGCAGTTGTCCAGAGCTGGAGCGACGGCGCAATAGAAATGATGCAGACTCTT
>Ga0233432_10005657_pt1 | contig 10813 bp, 10 predicted proteins | sample SI_122_August201_6_FD_179870 | JGI IMG/M metagenome (GOLD analysis project Ga0233432, IMG submission 179870) | Seawater microbial communities from Saanich Inlet, British Columbia, Canada - SI_122_August2016_10_MG | ecosystem: Environmental > Aquatic > Marine > Inlet | place: Canada: British...
TAATATTCTTCGAGATATTGACCAATTTAAAATTTTACTTTTTTTAAGATATCTACTTGCAATTAGTAAATCACTTTTATTTTTTTTAAATAATCTAATATTTTTTTTTAACTCTGATGGCTTATGAGAAAAATCAGCATCCATTTCTATAAAAATTTGATCTAAGTTTTTATTAAATAGTTTCTTAAATCCATATATAACCGCAGAACCCCTTCCTTTCTTATTTTTTCTATGAAAATAAATTACTTTATGAAGATTATTTTTTTTTAAAATTCTACCAACATTATTTTTTTTTGAATCATCAACAATACATATATAAGCATGTGGCACATATTTTTTAATATTTTTAATTAAAGGCAAAATATTTTTATCTTCATTAAATGTGGGAATTACAATATTTATCTTTTTCATTTAAAAAAATATTCAATTTTATTATTAAATTTAGTGGGTTTCCATCCTAATTTCTTAATTTTTTTATTATTGGAAATTAAAAAAGAAGGTTTAGATAAACTTTGAAAATTAATCTTTTTATTATATTTTTTGGAAAAAATTGTAGCAATTTTTCTTAAATCAAAACTTATGCCAGAGCCTATATTGTAAACACCAAATGCTTTATTTTTTCTTAGAGTATCTATTGCGAGGACAATATCTTTGATATTTAGAAAATCTCTGAAATTATTTAAATTCTTGAAAGTAATAATTTTATTTTTTGATTTAATCTTTTTAATAATATTTGGTATAACGTATGGTGATTTTTGTTTACTATCAGTAAAACTAAAAATTCTACCTATACAAAATTTTATAGAATTGTTTTTTAATAAATTTTTAATAAGTTTTTCAGCAATTAATTTAGTTTTTCCATATTTATTTTGTGGATTTGTAATATTTTTTTCATTAATTATTCTAAGTTTCAATGTTGGCTTATAAACATGGGAAGTTGATGCAAAAAAAAACCATTTGGGTTTATTTTTTTTTTTTAGAATTGAATTAATCAAGTTTAAAGTGCCATTAACATTAATATCATAAGCTTTTTTATAGCTTTTGTTAACTTCATCCACTGCAACTACTGCAGCAAGATGAATTACTATATCAAAATCCTTTTTTAAAACCCAATCTTCAACACTCTTTACATCTCTTATATCTTTCTTAAATTCATAAAATCTATAGGGTAATTTTCTTTTTAATTTTTTACCAAGCACTCCATTTGAGCCTGTTATTGCACAAGTAATCATTTCAAATTTGATACACTAAGTAGTAAATCACTTATTTTATCTAACTTTTTTTGAGTCAACTTAACTGTAGGAAGTCCAATAAAAAAACCTCTTTTATCAATTTCATTAGAATTTTTAAGTTCATGTTTGTTATATTTAATATCATATAGTTTTATAGCGGGTTGATTTACAAAATTACCACTAATAATTGGTCTGGTTTCTAAGTTATTATTATTTAAAAACTTTAAAAATTTATCTTTATTTTTTTTAAATTTAGGGCTTATTAATAATGGAAATCCAAACCAACTAGGTTTCAAATCTTTTTTATGATTAAAAAAAGTAAATTGTTCATTCCAATTATTTGATTTTTGAAGAGTATTAACTATTTTATTTCTATTATAATTTCTTATAGACATCATTTTAGATAGTCTTTTAAATTGATTTAATCCTATGGCTGCAGAAACTTCTAAAGGCCTTAAATTAAAACCAGAATTAATAAAATTAAATTTTTTATTCTTACTTTTAGTTAAATCTCTATCCCATCCGTGAGCTCTTAAAGTTTTTAATAAATCATAATCTTCTTTTTTTTTACAAGCTATCATTCCACCTTCACCAGCAGTAATTTGGTGTGAATAATAAAATGAAAAAGAACTAAAATCACCATAGGATCCAAGATATTTATTTTTGTATTTAGAGCCTAAAGACTCACAATTATCTTCTATCAAATATATATTTTTTTCTTTTGCAAATCTTTGAATTTTATCAATTTCAGAACAATTACCCAAAACATTAATCATCATGATAGCTTTAGTTTTTTTTGTTATGTTCTTTTTAATCAAATCAAGGTTAATAGAGAAAGAGTTTAAATCTACATCTATTAATTTTGGTGTTAAACCAGCTTGAATTACAGGCCACAATGAGGTGGCCCAACATACCGCCGGTACCAAACATTCATCACCAATTTTTAATCTATTTTTTTTTTTTGGATTTATTAAAGTAAATAAAGCCAACAAATTTGCTGAAGATCCTGAGTTTACCATTAAACAATAATTTAGTCCTAATTTTTTTTTAAAATAATTTTCAAATTCAATTGTTTTTTTTGACATTGTTAACTGTCTACTGATCAATACTTTAACAGCTTCTAATAAATCTTCTTTATTCAGTGCATCCTCATGTAATGGGTGATAAAATTTTTTATTGCTATTTTTTTTTATGTTAAATAAATTTAATAAATTTTTTTTCATAAATTTTTATAATCTAAAGTTATGTGATAATTAATTTAAATGTCACTTTAAATATATAGCTTATATATAGATTTTAAATAAGACCATTTCTAAAATTATTTTTTTTAGATTTCTGATAAAGCTTTAAATCTTTCATAAATTAATCTAATTTTTACACTTATACTAAGAATTGGTTCTGGTGGGATACGAGATGGTTCAATTTTAGACTCGATTATTAAAATTTCTTTTGTGTTGATATTGCTTGCTTTAAAAGCTATTTGTTCACCAAATAAAGTCCCCACACCAATGCCAGAACCATTATAACAACCTGCTGCAAATATACACTCATCAATTTTTTCAAAAATTTGCGAGCTATTTCTACTTCTAGATACAATTCCTGACCAACTAGTTTCTATAATACCTTCAGGTAAAGTTGGAAATCTTTTTTTAATTCCAAGCTTTTGATTTAAAGATCTTTTATCCAACTCTGATTTAATTGTTCTTTAGGACTGAGGCACTGTTGACTTCAAGTAATCCTATTCATTATTTTTTGTTGCTACTTAATTAAATTATAAATTATCTAATACAGCTTGTGCACATTCGATTGTATTACTTTCTCCACTCAAATCTTTTGTTCTATTTTTTTTATCCAATAATGTTTTTTCTACTGAAAACATAATTGCATTAGCTGCTTCTTTCTCACCAAGATGATCTAACATTAAAGCACCAGACCAAATTTGTCCTATAGGATTTGCTATACCTTTGCCTGCAATATCAGGAGCTGAACCATGAACGGGTTCAAATAGTGATGGAAATTTTTTCTCCGGATTTATATTTGCAGATGGAGCAATACCAATAGTACCGGTACAAGCTGGCCCTAAATCAGACAGAATATCTCCAAATAAATTTGATGCTACAACAACATCAAACCATTCAGGGTTTAAAACAAATCTTGCAACTAAAATATCAATATGAAATTGATCGGTTTCAATTTCAGTGTAATTTTTTTTATTAGCATCAAATCTTTCATCCCAATATGGCATTGTAATTGAAATACCATTAGATTTTGTTGCACTAGTTAATTTTTTTCTTTTTCGTGATTTTGCTATTTCAAAAGCAAATTTTTGCACTCTATCAATACCATGCTTGGACATTATTGTTTCTTGAAGAACTATTTCTCGCTCTGTTCCCTCATACATTCTACCACCAACAGATGAATATTCTCCTTCTGTATTTTCTCTAACAATAATCATATCAATATCGCCGGGTGTTTTGTCAGCTAATGGCGATTTAACTCCTGGAAATAATTTTACTGGTCTTAGATTGATGTATTGATCAAATTCTCTTCTAAATTTTATTAATGAACCCCATAAAGTTATGTGATCTGGGTATCTCTCTGGCATACCGACAGCACCAAAGAAAATGGCATCATGTTTTTCAATTTTTTCTTTCCAATCATCTGGAAGCATTTTTCCATGTTTCTCGTAGTAATCACACGATGAAAAATCAAATTCATCAATTACTAATTTAAATTGATGTTGTTCTGAAATTTTTTTTAAAACTTTTTGTGCTACTGGGACAACTTCTTTTCCTATTCCGTCTCCTGCTATTGATGCAATATTGTATGTTTTCATAAGATAATTTTATTAACTTTTTATATTAAATTGTATTGATAATCTCTAGCTTCAATTACCTCTTTAGGTAAATTTAACTCAACATCATCAATTTTTATAACTTCATCTTTATTTATGTCTTTTTTTAACACAGCGTTATCAGTAAGACCTAACGGCAATATGTTTTCTTGTTTAGATTTTTTAGAAGTTATCAATTTGCCTCTAGCACAAAAACCTCCCTCACCATCTAATCGCTCACCAATTTTTAAATCTTTTTTGGCATAAGCTGCTACATCTGCATTGTAATTTATAGATTGTCCTGTTGCCTTTTGATCAAGTGCAATTGCATATATTGATTGAGCAAGTTCTAAGCCTATATAATGATATGGTCTCCATATAGCTGAATAACTACCAGACGAGTCGGTCACCATTCCATAGTCTTTAAAACAATTTTTGACATATTGATTTTGAGCTTTAATTACTATGTAAACTCCCCATCTAAGATCATCTGGAATATCTTTATGATTTAAATCAATACTTGATATGACCTCAACTTGACCTTCATAATCAATTAATCCCCCTTCTACTTTTGGAATTAATTTTTTAGCAATATCATATACTCCAACTGGCGGGAAAGTTAATCCATTACTTGGGCATTTTAAGTTTGATGCATTACTGACTGCACACATTTCAATTGCAGATTTATCACCACAAAGAAAGCTATTAAACATTTTAGGGTTCATGCCAGATTCAATTTCAGCACGTTCTTTACTTAAACCATAGTGACCCCAAACCGTATCAGGTGTTGAGTATTCAAAATCTGGATGGTACTTTGTTCCTTTTCCTGCACAAACAACAGAAAAACCATTTAACTGTGCCCATTCAATTTGCTCCATAATTAATGAAGGCTGATCTCCATAGGCCATTGAACAAATAACATTATTTTTTTTTGCAAGATCAGCAAGGTATTTTCCACAAGTAACATCAGCTTCAACATTTACTAATATAATGTGTCTCTTATTTTTTATAATCTTTACAGCATGAACTGTTCCAATGATCGGATTTCCAGTAGCTTCTATAAAAATTTCAACGTCTCTATCTATTGCCTCATCTAAAGAAGTTACAAAATTTATTTTATCAACTGTCTCAGTACTTAAACCGCTCTTTAGACAGTTCTTTTTTGCATTATCAATATTAATATCAACAATAGTATCTATAGTTATTTTTTGTAGTTGATTATATTGAGCAAGAAACATACTAACAAATTTTCCACAGCCAATGAATGCAACTTTTATCGATTTTTTTCTGGATTGTAGTTTTGAATTTAAAAACATATCTTAATTTGGTTAATTAATTTGATTAAATCTATTCTATTAAAGTTTAACTATTTTAGTATTTTCAATTTTATTTTCAAAAAAATCTATAATGTTTTGAGCTGTTTCAATAGCCATATTTTCTAGACCTTCTTTTGTAAACGTTGCAGAATGTGGGCTCAACACTACTTTTTTATTTGTAATTAATGGGTTCGTTGATTCAGGTGGCTCTTTTTCAAAAACATCTATTCCAGCAAAAGCTATGATATTATTATCAAGGGCATTGTTTAAATCTTCTTCATTAACAACTCCACCTCTTGCGGCATTAATTATGATTGAACTATTTTTCATAAGTTTCATTTCTTTTAGAGTTATAAAATTTTTAGTTTCATCATTTAAAGGTAAGCTTAATGATAAAATATCAGCTTTTTTTAAACCTTCTTCAAGGGTTGCAATTTTTACTCCACCATAAGATGATATAGTCACATCATCAACATAAGGATCAAAAACTAAAACCTTCATATCAAAGCCAAGGCATTTTTTAATTAGTTTTTTTCCAATTCTACCAAAGCCAGCAATAAGAACTGTTTTATCAAATAGTTCAAAATTTTGTTCAATATTTAAATGTATTGCTTTAACAAAATCTCCATTTCTAACCATGGTATCAAACATGCTAACACCTTTATAAATATTCATAATCATAAACATTATATGTTCTGCGGGAGAAGTGGATGTTGAATTGTGCGCCACAAGCAAAGTAATTCCTTTTTCTTTTAAACATTTGGTGTCAACACTATCATAACCAACGCCATGTCTTGCAATAACCTTGAGCTTGTCACATTTACTTAAAATTTCTCTATCAATTTTACCTCTTCTAAGCGTAATCCCATCAAACTCAGGTAATTTTAATAAAAGATTTTCTCTCGATAGGTCAGTTACAATTTCACAGTCAAAATCTTTGTAACTTTTTAAAAGGTTAATACCTTTATCCTTCATGGTATCGATAATGCCAATTTTATGCATATTTTTCTTTCTATTTTAAGCTCTAAACCAGAGACCTTCTGGAAGCGGTACTAATAATAAATTTTTAAACCCAAAGTATAAAAGGAGAATAAATATACTACCTAACAACATGTAAGATACTATCTTCTTTAAAGGAATACTTTGCCCTGCATTAATTAAAATAAGTAAATTAAATGAAATTAAACTAGTTAAAATAAACCCAGCTCTTTCTAAAAAATATATCCAAGCAAAAAAAGTTATAATTAATAAAGGAATTTTAATAAATGAAACTTTTTCATTAATAACTTTAATTTCTAATTTAAATGAACGAAATATTAAAATTACAGATAAAATTAGTAGTGCTGTTGTTATTGCATATGGAAAAACTGAACCAAAAGGGCTTAGGGTGCTTGCTTCATAAAAAAGAAGGAAAGATAACAAAATAAGACAAATACCTGAAATAAAGGATATTTTATCCCTAACAAATTTAAGCATTTTTTCTCCTATTATAAATTCGTTTTAAAGTAGGGAGGAATAATCCCATTATAATTAAGAACACCAATGCAATCGAGATAGGTCTAGCAAAGTAATTTGCCAAAATATTTTCTTGAGCATTACCTATTATATAAGCTTGAACAAATCCTTGTTCAGCAATTTGCCCCAATACTAACCCTAAGACAATCGGTGAAGCTTTAAATCCTGCTCTATTAAGTATCCAGCCAATTAAACCAAAGAAAAACATGAAATAAACATTTAGAATATTATTTTGAATTGAGTAACTGCCAATTATTGTTAGAAAAATTATAATTGGAATTAATATCTCTCTAGGTACTTTGATTATAGATTTGTATGCATATCTTCCCATTAACAATCCTAATGGCAACATCATAATGGTTGCCAAAAGTAAACCAAATATAAAAGTGTAGACAATTGAGGATTGTTGAGTAAATAAAGTGTCTCCTGTTCTTATTCCTTGAACCAATAATGCTCCTAAAATTACAGCATCAGGTGGAGTACCTGGTATACCAAGACATAGTGTTGGAATAAAACCACCACCAACTGTTGCGTTATTTGCTGTCTCTGATGCAATTAAACCTTCTGGCTCACCTTTACCAAAATTATCTTTATTTTTTGAACTTCTTTTTGCCTCACCATATGAAACTATGCTCGCAATACTTCCTCCAGCACCTGGAAGAATCCCAATAAAAGTTCCAATAAATGCTCCTCTTAATGCTTCAAATTTTTTACGATACATTATTAAAAAAGACTCTTTTAATCTTAAACTTTTAGGTGTTGTATTTTCACTTAAATGTTTTCCCTTCATGCTAGTTAAATCTAAAATAACTGGAATACAAAAAAGCCCAATCATTGCACTAACAATTTCTATTCCACTATTCAAAAAACTAATATTCCAAGTCATTCTCATATCACCACCAATAACCGCAACACCAATCATCGACATTAATAAACCAAGGCAAGCACCAATTAATGATTTAATATTGTCTCCTTCTGCTAATGTTGAAATTAATGTAAGGCCCAAAATTGCTAACCAAAAATATTCTGTAGGACCAAATTTTAGAGAAATGCTTGCTAAAGGTGGTGCAAATAACGCAAGACATATAACTCCTACTATTCCACCTACAAATGATGACATACAGCTTATAGACATAGCTAAATCACCATTGCCACTTTTTGCCATAGGATATCCATCAAACGTAGTTGCAACAGCTGATGGTGTGCCCGGTGTATTAATTAAGATTGCAGACCATGAACCTCCAAAAATGGCTCCTGTATAAATTGCTCCTAGAACGATTAGTCCAGAAGAAGGTTCAAGTGCGAATGTAAAGGGTACTAAAATAGCAACCGCCATGGTTGCTGAAAGTCCTGGCAGAGCACCAATAATGATGCCCGCCAAAACTCCTGAAAATGCTAAGCCTAAATTAAGTAGGCTTAACGATGACAAAAAATCTGTAAAAATATTTGTCATTCAAAGGTTTAATTACTTAATTAAACCAAGTTCTTTAGCAATAGCTTCGTTAGCTTTCTGTTGGTCTTTCATAAATTTCTTAATTTTATTATGACCAATGTTAACAACTACAAAAGCATTATCTTCCATTTGTTTGATGAAAGCTGGATCAGCATTAATTTTCATAATACGATCAGACCATTCTTTAACAGTTGCTTTAGAAGCAGATTTAGGAAGTGCGTAACCTCTATATGCTCCAGAAACAATGTTATACCCTAACTCTTTAAAAGTAGGCACATCAGGAAATGCTGGTAATCTTTCATTTGATGCTACAGCAAGCATTCTAACTTTAGAACCTTGTTTAGCAGCAACAGTTGAATAGCCAGCTTCAGCTACAACTTGTTTTCCTAACAATGCTTGAACAGCAGCACCCGTACCTTTGAAAGGAACATAAGTAGTTTTAACTTTTGCTTTTTTATTTAAAGAAATAGTTAAAAGATGATTTGCTGAATATGTTCCAGATCCACTAAAAGTAAGTTGTCCTGGATTTTTTTTAGCAAAACTCATTAAGTCTTCTAATGTTTTATAAGGGCTTGATGCTTCTACTAAAATTGCATCAGGCGTATAGTGAAAAAATGAAAAAACATTTACATCTTCAGTTTTGTAACCTGCTTTTTCACCTTTAGCGATCGGTTGCATAATGATATGTGGAAGGTTAACACCCATTATCACACTACCATCATCTTTTTCTGAGTTTAAAGAAGACCAACCTACTGATCCACCGCCACCTGGTTTATACTGAACAACAATATCGTCATTATAAATGTCTTTGTAATAAGGTTGTTGCATTCTAGCCGTAACGTCAGATTCACCGCCTGGGCCGAATGGAATTATGTTCGTAACTCCTGCGTTCGCAGCACTTAAACTAATAGTCATAAGTGAAAGAACAGCAAAAAATTTACTAATATATGATTTTAATTTCATTATTAAATTTCCTTTGTTGATTGATAAAGTTGAAACATACTAATATTTATTCATCATTGTCAACTAGTCATAAGGTTAAGGTTAATAAATAATCTTCTTAATTCCTTTTAAATTCATTCAACTTGAATTTAATTCTTTTTATAATTAATAAGGTTAAAAATATTATTTAAAAAATGAAAATTATTGAAATTCAAGAAAAGACATTCTCCATTAGCTCAGAAATAAAAAATGCTTACATTAGCTTTGCTAAAATGGACTGTAGTGTTGTTGCGTTAAAATCAGATATTAAGATTAATGGTGAAAATGTAGTTGGCTATGGTTTTCACTCCAATGGAAGATATGCAGTTAGTGAATTATTAAAAAAAAGATTTATTCCAAGATTAAATGAAGCAGAAGAAAAAGATTTGATCAATGATGAGGGTACAAATTTTAGCCCAGAAAAGATTTGGAAAATTTTAATGCAAAATGAAAAGCCTGGAGGGCACGGCGAAAGAAGTACTGCCGTTGGAACAATTGATATGGCTGTGTGGGATCTTGTTTCAAAAATAGAACAAGTTCCACTTTATGAGTATTTAGCTAAAAAATATGGCAATGGAAAGTTCACTAATAAAATTTTTGTTTATGCAGCTGGTGGTTATTATTATCCTGGTAAAGATATTCCAATGCTTTTAGATGAAATGAAAAGTTATTTAGATTTAGGTTTTACAACTGTTAAAATGAAAATAGGCGGCGCACTTTTAAAAGAAGATTTAAAAAGAATTGAAAGTGTTTTAAAATTAGTGGGTGATGGTAATAACTTATGTGTAGATGCTAATGGTAGATTTGATATTGAAACTGCTATTGAATATGGCCAAGCAATGGAACCCTATAATCTTAAATGGTACGAAGAAGCAGGAGACCCATTAGATTATGAATTAAATTCTGAATTATCAAAATCATATAAAAATCCATTGGCTACAGGCGAAAATTTATTTTCAATGCAGGATTCTAGAAACTTAATTCGTTATGGTGGTATGAGAAAAGAAACTGATTGGTTACAATTTGATTGTTCTTTAAGTTATGGATTAGTTGAGTATTTAAAAACATTAAAAATGATGGAAGAATATAATTGGAGCCCTACTAGAGTTATTCCACATGGTGGACATCAACTCTCTTGCAATATAGCTGCAGGCTTAAATTTAGGTGGTAATGAGATTTATCCAAGTTTATTTCAACCTTTTGGTGGTTTTCCAGATTCATCCACTGTTGAAAATAGTTATGTAACATTTCCAAAATTTATTGGTATGGGTTATGAAAAAAAAGAAAAACTAAACGATTTACTTAAAAAATTATTTAATTAAAATTACTATTACCACTACAAATTTTTTATTTTTTAATAAAACTAATTATGCTCTTTTTAAGCGTATCACTTATAATTAAAGTTCCTTTTTCATTTGGGTGCATACCGTCTTCTTGATTAAGTTCAGGTTTTAAAGCAACTCCCTCTAATAAAAAAGGAATT
>Ga0233432_10005661_pt1 | contig 10808 bp, 8 predicted proteins | sample SI_122_August201_6_FD_179870 | JGI IMG/M metagenome (GOLD analysis project Ga0233432, IMG submission 179870) | Seawater microbial communities from Saanich Inlet, British Columbia, Canada - SI_122_August2016_10_MG | ecosystem: Environmental > Aquatic > Marine > Inlet | place: Canada: British...
GTAATGACTTTCAAGCGTGATAGCATGGAAGTCGGGATTGGTACAGCTAGTCCAGACCTCTTATATGAAGGTCTACATATAAAATCTGCAAACCCATCTCTGAAGATCGAAGGTACTGGTACAAATTCTTGGGAATTCATACATCTCAAACAGCCTAATTATGACCGTCTAATCGGTATGCGTACAACTGGTAATATTGTTATAAACAGCGGCACTAACTTAGACGCAAACAATATGCTTGTCATCTCAAATAGTGGCAAAGTAGGAATCAACGTTGAATATCCAGATCACGATTTAGATGTCGATGGCGCAATTGCAACCAAACAAGTACGTCATAGTGTTGTACCCACACTCAACCTAGACTTCGCTAATAGCAAAGAACTTGATTCACGCTTATCTTTTTATAGAAATAGTATGGGTAGCTACTATGACGAAGACGGTGTTGTAAAATACGCAGTTACTAACGAACCACGTTTTGATCATGACCCAGATACAAATGAGTGTTTAGGATTACTTGTCGAAAGGTCGATGACTAATCTAATCAGACGATCACAGAATATGACGCAAAGTTCAACTGGTGCTACTGGAGAATGGACAGTATCCGGCAGTGGCACCTATATAATTCCTAATGCTGGACTTGCTCCAGACGGAACTTACAGTGCGTCAAGAATACGATTTGCTAACGCTTCACACGTTGTTGCTCAAAACGTAGGATCTGGATTTACCGTAGGTGATACTGTTACTGCTAGTATGTGGGTAAAAGGTACAGCAGGACAGACGCTAAGATTTGCGGCTGGTGGGACAGACTTCGGAAACGAAACTCTTACTGGTGAGTGGCAAAGAGTTTCTGGTATTCGCACTTCTGTAAACATGACATTAAACATAAACACTTATAGTGGAGCTACAGCAAGAGATGTTTTGATTTGGGGCGTTCAACTAGAAGCAGGTAGTCTACTTACTTCATATGTTCCATCTCAAATACGTTTTAGTGATCGTACAAGTATAGCAACATACTACGATGAAAACGGAATAGTACGAACAGCTCCTCGAGGTGAAGCGAGATACGGATATAAATATGATGGACGTAGGTGGGTAAAAACAGGTCTAATAGTTGAGGGAGCAGGAACAAATATAGCAAGATACTCAAGTAAATTAGATAGTGTTTGGGCTCCTAGTGGAGGTACAGTTGCATTAGATAGATCAGTCACAGCGCCTGATGGAACAGATAATGTATATGGATTTACTGCAAGTACTGCATCAGGCTCACATAATATTAGGCAAAGTCACGGCGGACTTACAGCAGGTAGTAAATACACAGTTTCTATTTGGATGAAAGCAAAAGGAAGTCAGGCACATGCAGGAATGTATGTGGGCGGACCTAACCACTCATGCGTTTTCTCAAATATAAACACAACTACTCCTAGCATTACTCAAGTGAGTGGACTCGAAAATCCAACAATTGTGTATCAGTCAAATGGTTGGCATAGAATAGAATTTACTACAGCCGCTGGTTCTGGAGGAAACGTAAATCCGATTTGGACACTACGTAGTTCATCAAGTGAGATATTTACTGGAGATGGCACTCAAGGAGTTTATCTTTGGGGATATCAGGTCGAGGCTGGCTCGCAAGCGACATCGTATATTTCAACACTTAGCCAATCACTATCAAGATCAATAGATGTCGTGATTAGTTATCAAACCTTTAGAGATAGCGATAAAGTAGAGATAATTGAAAAGGAAAGATTAGACTTCTACAATGAAGATGCTGGCACATTGTACTATGAGGCAAGATCGACTAAAGCGACAACTGATTTGGGCGGTGGTCGTATAGGATTTTCACACGACGGATCAAATAATGATAGATGGATGGTAAATATAAACAGTGCGACTTACGATGCGTATATTCAAGCAGATGGACAAACAACAGTGAATCTCACTGGTACAGCACCTGGTGTTGGAGTAATGCATAAGTCTGCGATTGCGGCAACAAAAAATGACGCCGCTGTATATCAAAACGGAGTATCAGAAGGTGTAGATTCGAGTGTGACTATGCCGAAAATAAATCAGTTTAGGTTATATAATCCTACGACTGATGATGATTTCTTGCAAGGACATTTCAAGAAAGTTTCATACTATCCAGCAAGACTACCTAACGTAGAATTACAAGCACTTACGGAGAATAACTGATGAGTAAACTAATTGGAAATAATCCTAATCAAGTGTCAAGTAATGCTGATTTAGGCTCAGCGGCTTTTCTGAATGCAGAAGAGTTTCTAAGCGCAAGAGGGTCAAGTTTATCTAAGATTAGTAACACTATTCAAGAGACAGCTACAGACGTATTCGTATATGATACCAGAAAAGATTCCGATGGTGGGGCATGGCGACATAGAACAAGCGAAACTTCTTGGTACAATGAAGAACTGAATACACATCAGCGTGGTAAAACTAAAAGATTTCCTTCTGTAGCAGTGTTAGTATTACATGATGGCGCAAATGGAGGACTCTCTATTCATGACGGAGATGACCCAACTCTTCCTCTCTGGATGAAGTTTGAGAATTATGGCACTTCATGGAATGATACGTTATTACCACTTGGTGGTGGAAGCGGATACTTAGAATGCGTTACAGCAATGAACGGAATTATTTTTGTTGGAACTATAGGCAATGCTTTAGGTCTAATGCAGTTTAGTTTTATAGAGGATATGAGTAGATCATATCTAAGTGCAAACTATGGAGGCATAGACACATTACCATTATCTAAAAGAAATAATTCTGGTCACACTTTCGCCTCTGGAAACACCAGTGGAGTTACAAACACTTTGCCAGCACTGTCTAGCAATAGAATTCAAGATGTAGCAGTATCAGTTTTAGAAGGTGCTCCTATCAATTCAGGCACAGGATTACCGGAACTAACTGTTGCAGTCGCAACTAAAGAAGGCATAAATATCATTCAAAATGATGGTACTCTAAATACGTTGAGGACAGAAACGAATGCTGGATATAACGCCACTAGAGACTTTTTGAATGTCAGCTTTGGTGAAAATGGTCGTTTAGCGTTCAATTCTTCTCAGCATGGATCAAGTACAGGTTATTATCAGAATGCAGTATTACTAAAAAACTCTGTTGACACTTATAGTAATTTTGCATCAGATTATTCGGCCGCTCCCGATAGTGTTCAGATAACTTGGGACGGAAATATTCAGACCACTACCACAATCAATCAGCAAACTCTACTAACCACTTGGGGAATTAGCTCAAATTCAAATGGGATACTGCCGTACTTTGCTGGAGACAATATAGCTTTTGGTACAAAACAAACTGGGTTAGGTCTCATTAGTACAGGCGTACTAGATGGGAAAAATGCATTAACATGTAGAATCGATACTGATTTCAATACTGGTTGGCTTCCAGAGCAGATTCAAGTATCTGCTTGCTCAGACGCTATAGCACAAAGTGGAATAGTGAATAGTCCCATATCAAACAGCAACTTTGCTACAAACGTAACTGGATGGACACACTATGCACATAATAGTCCTAGTCCATCAAGTGTGACCTTTAATAACGACCCTACTGATGGCGGAGAGTTGAGAATCACATCTAGTTCAGGTGGATACACTTGGGCTGGAACACAAGTAAACTTACATCCCAATACGAGATATGCGCTAACAGTTGATCTTAGAGCCACTGGCGGCACTACACTATTCTACGTTAGATGTGGCTTATCTAACAATGGAGATAATCCAACCTCAGGCGTAACATTTTCAATTCAATCAAACTCTAGTAATTGGGTTTATGGACCAAATACAATTATTTTCGACACAACAAACTTTCCTAGTATGCAACCAGGCAACTGGTTCTGGATAGGCGGAAGAAATGATCAGACTTTATTGGATATAGATGACGTATATATTCAAAGAATAGATGAACCCAGAACAAAAAACGGCACACCCTTTCTAATTTTCGGAGACGGTATCAGTAAAACTCCTGTTGCACCTGGAGCAGATTTAGTGGCGTATTCCGGATTCAATGCCGCTAGTTATCTAAGACAGCCGTATACAGGAGATTTGGAAGTTGGGACTGACTCGTTCACCACTATGGGTTGGTATAAGTGTACAAGTAGTAATGGTAGTTATCGTACATTAGTATATGCTAATACAGTTAGACCTGCCAGTGGTACTATATCTACTGGTCATGAAGGATGGCAAATACTTATAAACCCCGATAATCAAATATATTATTACATATATGGACCAACCAATGATGATGCAGTAACACACAGTAGTAGAACCAACGATGGTAATTGGCATTTTTTCTGTGCTGTGACTAATGCCAACAATAATCATCAACTATACGTTGACGGTAGATTGGTAGGCACAGCCACTCTTACAGTAGGCAATCTAAATAACTCTAAGAGATCGATTCAACTTGGGGCATACGGAGGAACGGGCAATAGTGACACGACTCAATCGTTTCCGTTTGAGGGAGGACATTTGTCTAATATTAGAATTGCAAAATCTGCAATCACCAAACAAGAAATCGAACAAATATATGAAGATGAAAAGAAGCTGTATCAACCGAACGCAAAAGCAACCCTCTATGGAACTTCGCCTACCGTTACAGCAATTGACTATGATAGTGATACTGGATTACTTCACGCTGGCACATCTCAAGGCAGATCGGTATTCAAAGGACTTCGTAGAGTTGATAACACAACAACTTCGGTTGACACAACAATTAGCGCCTCAAATGGCATGGTATTGGAGGACTAGATAATGGTAGTTAAAGTTTCTAAACCAGAAGTAAACATTCGTGAAAAAATAAATGAATTGGATTACGCACACGTTCCGTATGAAAAAATGCCTGCGGGCAGTGTAATTCAAACTAGAGCATATAAGCAAAATTCAGGATGGATCTCAACGACTAGTACCTCTGAAGTATTTACTGGAGTGGAATTTGCCATTTACCCAAAACGAAAGAATAGTTTGATTTTAGTCGAATTTCATTTTCCTATGACTCACACGTATTCAGATACCATGATTCCTACACTCAGAAGACAAGTTGATGGCGAGACTCAAATAAACTTCAACACAACTTCTTATCACAATGGATACATACAAGGTGCCACAACATCAGCATATCAGTCTATTATGATGACTGAACACGATTATCCAGATACGACAAATAGGGTAAATTATGAAGTTTACTTCAGCTCTGCTGGCGGCGGTCAAGTTCATTTAGCGCACAATGGATCGGCATATAGACTAAAACTTACGGAGATAGCACAATGATCAATTATAAAATATTAGCTATTCAAAGTCTAGTGCCTAATGCAATAGTAACTATTTTAGGTGATAAAGTTGTGTGGCATGATGAACGAACTCAACCAACACAGGAAGAGATTGTCCAAAAGATTGCAGAGATAGAGTACACAGAAGAAGTAGAAGCTTATAAAGCAGTAAGAGCCGAAGCATACCCTGTTATGTCTGAACAACTAGACAAGATTTTCCATGAAGGTATCGATGCATGGAAAGCAGAGATTCAAACAATCAAAGATGCTCATCCTAAAGCTGTTATAGACAATGATACACTAAACAGTAGAAAGAGTCAAGCCTTATTTGATTATCAGTTGCAGGAATACACTAAAGCGCAAACACGACTTTCTCAATACATTGTTGCAGATGGTCGTGAGGAAGAGACTGAAGAAGTAGTTGTCAGACAAGAGTATAATGAAGAGACTGAAGAATTAGTTGACATTATGGAAACACGTATTATCACTTCTACTGTCGATCCAGTTGTTGCTACAATCACAAGCACTGTTTATTCTGGCGATATAGATGCAGACCCTACAGAGGAAACTATTGAAAATCCTCTCATCACACAAGATAACGCCGAACGTGCAGACGCACAAGCTATCGTAGACGCAACACCTTCGGCTGTTGTGGACGCTTACAACGCTTTATAAATAGTTATAGTAATCTAACTATGGGAATTAGAAATGGCACAGCCGACTACAAGAACAGAATTTACAGAATGGTGCTTACGAAAGTTAGGTAAACCAGTCATTGAGATTAATGTCGATCAAGATCAAGCACAGGATCGAATTGATGAGGCTTTGTCATATTACTGGGATTATCACTTTGATGGAAGCGAAAGAACGTTTTTCAAGCATCAAATCACAGCAGACGATAAAACGAATCAGTATATAACTGTACCTGAAAACGTTATTGGAGTTATTAATCTATTTCCAGTAGGATCAAGCATCACTGCAAGTACAGGTATGTTTAATGTTCAGTACCAATTTGTATTGAATAACATACATGACATGGTCAATTATAACTTAACTAACTACTTCATGTCAATGCAAAACTTGCAATTTATGGAAGAAATATTAGTTGGTATGCAACCGATTCGATATAACAGACACATCAACAGACTTTTCATTGACACAGACTGGGATAGACTGGTAGTAGGAGAATATGTCGTAGCAGAATGTTATAGAGTTGTTGATCCTACAGTATATGCAGATGTTTACAAAGATCGTTGGTTGCAAAACTATGCGACTGCGAAGATCAAGTTTCAATGGGGTAGCAATCTGACTAAATTTAACGGCATGACATTGCCAGGAAACATTCAGTTCAGCGGAGAACAGATTTTAAATGACGCACGTGATGAGATAGCGAAGTTAGAAGAAGAAATGATCTCTTCATACTCTCTTCCTGTCACTGACATGATAGGGTAGAAACTGTGGCTAAAAATTACTATTTCGAAAACTACGAGAACTCGATGGAGCAGACGCTTATCGAAGATTTGGTCGTGGAATCAATTAAGATATACGGAATAGACACTATGTATTTGCCTAGAACTCTAGGCGCTAAAGACGATCTATTAAATGAAGACGATCTAGGCACATATAATGATGCATACGAAGCTGAAATGTACGTTAAGAATGTTGACGGATTTGAAGGAGAAGGAGACTTTCTTTCTAAGTTCGGACTACAGATAAGAGATTCTATTACACTTACTATAGCGATGCGTACATATGAAACTGAAGTTGGAGTTCATACTGAGATTAACAGACCACGTGAAGGCGATATCATATATCTTCCTTTGAATAAAAAGATGTTTGTTATTCAGCACGTAGAGCATGAAGCCATATTTTACCAAATTGGATCGCTACAGACATATGATCTGAGATGTGAGTTGTATGAATACAGCGGCGAAAGATTCAGCACTGGATATCCATATTTAGATGATAGGTTCAAAGATGAAAACTTGTTTATCGATAGCGGCGGAACAACATTTAATGTAGAAGTTAGAAACAGTGTATTCCACATGGTAGATAGTGATAAGCGAGGCGATCTCATAAGCACTCCTAAGCTTGAAGCTAACGTAGATGAGAAGATTATATTTGATCAGTCTCATAGTTCTAACACTGGTTGGCCGTTGAGAATTTACACAACAACTTCACCAAATAGCGGCACAGAAATTACAGCAGGAGTAGTCGTAACTGGTACACCTGGAAATGTTGGAGCTAATGTTACTTGGACTCCAGCTACAACGGGCACATACTATTACATCAATCCGACTACGATTGGAATGGGAGAAACTGTTACAGTAGCGGCAAGTAAATTACAAAGCGTAGAGCTATTCGATTCTATTGCTGATAACACGACTATTGAGTCATTCGCCGATAACATTGTCGATTTCAGTCAGAATAACCCATTTGGGGAGGATAACTTCTAATGTTTGGACAACACTTTTATAACGAATCAACGAGAAGATATGTCGCAGTTTTTGGCACACTATTCAACGATATTCAAGTAGGTCGTAGTGATAACGCAGGCGTTGAGATTCAACGTATGACTGTTCCTATTAACTATGCTCCTATGCAAAAGTTACTTGCTAGATTAGAGGGAGATCCTAATTTAGATAAGCCCGCAATTACTTTGCCTCGCATGTCATTTGAGATTATGGGAATGAACTATAATCCTACACGTAAAGTAGGATCTTTAGTGAGACAGACTAAATCTATTACGTCAGACGATAATCAGCTATTGAATCTATATAGTCCAGCTCCTTACGATATCGACTTTCAGTTGAATATAATGACGAAGTACACAGAAGATGGCACTAAGATTTTAGAACAGATTCTACCTTACTTTAAGCCTGACGTTACAGTTAGTGTTAAGATGATCGATTCTATGGATTTCTATGTAGATATTCCTGTTGTTCTACAAAGTGTAACTACAGAAGATTCGTATGAGGGAGATTTTGAGACTAGAAGAGTTCTAATTTGGACACTGAACTTTCAGATGAAAGCGTTTTTCTTTGGACCAACGTCTAACAAGAAGATAATTAAGTTCGTTGACAATAATATATATACTAATACAACTGCTACAGTTGCCGAAGAACAAGTGAACGTACAGCCTGGATTGACCTCTGCTGGTCAACCTACAACAAAGATTACTGATTCTGTCGCATACTCAGATATTAACATTGACGATAATTGGGCAGATATAGTACAAATATTGGATGCTTAACATGATTAAAGATGATATTAGTGATAGCTTAGGTCTAGAGCCTTTGCAAAGCTTGACTGAAGGAGAAGGTGAGTTAGTCGTTCCTAAAAAGAGCGAACTGGCAGAACTTAAGCCTGTTGACGATAAAGTTGACAGAGACTACGATTACGCAAGAACCAACTTCTATAACATAATCGAAACTGGTACAGAAGCACTAGAACAGATGCTAGACGTAGCAAAAGCGTCGGAGCATCCTCGTGCTTATGAGGTAGTGTCTACGATTATGAAAACACTAGTTGACGCTAACAAAGACCTAGTTTCTATGTCAGCGAAGAAACAAGAAAGTGAAGAAGTAAAGAATCCCACTGACAAGGGAGTACAGAACAATAACTTATTCGTTGGATCTACGGCTGAACTTCAGCAATTGCTAAAAGATATGAGAAGTAGTGAATAGTATGCAGGTTAAAGGATACAATGGCAACGTCAATCTAAAAAGAAAAGGCACAGATGTAGAATTTTCGCAAGAAATGATATCTGAGTTCGTTAAGTGTGCCAAAGATCCTATATACTTCTCAGAGAAATACATTCAAATTGTACATGTTGATCACGGTCTTATACCAATAAAGATGTACGATTATCAGAAAGAAATATGCACTGCTATCACAGAGAACAGGCGTGTTACAGTTAATACCTCAAGACAGGCAGGTAAAACAACTACAGCCGTAGCAGTGATTCTACATTATATCATATTTAACGACTTTAAAACAGTGGCATTGCTTGCTAACAAGGGCGATGCGGCACGTGAAATACTAGATCGGATTAAGATCGCATATGAATCACTCCCAAGCTGGTTACAGCAAGGTGTTATCGAATGGAACAAAGGCTCAGTTGAATTCGAAAACGGATGTAAGATTATAGCTGGTTCAACTTCTTCTAGTGCCATTCGTGGTAAATCTATTTCGTTTCTATACATCGATGAGACTGCATTCGTAGAGAACTGGGATGAGTTCTTTGCTTCAGTATTCCCTACAATCTCATCTGGTGATACTACAAAAATTCTTTTTACTTCCACTCCAAATGGACTCAATCACTTCTATAAGACATGCATTGGCGCACAAGAAAATAGAAATGGTTACATTTACATCGAAGTGCCATGGAACAGAGTTCCTCGCCGTGATGATAAGTGGAAGAAAGAAACTCTTGCGGCAATGGACTTTGATCAACAGAAGTTCTCGCAAGAATTTGAATGTGCTTTCTTAGGTTCTTCAGGAACATTGATAGAAGGCTCTAAACTTAAGACTATGGTTGATCTACAGCCTATTGCTCAGACTGAAAAGATGAAAGTATATCATCAACCAGAGCAAGGACATGTGTACGTGTGCGTGTGTGATGTATCTAGAGGAAAAGGCTTAGACTATTCTGCATTTCAGATAATTGATGTAACTGAAATGCCATATAAACAGGTATGCGTGTACAAAGATAATACCATTACCCCTATCGACTACGCTGAAATCATATATAGAAGTATAGAGAGATATAACGAGGCTTATACTCTAATAGAGGTAAACGACATTGGCGAACAAGTATCAGAAGTATTGCATTATGAATTTGAAGTTGAAACTCTAATGTATACTGAGTCAGCAGGAAGAGCAGGTAAACGACTATCAACTGGCTTCTCTAAAAGCGCAGATAAAGGAATCAGAACTACAAAAAACGTGAAGTCTATTGGCTGTAATATGCTCAAAATGTTGATTGAGCAAGATCAGTTAATTATTAACGACTTCGGAACAATAAATGAACTTTCGACATTCTCCAGACGTGGCAATTCTTATGAAGCAGAATCTGGAACACACGATGATTTGGTTATGTGTCTAGTGTTATTCGGATGGATGACCGATCAAACGTTTTTCAAAGAAGTCACAGACATAAATACTATCGATAAACTCAGATCAAGGAACGAAGAAGAACTTATGGAAAGCCTTCTACCAATTGGTTTCAACACTTATGACGAGGATATCCTTGAAGATGAGCAGATAGGAACAGCCCAGTGGTTAAACTACTAAATTGCTGTTTTTATAAATATAGAAATAAAGAAGTTTATAACTTACAAAATAAACAAGGAGAAATGAGAAATGGCTTTTCAAACAAGTCCAGGCGTTAATATCAGCGAAATCGACCTAACAAATGTCGTCCCAGCTGTAGCAACAACTGAAGGCGCTATCGCAGGTGTTTTCCGTTGGGGTCCAGAAGATCAACGTATCCTAGTAACATCAGAGCAAGACTTAGCTA
>Ga0233432_10005662_pt1 | contig 10808 bp, 11 predicted proteins | sample SI_122_August201_6_FD_179870 | JGI IMG/M metagenome (GOLD analysis project Ga0233432, IMG submission 179870) | Seawater microbial communities from Saanich Inlet, British Columbia, Canada - SI_122_August2016_10_MG | ecosystem: Environmental > Aquatic > Marine > Inlet | place: Canada: British...
TCTGCTGAAAGCAAATGGTCAACCCGAAGGTGACGTGCCCGATAAAGATGGAAAATCACCCTATCCTGGCAATATTAACGTACTTGTTTTTAACTTAGAAAAATACCGTAAAAATCTGCAAAAAACTGGAGGTGCTATTCCAGAATTCATAAACCCAAAGTATGCAGATCAGAAAAAAGAAACTTTTAAAAAAACAACGCGTTTAGAATGCATGATGCAAGACTACCCCAAATTATTAGCAGCTGATGCAAAAGTTGGATTCACACAATTTGATAGACTTACCGCCTTTTCAGCTGTAAAAAATAATTTAATTGATGCGGCAAAAAGACAAAAAGACAATGTGCCCGTTGAAAGTGCAAGCACTGGTGAGAATGATCTCTACCAATTCAATCGACAACTACTCAAGCAACTCGATAATGAGGTTTCTACAGGAGAGCAAAAAACATTCGGTAATATTGAAATAATTGAAGGTCCAAAAATTGTATTTTCCCCTTTGTTTAAAAACACCTATACCGAATTAAAAAATAAAATAAAAAATTGTAAAATAAGTACCAAATCCACTTTGATTATTGATGCGGATAACCTTACTATAGAAAACCTTTCACTTGATGGAACACTCATTATAAAAGCTGTTGCTGGAGCTGAAGTCCACATAAAAAACCTCGAAATTAAGAATGATGGCTGGCATTACACTCAACTAGAAGGGAATGAAAACGAAGGACTTGCCATCCGGGGATATAAATTATCAAAAATGGGGCAAAAAGAGTTGGTTTTTAAAGATAAAGGTAAATTCATTGTTGATAAAACCATTGATTCCTAACCCGTAATATTTCATATGAATAATCCTTCCACATACTTAAGCGAGACCATCAAAGAGCTTAAAAAACATTGGCCTGAGAATCGAACAATCAATATTGTTTGCCATGGTCACAGCGTCCCTAGTGGTTATTTCGCAACTCCCTATGTGGATACTTTCAACGCCTACCCTCACCTATTTCATAAAGCTTTAAAAGAACGCTTTCCCTATGCTGTCATCAATGTTATTGTCACTGGTATTGGAGGAGAGAATAGTGAAAGTGGCGACAAACGGCTGGAAGAAACAGTTCTTAATCATAAACCCGATATCATCACTATAGACTATGGCCTAAATGATCGAGGAATAGGTTTAGAAACCTCAAAAAAAGCTTGGTCAAGCATGATTGAGAAATGTTTAGAATCTGATTCTAAAGTATTATTGATGACTCCAACTCTGGACCAAACCATGAATCCAAGCAATAATACTAATAACGATCCCGAGCTAACACAACATGCAGAACAAATAATCAAATTAGCAAACCAATATAATATTGGTCTTGTCGATAGTTTTAATGCAAGTTTAAACTACATAAAAGACAATCATATTTCCGATATTCTATCTGCTTCTAACCATCCCAATGCTTTGGGGCACCAATTAGTTACGAAAGAACTCATGCGTTGGTTTACTCCATAATCAAATTGAGTTTTTTAACCGCAAAAAATGGCAAAAGCCCTTTTTTCATTAGACTACATCTTTAATTAAAATATATTACATTTGAGTTTTTCTGAAAAAGTTTTTTTAGGTCTAGGGAGTAATTTAAACAATCCTAAAGAGCAAATCGTTTCTGCTCTAAACGAACTGAAGACTTTACCTTGCGTTTCCGAGCTCAAAGCCTCCAATGCAATGACAACACCACCTTTGGGCGGTCCTGAGCAACCGGATTACACCAATTTAGTATGCTCTCTTTTCTCTACAGTTTCAGCTGAAACCTTTCTTGGGCTTATTTCAGCAATTGAACATAAACGCGGACGCAAACGCAGTATTCATTGGGGACCCCGTACAATTGATATAGATATTCTTTTATATGGTGATCAGATTGTTTGTAAACCAGATTTAGTCATACCCCATCCTGAAATGAATAACCGCATTTTTGTACTAAAACCCATGCTCGAAATAGAACCAAAAGTAATTGATCCAATCACACATTATCCATTTAGTTATTTTCTCGATAAATTAACAAAAACCTCAACCTCTATTCAAAAATCATCATCATGATCATCATCGAAACAATCGCTGCTCTTCGCGAAACCTTATCTTCGTTAAAACACGAAGGGAAACAAATTGGTTTTGTCCCCACAATGGGAGCATTACATCAAGGACATTTAGCTTTAGTGCGTTCTTCCATAGAAGAAAATCAAATCACTGTCGTATCTATATTCCTAAACCCCATCCAATTCGAAGATAAAGATGATTTTAATAGTTACCCCGTTTCACATACTGATGATTTAAAAGCCTTAGAAGATCTCGAACATGTAGATTTTGTTTTCTTACCGAAAGTAGATGAAATTCTCCCTCCAGGAAGCGACCTCTCTGTGAATCCAGGTCTATTATCTGATAAAATGTGTGGTATGTCAAGACCAGGCCACTTTCGAGGGGTTCTAACTGTTGTCCTAAAACTCTTCAATATGGTACAACCAGATACAGCTTATTTTGGTGCTAAAGACTTTCAACAGTTTACCATGATTTCAAAAATGGTTTCTGAGTTTAATATTCCTATAAGTCTGCGCATGCTACCCACCGTTAGAGAAGATAATGGACTAGCGATGAGTTCACGCAATAAAAATTTATCTGCCGCTGAATTCGAAGAAGCTTCAATCATTTATCAAACACTTGAACGCGGTAAGAGAATGATTGATAAGGGAGAAACCAGTACGATGAAAGTTATTGAATTCATGATGACCACTTTAATTGAGTACAGCAACTTTGAAATAGATTATTTAGTAATATGCAATCCATTAACACTAGAAGACATCAACGAAGTCAATGCACAAACCCCTTATTGCATAGCAGTTGCAACTTTCCTCGGCAAAGTTCGATTGATCGATAATATCGTCAACATTAAGAACAAGTAGGCCTTTTGAAATCGATCCTCTTCGAAATTCCTATTCCTATATTCCTACAAGGAATTTTTCCTACAAGTATTCCCGTTTTTGGATACGGGTTAATGATTCTTTTAGCTTATATCAGTGTAACTTTTATTTCTATAAGAAGAGCAAAACCTCTTGGATTTAGCAAAGAGATGATTCAAGATTTAACCACCACGACTTTAATTTCCGGCATTATCGGAGCTAGATTTGCCCATCTCTTTCTATACACCGACCAATATGAGAGTTTTATTGATTTTTTTAAAATATATAATGGTGGTCTCGTTTTATACGGTTTTTTATTAACAACCCCATTTGTCATCAACTATAAATTAAAAAGAATCAATATGACTTGGAATCAATTCTTTATAATTTTCCTTCCACCCGTACCATTAGGCATTGGAATTGGTCGTTTAGGATGTTTTCTAAACGGGTGTTGCTATGGCGGACCAGGAGAAGTGCCTTGGTGTGTCGTTTTTCCAGATAGCAGTATGCCTGGAAGTATCTATGGAGAAACACCTATTCATCCATCTCAGCTATATGCATTTTCACTTGGACTTATATTAAGTATTTTATTAATGAAACTAACGACTATATTCCCCCGAATGAATGGTAATCACATGCTTTCTTCTTTTTTACTCGGATATGGATTTATCAGACTCATCGAAGAAACTTTTAGGGCTGATACTCCAAAACACTTTTTTCATGTTTTCACAGCTGGCCAAGGAATTAGTGTTTTACTCATCATCGTTTCAATTCTTTTTTTCATCCTCCCAAAACTCGTAAAAAAGACATGAAAAAACTCATCCAATTAATATTTTTTATCACCTTCATCACTTCGAGTTCAAATGCTGATGCATTGATTCATTTTTCCCAAAGATATTACACTGTCCGCGATATCATAACAAAAATCGAAAATGATACTCCTTACAATGTTAATTTACCTTTCGCAGACACCGCAAATCAAAAAAAGAACTTACCTGCGAAAATCCTTTTAAATGAACTCTTATTTTGGCTTTGCCGTTATTATGAAAAAAACAATAATATTTTTATCACTTTCGAAAAAAATAAAAGCAAAATCAATTTCAAAGCTCTTCATCAACTCGATACAAAAGCAACACAAAATTTATTAAACAAACCTATACACTTAGATGGACATAGACTTACTATAAACGATGCTCTGAACCAAGCCGCCGAACAGTTGAACATAAAAATAATTTTGCCTCTGATTGACAGTAAGGCTCTAAAAGCTGATTATAGTTATAAATGTACACTTGAAGAATTCCTTTCAGAAGTTAGAACTTATTTCAAAACTCATTTGAATCAATACATTATATATAGTGTTCATGGCAAGAAAATTGAATTCTTCAAAAATGGTCGAACACTCAATAAACCGCTACAAGTTGAGTTTGTATCGCCAATGAAAGACCAGTTCAATCAATCAACAAAAAATAAAATCAGCAAAGAGCTCATCTCAAAAAAAATTGCCCAGCTAAAATACAAACAACCCGTTAGAAGAGAAGGTGCACAAGGTTCTGTTATAAAAAAAATTCCGACCCTTATCAAAAGCGTATTCAAGAAAACACCTGATAAAAAAGGGGGAGCACAATCGGGTTTAGATCCTCGTTTTAAACATCTTTCAACAAACGCATTTAAGTCTAATTTAGAAAAGTTAAAAAGAACCAATATTACGCGATTTATCCAAGCAGATGATGATACGCTTTTTATCAAAATGCTTATTACTCCTCATAATGACGAAGGACAATTTTCTAAATTTTTCTTATCAGTTAAAGATTTTTTCCAAAACGTAAGAGGACTCAATAGTTTCAAAAAACTGCTTTTAAGTTTAGACGACAACTTGCTCTTAGATTATGACCGCAATACCATTATCTCATCAATTCGCGAATTATGGTTAAAACAATCTATGGAACGTGTCGCAAAAAAATCAAAAGTTAAAAGTAAACCTAGGCAAAGTACTTTCTACACATCTTTAGCTTTAGGGGTTGGCAATAACTTAAGCAAATCTGGCCCTAGCACAAAAATACTTAACCCAAATCGTACTAACCAATGGATCCACAACCAGGTTTCTTGGCAAGACAGTTATGTTCCAAACAATAAACTACAACTTAATTATGGTTTAGTCTTTGACTATTTGAGAACTAATAATTCATCTGCTACACTTTCAGATTTGGGTAGCATAAGCATAAATATATCGGGAAGTCATATCGTCACAAAATCTAGTTTAAGAGCCATCACACCTTATCTCAACTATATTATCGAATCAGATTTACTTGGATCTAAATCTGTAAACGATCATAATTTATTGATTTTAGGAAACAAATTTCACTGGATGAAGAGTAAAAATAGATTTGGATTCGACAATGTATACGCTGATTCGGATGTCATGATTTCACGTAATAGTACTCACGCTAATGAAAAATTGAATTTTTTATCACTCGTAGACCGCAATAGTAATAGCCTTTCATTTAAGCATCAATTTGTCTTATTGAATTCGCATGCAACTGGTATACGCGGCCCTCGTTTTGGTTTCCATATTATTCATCGCAACTCTTCATCTGTTGCAGAACACGGACAGGAATATGGAATAAATTTTGGCTATTTATTTCAAAATGGAAAAATTAAAAACCTTACAAAATTTGAGTATGACCTTTGGGCTCGAGATGACAATGTCAATAATATAGGACTCAGTCACATTTTAGTTAAAACAATAAACCATGGGAGAAATGAACTTTTTATCAAAGCAAATATTGGTTTTTCAAAAAGCAATGACCCCATCATGGATTATGACTACCAAGCTCTTAGCATAGGAGGAAAAATAAAATGGTAAAACACTTACTTATTTTTTCAATACTGACAATTTTTCTTAATACCTTTTGCTTTTGTGATCTGCAAAAGTTTTCTATTCAAGTGCAACAGAAAGGTGGGCATCCAAAACTTTCTAATAGCATAGACATTGGTGAGCGTTTTGTTATTTTAAAAGACATAACTATTAAAACAAAAAAATCCACATTGAACCTCAAAAAGGGTTTAGTAGGCTGGCGCTTTGCTGAATCTGACTTTTTTATTGCCGAAGGTATCGTCGAAATTGAGAAAATCACTCCTCAAAAACAGTATGGTTATAAAACATCAAAACCCATATTGCGTTTTTCCAGAGGGACCCTCACCCCTAAGAGCGGTGAGGTTTTATGTGTTTTACCAAACTCTGAAATAAGGTGGGTCAAAAAGGTCCATACTGATCGAAATCATATCATTATCGATGGGCTTCGTTATGCCATGCAATTTGAACGATTACTCATCGCCAATCAAACCAATACCTCTATTTTAGAGTGGAAAGGCATCAAAATACAACAACAATACTAATGACTCATTCTAACTCAGATATTTTAGTTAATCATAAAGTAATTCGTGATTCAGGTAGAAATATATCCTTCAGACCAACCTTTTTAGAAGAGCAAATCGATCCAATCAATAATTCCAAAGAACGCACTCATTACCATGAACAAGCAAGACGTTATGCTAGAATCAAATAGCCTCTCACTTCTAGCATCAACCATTGCAATCGCATTTGCATTTGGCTATATCTTATTTAAGATTTATAATCTAGCTTTAATGGTTTTTTTAAACAAAATGCAGTGGGATATAAAAGAGCTTAAAAACTATACGATTACCCCAACCCTACAAAAAGTAGATAAATTTATATACATAGCACTATTGATTGGCATCATATGGAAGGTCCTCTACACATGATCACAAATATATTAAAACTTTCGCTCTTACTCATACTATCTGGTTGTTCTTATCACAATCATTTTTTAAACCGCTACGATAGTGATGGAGATCAAAATCGGGATCAAGAAAGAAGATCTAAAAACCATTTTTCACGCACCAGTTTTTGGTCTATTGCTAAAGCAATCAATGAAAATGCTCAACCTGCAAATACAAAATTATCACGTTCCGGCACGCTAACATTTACCTCTCGTTATGCCCGAAACCGCTACTCATTTAATTGGGAATTCATCAATAGAGATGACTGGAAGCTTGATATTTATTACAAAGGAAAAAAAGAACTCCTTCTTTCTCTTAAAAAAAATACACATGGCTTAACCTACCAACATATTTTTAACGAAAATTTTATCCAAAGTACTGAAACGCAAACATGGGCTCAAATTAATAAAACAAAAGATTGGAGACAGCATCTCGAAATTGTCCATAGCCTACTACAATCTCCGCACTTTAACCCAAACCATAACTGGATGGAAGAAGAAGATGGTCTTAAATATTACATCATATCTTTTACCGACAAAAGTGATTTACATCCAATAAAACACGAACTGTACTTACACAAAGCGCGAAAAACAATTGCGAGGCATATTAAAATGACGACTAATTCAAATATTTACGATGCTATCTACACAAACTACGGAAGTGTAAATGAGGCTTTTTTGCCAAATAAAATCAAAATCAACCTTCCCATGGATAGCCAAAATATCCTCATTGAAATTGAACGGAATTCAATCACTAAGGCACCAGTGAAATCGCAACGTGTAAAAGAACTATAGTGTGCTCTTTTCCCATTTACTCTTTGTTTTTCTCTACTGTATTTTAATCAGTATCTTCGGGCATCATTTACATTGGAACAGCACCCTTCCAGAATACTTTATTCCAATATTTTCTTACCACATCCGTCATATTAACCACCCATCCGCCCTATTAATGTCTTGCATTACAGGACTTGGCAGTGATTTAATACTACATCATAGTTTTCCTATACATTCATGTTTCTTTTTTTGTTGCCATATCGTTGTTTCAAAAATCCCTTTTAACTTAAACAAGTCAAATTTTATTAATTACTTCATACTGAATACTTCTCTATTCTTTCCATTCATTATTTTTTCACACTTTCTAGGCACGACTCTCTGGACTGAAAAAACGGGTTTTTCGAGTTTTATGTTAACTTCATTCTGCTCTCCTTTATTTTATATTATATTTGTAATGAATGGTAAACTTTTTTCTCATCCTAGTTTAATTAAAAAGTACGCAAAATCTCATGCGTAAAGTTCAACCCGTACATTCGGCAAGATACTTTCATATAACATTCCTTTTTATTCTTGCGGCAAGTATTATATGTTTCAAGTTATTTGATTTACAAATAATCCAGCATACAAATATCGAAAACAAAATAGATTCAAAAATTTCATTCACCTCTTTAAAAATCACAGGACGAGGAAAAATAACAAGTAAAGATAAACAGGTTCTAGCTGAAGACAAACCCTGTTACCAATTAACTGTCAAAGTTAAAGACCTCCATTTAGAGATGGGTATTGTACAAGAACTCGATTTCTTCTTACACCCTAAAAGCAAAAAGTTTAGAGCTTTTTCACGCAAAGGGTTTTTACCAAGTAATGAAAAAGCTTTACTCGAAAAAATATCGAAACTAAGTCCGAGATTAAAAAATGAACCCCTTTTAAAAAACTTAGCTCAAGAATACAACTTAGATTTCGAAAAACTTATCTTAGAAATAAAAAACACTCTACTTAAATGTGCTAAAGGCTGGGCCTACTTATCTCAAACCCAAACCTTAAAAATTTATCTCGATCAATACCAAGCATTCTCAATATTAAAAAACAACTCAGTCAATGGTTTTTCATGCATACAAAGCTCTCTGAGAACTTACCCAAACAATGAAATTGCATCTCATCTAATAGGACACTTGGGTCCGATTACAGAAACAGAGTTTAATATTATTAGAATTAAAGGTTACTATCCTAAAAAACCCAAAGTCTACCACCCTATTGTATTAACCGATTTAGAAAAGCATAATTTACATTTAATCAATAATTACTACATTGGTAAAATGGGGGTTGAGTATTTACACAACCAAGCTTTGAGAGGCAAGTTGAGCAAAACGGTAAAGATGAAAGGTGTGGGTATTATTCGAGAAAAAGAATTCTTAGAGTTTGACGGTGATAACATAGAATTAACTTTGGATTTAGAATTACAAAAATTAGCCCACTCTTTATTATACCAAACCGAAACTCAAAAAGGAAGCATTGTATTATACGATATACACAGTGGCGAAATATTAGTTGCGGTAAGCCTGCCTAGTTTCAACCCTAACTTTTTAACCCCACCTCATGATAATGACTACATTAGAAATGCCCATAAACAGGAAGGAATATTTTTAAACAGATGCTTTGAAGCAACCTACCCTTTTGGCAGTATTTTTAAAATCATCACATCTGTTGCAGCAATGGAAGAAAAAGTCATCTCTGCTAATTCCACTTATTACTGCTCTATGAAGCATGCTAAAACAAAACTAACGTGCCTAGGTTATCATTCAAATATATCTGTATCTAGAGCCTTAGAAAAATCTTGTAATATATTTTTTTATGATGCTGCTCTAGAACTCGGAATAGTCAAGCTTCATAATTGGTCCAGAAAATTTTATTTAGGAAGACAAACTGGCTGTGGTTTTAAATCAGAAAAAAAAGGAATCATCCCAAACCCAATGTTTAAACGCAATATTAGTTCGGAAATGTGGTACCCCGGTGATACATGCCACAGTGCAATAGGACAAGGCTTTCAACTCGGAACACCGGTTCAAGCTGCTCTTATTTCAGCACTAATCGCAAGTGAGACCACCGTTAGTCCTCATTTTTGGAAAACAAAAAAAACAGAAATCTTGAAATTAAATATTTCAAGATTGACTAGAGATACGGTAAAAGAGGGGATGTGGAAAGTTGTAAATGGAAATGGAACTGCAAAAGAATACCGCTCTGACAAAGTTATTTATGCTGGCAAAACGGGTACCGCAGATGTATATAAAAAAAATCCCCATGCATGGTTTTCAGGCTTTGCACCTTTTGAAAACCCACAAGTCGCAATGTCTATCATTGTTGAACATGGTGGTCATGGGGGAGAGATTGCTGCACCTATAGCCAAAATTATCTTTGAAAAATGGCTTGAACGCTACGGAGCTAAATAGCTTTTATTTTTACTGCACGACCTTCGCCGTGATACCTAAAGTTTAATATAAAACCACTGCTAGGTTTCCAATCCTCCATTCTTTCAGCCCATTCTATGAAACTATAGCCATTAGGTGTCATCCATTCTTCTTGATCTATTGAGTCCTCCTCAACAACACCATCTAGTCTATATAAATCTACATGATAAAAATCTTTATCTGCAAGTGGATAATGATTCACTATTGTAAAACTAGGGCTACCCGCTAAGTCTGGATTACCTCCTAAGTGTTCGTATATTTTTATCGTAAAGAAAGTCTTACCTGCACCAATTTCACCGAGTAACAAACATACGTCACCAAGTTTTAGATGTTGACTAAATTCATGGGATAGCCTTTCTAAAGCTAATTCATCATCACAAATATGCTCTATATTAAACACTTTGATTCTTTTATTTTTTTCAACATAGGCTTTTAAGCCCTAATAATCAATCTTTACGATCTATTTTCGCAAGAACGCGACCGATTTCAGATATGATATGTTTTGATCTTGTACCTTTCATGAATTCATGCAATTTAGGTATAACATCTTTATTTGCTACTTTCCCAAGAGCTTGAATAGCCTTTTGAACGATAATACCTTCTTTATCTTCCAGAGCTAACAATAAATAATCCTGGGCGTATGGGTTTTCACCCAGGATTTCTAAAAATTCAACCGACTTTACTCTCGATGAAGTTTCATTCGATTTCAAGCCAGTTGCGGCATATTCTGCTTCTTCTTGAAGCAGTTCATCATCAGATTTGACAATACCGACATCTTTTGAGTAACTCTGTAATATATCTCTAAGTTCCTCTCGAGGTGCCGATAAGTCTAAAGCCATAAATC
>Ga0233432_10005663_pt1 | contig 10808 bp, 9 predicted proteins | sample SI_122_August201_6_FD_179870 | JGI IMG/M metagenome (GOLD analysis project Ga0233432, IMG submission 179870) | Seawater microbial communities from Saanich Inlet, British Columbia, Canada - SI_122_August2016_10_MG | ecosystem: Environmental > Aquatic > Marine > Inlet | place: Canada: British...
GTTGCATGCCATGATCTATTATGACACCGTCTCGCAGTACAGATAAGGTCACCTTTGAGCCGATCTGGCCCCTCAGCCGCCCCATTGTGTCGCTCAATCTATCGTATACAATAGCCAGTCCGTCAACGGCAACCAACTCATCACCGCCCCGAATTCCCGCGCGCGCGGCTGGCGATCCGGCGATGGGCGAGATAATTCGAATTGCATTATCGATTTGCCCGATCTCAATACCGACTCCGGTGTAGCTTCCCGACGTACTGATGCGAATATCACGATATTCACTTGCGGTCAGATATTCGGAGTGCGGATCCAGATTGTCCACCATGCCGCGCATAGCACTTTCAAGCAAAATAACGTCATCTACAGGCTCGACATACTCGCGCTTGACTCGCTCAATGACCTCAGCAAAAAGCTGCGCCTGCTCCCAGGCCAGCTCCTGCTTAATAACCGGTCTTCCAGATCCAAGCAAGCTACCGCCGATGGACAGGCCCAAACCCATGATTACACCGATGACGACAACGAGAATTACTCTTGTTTTCAAAGACATATGCTGTTCCAGGCGCCCCGGCCTTTGGCTCTTATGGCACAATCTTCGCACCTTAGCACAGAATACCGGCCTCTAGTCTCCGGGGCGCGGCGTCATCCAGTCCCTTGGATTCACCGGCTTGATGCCCTTACGAAGCTCGAAATACAGGCTGGATTGTTGTTGCCCACCGCTATCGCCAACCGTCGCTATAACATCCCCCGGCGCCACCCAGTCACCAACGTTCTTGAGGATCATCTCGCTATAACCATATAGCGTCATATAACCCTCGCCATGATCAACAATTACGAGCAACCCCATACCCGCCAGCCAGTCAGCGAAAGCAATGCGGCCATGATAGACCGCGCGCACCTCGCGACCACGAGGTGCCGCAAGTATGACGCCATTCCACTTGATGTTACCGCCAACACGTGGCTGACCGAAATCGTGAACGAGTGTTCCGGTGACGGGCCAGATGAGGCGAGCCTTGTGCTCTATAAAGGGCTCCTCTGAGCTAATGGAGTAGTCTGACAAGATGCTCGTGAGCTCAGCAATCAATCTACTTAGATCCTGTTCCTGGATTGCAAGGCGGCCAACCTCTTGCTCTTCATCAGCGATTCTCTTACGCAAATTAACCAGCAACTCCCGACGCTCTTCGAGCGAGCCGTTCAGCTCACCAAGCTCCTGATATCGAGCTTTAGACAAACCTGCCAAGCGCGCCTCCTCAGCAGCGATTTTGCTACGTAGCTCATCGAGTTTTCGAATCTCATCCATCACGGCGGAAATGTTCTCAGCGCGATAGTTATTAAGGTATCGGTAATACGTCATCAGACGCCCGAGCGTTGCCGGCTCACGCTGATTCAGGAGTAATTTGATTTTTTCCTGGCTGCCACTCATGTAAGCCGTCCGCACCTGTTCCACCAGCTTGTCAGATTCTTTGTCTAAATGAGCCTCGCGAATGACCAAGTCAGCATCAAGAGTTCGCTTTTTCTTTTCAGTAACCCGCTGCTGGCGCTCAATACCCTTTATTCGCATGCGCTGCTCGGATATCGCTATTTCAATATTCTGCAGCTCACCAATCAGCCGGTCTCGGTGGCCCGAGGCACGGTCCATGCTCTTCTTAAGATCACTAATACGTTCTCGCACTTGTTCGAGCTCCCGCTCTTTGACTTTTGCGAGCTCGCCTTGGGAATCCTGAGCCAGAACGACGCCAGACATGACGATGAACAAGAGAAAGAAGACTGTGCGAGTGATCATGCCAGCAGAGTGTAGAGCGTTCGGTGGGGTATTTCCTGCCGCTTTTACAGGTATACTTCCACGTTTAATAAAATCCCTTTGCAGAGAATCTCTCTGCCTGAGTACCTAATGGACAAATTTGTAGAATTCACCGGCAATAATACACTGCTGGTGCTGGCATTGATGATCAGCTTTTTTTTGGTCATATTTACCGAGTTGCGCCGCAAAGCCAGCAACCTTGTGAGTGTTGAGGCAACGGAAGTTGTAAATCTCATCAATAATGATGCGGTCGTCATTGACCTGCGCAGCGCAGATGCGTTTTCCAAGGGCCATATTGTCAGCGCCCGGAATATCCCATCCGATGAGCTCGACGGCAAAATAAATGGCCTTGAGTCAATAAAATCCAAGCCCATTGTCGCTGTGTGCGAGGCGGGTATTACCTCGACCAAGGCCGTGAACACACTCCGGGTTGCCGGATTTGAAAGAGTGTATGGCCTCAGAGGTGGCATGAACAGTTGGAGTCAGGACGGGCGACCTGTCGTGACGGGGAAGAAGACTAAAACCAAAAAACAGAAAAAGTAAGTAAGGGCAATTTCGCGAGAGCTCCATTGACGAATAAGGTAGTCATTTATGGTAATTCAACCTGTGCTTACTGTAGCGCAGCACGAATGCTATTAACCCAAAAAGCGGTTGTATTCGAGGAAATCGCCATCACTGATAATCCCTTGAGGCAACAAGAAATGCAGGAAAGAAGCGGCAGGCAAACAGTGCCGCAGATATTCATCGGCGATACTTCGGTCGGTGGATTCGAAGAACTCTTGGCTCTGGATAAGAGCGGAGAACTGGACAAACTGCTCACCGGATAGTCCGGCGGCAATAACAAACTTAAAGGAAAGAAAATGGCAGAGGAACAAGCCGCTGAGAAGCGTATATCGATTGGTAAAATCTACTTAAAAGATTTCTCGTTTGAGTCGCCACAGGCGCCCGAGGTCTTTCGTCATCCGGAGTGGAAGCCGAAGACAAATCTCAATATAAGCAGCGGCCACACGGCGCTCAGTGATAATCAGCATGAGATTGTACTGACTATTTCGGTTGAGGCTAAACATAAAGACCAGACTTTGTTTATTGCTGAATTACAACAGGCTGGTCTGTTCGAGCTCGTCGGTTATGACGATGATGAGCTTAGCACCATCGTCGGCAGCTTTTGCCCGAACACTTTGTTCCCGTATGCCCGCGAAACCCTCTCGACACTAATCACAAAAGCAGGCTTTCCAGAATTCATTTTGCAGCCTATTAACTTCGATAACCTTTATGCGCAGTCCCAAAAACATCGGGAAGAGACCGTGGCTGGGGAAACTGAGAAGAAGCACTGATAAACAACGACACTTCACAGTCTATAGCAGTCATCGGCGCCGGCTCTTGGGGAACGGCGCTGGCACTGCAGCTTGCGCGCTCCGGTAGCAGTGTCAGACTCGGTGGGGTTTTCGAGCTTGATTTGCTCAAAGCTATGGTGGCTGATCGCGAAAACGTTCACTACCTCCCGGGCATCAAATTCCCAGAAAACCTCAGCGCCTATCCGAACCTTGGTGAATGCCTCGACGGTATTCGCGATATACTTGTTGTTGTTCCGAGCCACGGCTTGCGCAATACATTGACGGCGGCGTTGCCGTTTCTCAGCCCCGACTCCCGGGTCTGTTGGGCAACCAAGGGGTTTGAGTTACACAGCGGTAAATTACCGCATCAGGTTGCCGCCGAAGTCCTTGGTAAAGACCGGCCTGTTGCCGTCTTATCTGGCCCGACCTTTGCTAAAGAAGTCGCTGAAGAGCTACCAACAGCGATGACGATTGCTTCAAATAATGAAGAATTCGGGTGCTCTCTTGCGGCCGTAATTTCGGGCGATAATTTTCGAGCGTATACCTCAGACGATTTTATTGGTGTAGAGGTGGGTGGTGCGATCAAAAATGTACTCGCGATCGGCGCAGGCATGTGCGATGGCCTCGGCTTTGGCGCCAACGCAAGAATTGCACTGATTACTCGCGGGTTAGTGGAATTGACCCGGCTCGGCGTTGCGCTGGGCGCACGAAACGAAACCATGATGGGTCTGGCGGGCATGGGCGATCTCGTTCTAACCTGTACTGATAATCTTTCACGCAATCGGCGCATGGGGCTCGCGCTGGCAAGTGGCATGAGTATTACCGAGGCGCAAGAAGAAATTCAGCAGGTCGTCGAAGGCGTTCTGGCAGCTGAAGCAGTTAAAGAAGTCGCCGACAAACTCGAAATTGAAATGCCAATTTGTCACCAGGTCTTTCGCATACTTTATGAGGGCGCTTCTCCACGAGAGGCTGTCGGCACTCTGATGAGCCGCGAACTGAAGCCCGAAAGCGAATGATTGCCCACCACTCTGCCTTCAAGCTGCAAAAATCATTGCGGTGGGCGACGCAATCAATTGATTTAGCGACATCAAACTAACTTAATTGCCGCCGACGAAACCCAGCTGGCGCCAAGCCTCATAGACAACCACCGCCGCTGAATTAGAGAGGTTCAGGCTGCGACTGTACTCCTTCATTGGCAATCGTAGTCTTTGCTCCACCGGTAAGCCGTCGAGAATCGCCTGTGGTAAACCGCGTGTCTCTGGGCCAAAAAGAAACACATCGCCCTTTTCGTAAGCCGGCGAATCGTGAGCCACTCGGCCGCGCGTGCTTAGCGCAAAGACCCTCGGTTGCTGCAATGCGTCAAGACAAAGCTCAAGAGATTTGTATGTCGAAACGCTCGCAAACTCTGCATAGTCGAGGCCAGCTCTTCTCAACCGTGGCTCATCGAGCTCGAAACCCATCGGCTCTATAAGGTGTAACTGCACGCCCGTGTTGGCACACAAGCGAATAATGTTGCCCGTGTTCGGGGGGATTTCCGGTTCATAAAGAATAAGGCTAAACATTTAAAACCCTGTAGAATTCCGCATCGATGGTGGATAACCCCTTACAAACTGTTTTCTGCGGTATCAAAATGGCATCGCCTATCGTGTTACTTTCCGGCTGCGTTGGCTTTGGTGAAGAATACACGCGCGTCGAGGGATACTCGAATGCAGATGTTGGCGCCGTCGTGCTTAAGGGTACTACAGGAGAAGCGCGCCTCGGCAACCCCGGCCACCGCGTCTACGAAACGCCGGATGGCATGTTAAACGCCATCGGCCTGCAAAACCCTGGTGTGGCCAAAGTAGTCGACGACATTCTTCCGGGTCTCGATTTCTCAGAAACGCGTTTTTTTGCGAACGTCTCTGGATCAACGATCGAAGAATACGAGCGGGTTACCCGGCGCTTTGACGATTCGGATATTGATGCGATCGAGATCAACATTTCCTGTCCAAACGTCAAGGAAGGTGGGGTTCAATTCGGCAATAACCCGGAGATGTCCGCAAAAGTGGTTGCCGCATGTCGCGCGCAAACGTCCAAGCCGATCATAACCAAACTCTCGCCGAATCAAACGGATATTCAGGAAAATGCACGCCTGTGCATCGAGGCCGGCACAGATGGCTTCGCGGTCATAAACACGCTCATGGGCATGACAATAGATAGTGAGGCTTGCGAGCCGATCATTGGCAATGTGCGAGGCGGTTTATCTGGACCGGCAATCAAGCCGATTGCCTTGCTAAAGGTGCAGCAGGTCTATGAGGTGGCGAAGATTCACGGCACGCCCATCATCGGCCAGGGCGGCATAATGAACGCAACTGATGCCATTGAGTTCATGCTCGCAGGTGCCGCGGCGGTAGGCATCGGAACGGCGTTGTTCTACGACCCTCTCATTTGCCCAAAAATCAATTCGGGAATCGAAAGCTATCTCAGGCGCCATAACAAAGATTCAGTGGCCGAGCTCGTCGGCACCTTGAAACTGCCTTAATGTCAGCTGCCACCATTCGATAACCCCTCCGCATCAATTCATCACAGAGGCACCCACGCAGAAAAGAACAGCAATGTCATTCCATCGACATAGCTGCGGGCATAGTTCTGTGGGGGCCGGCTGGCCTTCCGAGTTCGCGCTGAGGATTCGAAGGCGTGTAGGTGCGGCCCCACGTGAGGCCATACCTAGACGGTGTTGTCCAAGGCCGCTAGCTGCCGCTAAAGCGGCTAGAGAGCCTCACCGACAAGCAGGGCGCATTTCCGCCTTACCGAGCTCCTGTAATATAACGTAATGCAAACTCCGATCCGTCCGCGGCTATTTTGCTGCAGAGGAGTTCCAATTCTTCGGCGATTCCACCCTTGAACCCCTCACAGATCCTGCGGAAGAACCCTAATTATTATCTGGCAACAGACGAATCATCGGATTACGAAGCATAACGCGGCTATCAGAGCCTATGGATTCAAAGCCAATCGTGCCCCGATGGAGACTAGCGGGTCCATCTGCATCTGCAGGTTCAGTGAACTCATTGACTGTTTCACCATTCACTTTTACCGTGACTGACTTGCCGTCAACCTTGATGTAGTAACTAAACCATTCGTTATCAGCATGTGGAGCGGTCTTCACTTCACTCACGCCAACCAAGCTACCGGTCTTGCTCTCGCCTTTTCGGCTGGCATTAATCTGAGCTTCATAACCGTACGTAGGAGATCCATCTTCCTTATAGCGGGTATGAAAATAGACCCCTGAAGCTGACCCAGGATAAGTGTAGACATCAACTTTGAATTCGAAATTTTCAAACTGGCCACCTTCAATTACGCCATCGTAAAATAAATTTCTTTGGTCTCCCTGAACAATTAGCGTATCGGTATAGAAAGATCCGCCCATATGACCGAATGATTCGCCAGCGGTTGCATTATCGTTTTGTGGATAGGCTCCCTTTCCATCAGGCGCTCGCCGATACCAATTGCCAGACGTCCAATCCACGACATCGCCGCTCTCAATCCATCCGTTGAGCGTATCGCCCAAAAGTGAGATCCATCCAAGTCCACGTTCTCCTTCATACCCCGGAGCTGAACCATCATCTTCAAGCTTTCCAGCCGCCCAAAGAACGCCCGATGCAATAAGATTCAAATTCACATCTGAACCCATCGAAGAATTATGATGTCCCAGTGAGCTAGTAAAAACAGGAACCCCTTTATATTCATGTGTCCACGCTGTTTCAGTATAGGAATCTATCTCCACTGAATAAGCATGAGATAATGGAGTCGCGGCGTCATGTAAATCAATAATTAGATACAGCTCACCACCGGGTGTTCGCCAAGAACGAGGGTAGTTCTTCATGATCTGGTGATTCGGCTCCAGAGCCTCGATCGTATACGGAGAGGTATTGGGATGATCGTTTTTCTCATGGACGTATGAAACAGCTCCAATAAAATCCCACCATTCATCCGCTGCATCGCCCTCTGCATATTGATAAAGGTGGATGGGGCAATGAAGAAAAACAGCAGGCACTTGATGCTTAACGTGCTGATCAATGATCCCTTTTACATAACCTTCATCTTTTATTTGAAGGTTACAGTGATTGTAGATAACAACGTCGAACTCTGCCGCCCAGTCATCCTCAGAATGGCGGGAAAACTCGAAATCAGTTGATGCCATAGTAAGGGTATCCGCACCTTCATAGTCAGTTGTTATCTCAATATTAGAAAGGCGCTCCAACAGCCCTTCTTTAATCTGGTCCTTCTGCGTTCCATAATCGTGCCAGGGACCCCCACCAGTAATCATCAAGACGTTTAATGGATCCACATGATTATCATGCGCTCCGTGATGAGCTGCTCCAGCGTATTGAGATAAGCCACTAGAAAAAATTAGTATTGAAATAGGAAGGAGTATTTTTTTAAATATATTTATATTCTTATTCATGTACTGGTCCCCTAATGTTTATCTTATAGATTGAGTCGTATCTTTAGTTTATTAAGAATTCAAAAATACACTCCACTGTGGAAGCTCAGACTCATTTTATATTTAGACATCTTACTTACTTTATTGAGCTTCTGACCCTACTGGCAGAGCAAACGCATGCACTCTCTTTCCAAGGGCCGGCGATACAGGTGAACGAAAACGATCGCCGCCGCCGCCTGCTATGATCACAACATATTGCCTTCCATCAATTTCATAAACAGAGGGCGTTGCAAAGCCAGGTGAGTCCATCTCAAATTCCCATAGAAGCTCGCCATTGGTCTTATCAAATGCTCTAAACCGACTATCTTCTGTCGCTGCTATAAAGATCAACCCGCCTTTTGTAACAGCCATGCCACCAAAGTTTTCGGTGCCAGTATGTCGAATACCCATCTCTACCAATCCAGGATATTCCCCGAGCGGGATAGACCATTTAATGTCGCCTTTTGCGACATCTATGGCAAGAAGCTTACCCCATGGAGGCTTAATGCCGTGATAGCCCATATGATCAGTGAAATATTCTATCTGAGGTACATACTGTGGGGTGGATGTCGACCAAGCTAATGCGCCCGATCCTCCGCTCCAAGTGAAGCTTTTGTCAGTTAAATCAATATCAGATGGGGATATTACTTTTATTGCACCAGGCTTACTTAGAAGAAAGGATATAACTTGATCCAATTTATCTTCCGAAAAATACGGAAAAGCCGGCATCGCACCTCTGCCGTTCTTAAGAATATTTTTTAGCTCATCAGCACTGTATGTTAATTGATTAAGAGGAAGGCCTGTCCCCCCCTCTCGATTGGCACCATGACAATACGCACATTCTGCACCGTATATTGTTTTCCCATGGTCTGATACATCTGCGATCTGGTCAGGCTTGATGAGATCCAACGTTAATAAAAATGGAAAATCATTTACGTTCACGTAAGCAGTATTTGTCTCTGGATCAAAAGCTGGACCACCCCATTCATTTCCTCCATGAATGCCAGGCTGCACGATCGTTCCTTCTACACTTGGGGGTGTATACATCGGTCCGGATCTCAGTGTTTTAAACTTCGCCAGTGCCGATGCGTGAGCCTCGGGTGTAATGGTGGTTAAATCAGACTCATAAATTTCCGTTCTTACAAGTGGGTCAGGCTTTAAAGGCCATGGTTGAGTTGGATAAGGAACTTCACCAGGCGCCCCGTCTGTCGGTACCGGTTTCTCTACGATAGGAAATAGAGACACGCCAGTATCGCGGTCAAACACAAACATTTTTCCCTGCTTTCCTGTTTGAACGACCACGTCTTGTTGTGTGCCATCTTCGTGGGTGATGGTAGATAACATCGGTGCAGGAGCGATGTCATAATCCCAAATATCATGGTGCATTGTTTGGAAATGCCATTGCAATGTGCCAGTTTCTGCATCAATGGCTAAAACAGAATTTGAGTAGAGATTCTTGCCAGGCCTTACACCGCCACCGCCATGGATTCCACCAGTGGCTGAACCTGTAGCAGCAAACACCCAACCTCTTTTCTCATCAACAGTGAAGCCACCCCATGTGTTGGCGCCGCCATAAATGATATTGTCTTCCCATTCCCACGTCTCATACCCGGGCTGCCCTTCCAAAGGAATGGTGTGAAAAGTCCATTCGTACTCACCGGTGAGTGCATTAAAGGATCTAATGTTGCCAGGGGGTGACTCTCTTCCCTCCCCGGGATTGCAATCAACGATTAAATGATCATTAAAGACTACGGGAGGCGAGCTTTGCCTTATTTTATCTCGTAACAAATAAGCAGGCCAAACATGATTTTCCTTTAAATCAATGTGCCCGCCTTCACCAAAGGATTCTATGAGGCTGCCATCATCCGGGTTAACTGCCCAAATAAGGTCTTTTGTAGTATGGAAAATTCTTGCGTTGTTGCCGTCCTCATCTTCCCAATGCACTTCGCCTCTCATGATGCCATTGGCGAGACTATCTCCTCTACGATGGTTTTCAGACGGATCAAATACCCAGAGCTCTTCTCCAGTTGCTGCATTCAAGGCAATAAGATTTAATTCAGCATCAGAAAAATACATCACGCCTTCAATAATAATCGGGTTGGATGACATTCCTGGTCTAACAATAGTATCTGCATCATAGGTCCACACTTCTTCTAACAACTGAACATTTTCAGTCGTAATTTGACTCAAAGAAGAGTAATGAGATCCTTCCTGATCGCCACGATAAGTAGCCCAATCAACAGAATTATTCAGTCTACCTTTCTCGCCGGTAGCGCTTACTTGTTTCGATGTATCGTTATTCTCGCAGCCAGAGAATATTAGGACAGACAGAAATAATAGAGGGGAGAATAAATAGATTTTCTTGTTCATCATTTTATCCTCCCCTCTCAGTCTTGTTCCACTTATTTTATATAAGCGTCCCACTTACTTTATTGAGCTTCTGACCCTGCTGGCAGAGCAAACGCATGCACTCTCTTTCCAAGAGGTCCTGTTACAGGTGAACGATAACGACCACCACCACCGCCCGCTACAATTACAACATATTGCCTTCCATCAATTTCATAAACAGAGGGCGTTGCAAAGCCAGGTGCGTCCATCTCAAATTCCCATAGAAGCTCGCCATTGGTCTTATCAAATGCTCTAAACCGACTATCTTCTGTCGCTGCTATAAAGATCAACCCGCCTTTTGTAACAGCCATGCCACCAAAGTTTTCAGCGCCAGTATGTCGAATACCCATCTCTACCAATCCAGGATATTCCCCGAGCGGGATAGACCAATTAATATCACCGCTTTCGATATTAACTGCAAGAAGCTTGCCCCATGGAGGCTTAATGCCGTGATAGCCCATGTGGTCAGTAAAGTAATCTAACTTAGGTACATACTGTGGGGTGGATGTCGACCAAGCTAATTCGCCCGAGCCTCCGCTCCAAGTTAACTCTTCATCAGCCGATGCAAGATAATTCGCAATATCGGCATCTGTGTACTTTCGTATTTCTTCTTCAGTGATCTCGTCACCGCTCTCTCTCGCCCAACCAGGGATTCGTTCGCCACCCGCGCCTCCGATCCAGTCTTCTTCTGCGATCTGATCAGGCCTTATAAGCTCCAACGTTAATAAAAATGGAAAATCATTTACGTTCACGTAAGCAGTATTTGTCTCTGGATCAAAAGCTGGACCACCCCATTCATTTCCTCCATGAATGCCAGGCTGCACGA
>Ga0233432_10005671_pt1 | contig 10799 bp, 9 predicted proteins | sample SI_122_August201_6_FD_179870 | JGI IMG/M metagenome (GOLD analysis project Ga0233432, IMG submission 179870) | Seawater microbial communities from Saanich Inlet, British Columbia, Canada - SI_122_August2016_10_MG | ecosystem: Environmental > Aquatic > Marine > Inlet | place: Canada: British...
AATTGATTCACTGCCGATGAATTTTGCAGAGAAAGATATTTCTAGAGTTTATACGCCCGTTAAAAAGGGTCATGTTCATTTCCATCATGCCTTAACTTGGCATGGTTCGCACGACAACACAAGTGGCAGACATAGAAGAGCTATTGCTATTCACTATATGCGTGGAGATGAATTATACGATGCCAAACAAGGCCATCTAGTCACACAAAATGATACTAACCTAACTGATAATGAAAGGTTTATAGGACCTGGATTTAAAGTTCTATATAAAAAGGAATAGTTTTATAAAAATTATTTTATTTTGCTAAAATAAATGACGCCCGTTTCTTTCCGTTTCTTTCTTCTTATCTCTTGATGAGTTCCTGTGAACTTGCCGTCCTTAAAATCACATTTAAACGCAAACTCCCTTTTTTTATTATCGTTGTATATCTGTCCACTGATTGGACCTTTTTCAATATCACCTTTTACGATACCCGTATAGATATGAGCAGTTGTGCCCCAATCAAATAAAAACTTGGCATCGTAGTTACCTTTCTCATTTTTTGTGAAGATCCCCTTAATCTGATATTCTTTCTCCCCTTTTTTACTCCACTTAAACTTTCCCTCGTAATCATAAGTTTCTACAACTTTCTTTTGTTCGATACTTTTACCCGAACAAATTCCGTAACCAAACATCATTAGAATTGAAATAATACAAGCAAACGAAAGTCTAAACATTTTTAAGCACCAAAAAAAGAAATAACATCAAAATTTTAAGAATTTATAATCAGGGTCAAGAGTTATTTGAACTATATCCATGGTAATCGCAGTAGATTCTCGATAGCAACTGGCTTAAATAATTTGAATCCGAAACTGACTGAAGCCTTTCTTATATAGAACCCCTCCTTTTTTCGCATAATCTTTCCTTAATAAATGCAATGCTATAATGCTTTGGGACAGCGAATTTTAAAACCTATTGGAAACGCTTATGAAACAACTCGTTCATTAGCTTAAATTTTATAGCCTTTAAAACCCTGTCACAATAGAGACGATACAAAGGCCTACTTATCAACGAAATCATCCTTATTTAATTTGTAGAATTAAAAAAAATGAAACATCCAAATATTATACTCATCAATTGTGACGATTTAGGTTATGGTGATTTAGCCTGCTATGGTTCTAAAATTAATAAAACACCTTACCTAGATCAAATGGCAAAAGAAGGCATGCGGTTTACTGATTATCATGTCATGTCTCCTGTTTGTTCTGCTTCAAGAGCTGCACTTATGACGGGCTGTTATCCGCAAAGAGTTGGCATTGAGGGGGTTTTATTTCCAAACGATCCAAAAGGTTTAAATCCTAATGAAATTACCGTTGCCAAGGTATTAAAAAATCAGGGCTACAAAACAAAAATAGTAGGAAAATGGCATTGTGGTGATCAAGAGCAATTTCTACCGACGAATCACGGTTTTGACGAATACTACGGAATACCCTATAGTAACGATATGGGAGTGCAGGGAAAACATGAAAACCATAATAAACGTGTCCCCCTACCTCTAATGCGCAATGACGAAGTCATTCAAGAACAACCGGACCAACGTGGACTGACAGAACGTTACACCGAAGAATGTGTACGCTATATTCGCGACAATAAAGAAGGTCCTTTTTTCTTATACCTCGCACACATGTATGTTCACTTACCTCTTTTTGTCCCAAAACGTTTTTTAGATCAGGCTGAAAATGGCGGTTATGGTGGAGCGGTTGAGTGCATCGATTGGGTTACAGGAGTCATCTTTGATGAACTTAAAAATTGTGGCTTAGATGAAAATACGATGGTCATATTTACCAGTGATAATGGGTCAAGAGCCAGAGGTGAAGGTGGTAGCAATGCCCCATTGCGAGGCACCAAATTTGAGACTTGGGAAGGAGGTCAACGCGTTCCTTTTATCGTTCGTTGGCCAGGAAAAGTCCCTGCGAATAAAGTCAGCAACGAATTGATCACCGCTATGGATTTATTACCAACCCTCGCAAATATCGCAAACACTGAAGAACCGAGTGACCGTAAAATCGATGGCAAAAATATCTCATCTCTTGTTTTTGGAGAAAATGACGCCAAAACCCCGCACAAAAGTTTTTGGTATTATAGATTGGGAAATCTAGAAGCCGTTAGAAAAAGACAGTGGAAGTTGCACATTGCAAAAGGCAAAGCTTTCAATAAATCAGATGAGCCTATACAAGAACTCTACGATTTAGACAATGATATTGGTGAAGAAAACAATGTTTACGAACAATACCCAGAAATTGTCGCTGAGCTAAATATTGAAGCACAAATGGCTCGTGAAGACCTGGGGGATACTCTAAGCGAAACAAAAGGTAAAGGATTACGTGAAGCGGGTATAGAAAACAACCCTAAACCGCTCACCGTTTACGATATAAACCACCCCTATATCGTTGCTGCCTATGACACTCCCGACACAAAAGCTATGGGTGGTTAGAATATAAATAACAAATATTTTCACCCCCATCAATTTATGGATAGGCGAGATGTTAATTATAACAATGGAAGTTTATGAAAATTACAATAGAGTACTACAGGATTTTTATTCACAGTGGATTATTACTTGGACTTCTATATATTATATGTAGTTTCTCTACCAACATAATCATACCAAATTATGTAATCGTTATTGCCGCATTGTTCTATGGTGGTGGAGGATCAATAATTGCATTAACTAATTTAAAAAAAGGCTATATAGAAGCTTATTGGAAAAAAGAAAATAAATTACTCAAAATTCCATTTCAAAGCAATGGGCATTCATTCACAGCTCTCGATGAGGAAGGGAACGATTATAGAATTGGTTTGTTATTTATTCCTAAGCTATTGGAAAAAGCAGAAAAATCACACGAATAACTCACACTTCAACAGGTCAAAAACATTTGCAAATAACTTAGTTTTATCCCCATCGACTGATGAACCGTCATAGGCATAATATAGAAAAAATAGGGCATGTTAATAAATAAAACGAAGACTATACCTTAATGTGGCTAACATAATCAACAAATCGTAACACAAATAAATCATTTAATTTTATTAAATCATCATGCCTCAAATAAATTTATCTCAGCAAGAATACAAACGTATGCTCAAGGACTTCTTTGTTCAAACAGAAGAACGCAAGCGTATGAGCAAAGGAGAAGTTACCTCTTTAGCAAACAAGCTGAATGAAAAGAAAGATATTTGGTTTATTGACGAAAAAACAGAATTCAAAATATTCTTTAAAATTATTATGAAAGTGGACACTTTTTTATATGACCATTTACCCAATGAAATCTATGACTTAGCCCGAGATTGTGATAATGGACTTTCGGATGATGAAGTTACACACCTAACAACTCGACTAACTAAATTATCAAATGATAAAATTGATCTTCCTTATTTACCTGAGATAATAGAGAAGTATATTTTAGGCTTCATTATAAAAATCATTATCAATTCTCTTCGACACGGTTGGAACATTGATTTATCAATCGAAAAAGAAGATAATTTAGTAAAAATACCAACTGCTGTGAAAAGAAGGAGAGGTAGAACTAGAAGTTAATATTAAATCTGATTATATAGCCTCAAATGCCAGAGGTTTTATTAAAATTGATTAATAAATTAGGTTTAATATAAGCCATGTCCTCTAAGCCACTTTAAAAATGCTGGGGTCCAATCGACTTTTGGTCCATTTTCTTTAAAATTAAATGCATTGTGACCACCCTTTGGATAAGATTGAGTTGTTGTATTAACACCTACCTGTTTCATTTTTTCTTCGATAGCGTGAGTGAAAGATATCGGAGCCACTTCATCTTCTTCTGTGGTACAAAGGAAAACATTTGGGACCTTAGAAGAAATATTGTATTCTTCAGCACCCTTATCATGTGGCCATAAGCAAAGCAGAGCCATGTAAGGGAGGTAGCTGATTTTATCACCATTAGCATAAACTTCTGCGTTAGAACAACTATGGTTTAATAAAAGGTTGGATCCCGCTGAATAACCCAAACCAACCAAACGCTCTGGATCAACATGCCATTCTTTTGCGTGGGAATTTACTATGCTAATACCTCGATGAAGATCAGCCAGTGCATCAGTAGGAACCGGATTACTAGAAAGACAGGTTCTGTATTTCAAACCTATTACAGCGTAACCCAATGGGTTAAAAAAATGTGCTAAACGTTCAACATGAGAAACCCAGTCAAGTATTCTATAGGATCCACCTGGAGCAATCAAAATACCGGTATTATTAGCTATTTCTGCTGGTGGAAGGAAAGGGACTACTGAAGGGTTTGACACATTGTGTAACCACCCTTTTTCATCTGGAACGTCTTCGATTTGGGTATTTTCATTTATTAATTCGGACCAAAGAGGAATGGGTTTTGTTTGCATAAAACTTAGGAAATATATTTGATCTCATTATAATAACTTTAGCATTTATTTTACTACTGAAATAGAACTAAATACCCGAAGAACTTCAAGCTGCTTTTTACAAATGGGTTATTATGATTTTTGTTTAAAAGGAACTAAAACGAATCGAGAACCAATAAAGTTTAAACTACCACAAGCCGAATATTTCCATGAAAATCATTAAATAGCCCTAATAGCAGCAGTATTTGAAATCAAATCCCAGAAGTGTCGGTAAGAATATTTATATAAACACAACGAAATATAAACTATAAAAAAACGCTACACATCAGTCACATTTTTTATCTTCAATAAATTGTTGTCTATATTGTCTAGGAGTAGATCCCATTTCTTTTTTGAATAATCGATAAAAATAATATTCATTCTCTATCCCAATCAAAGGTGGGATTTGGTAAATTGGCTTTCTACTATTTCTCAGTATAGAACAAGCTCGCTTAATACGCTCTTCTTTTATCAATTCAGAAAATGATTTCCCAAACAAACTACTTACCAAATGACTCGTTCTAGATTTTGATAAAAATAAATGAGAAGCTAATTCTTCTAAGCTAATCTTCTGTGTCGCATGATGGTAAATATAACGCTGAATTATTTGCATACGGTCATCTTCTTGAGATGCAAAATAAAAATTTTCTAAATACAATAAAATACTCTGACCGATATGATTAATTACTCGACTTATATTTAGAGCACGTTTTTGATCGCAAATTTCTAATTTTTCAAAAGTCTTTATCATATCACTTTGAAAAATAGAACTCGATTCTTTTGACTTAAAAAGGCCTGCAAATATTATGAATTTAAAGTCATCATCGGCATATATAGGAACAACAACTTCAGTCAAGCCTTTCCAACAATGCTTTATTTTAGAGATCGAAGACTGCCTAGAGTGTGATCCAGTTTCATCTAGACAAGTCTGAATACAACGCTTATCGGCATCCCCCGATCTTTTATAACTGCATAATTCATGTCTATGACGGAACCATTCACTTGAAATTGTTGCCCCATAAAACAAACCTCTTGGGTCATGAATGGTAATATGAATGCCAAGTGATTTCTCTATTGAAACCAACAATTGGTTCAAAGATGCCTTTTTCGCTTCTTCTAATTCTAAATACTTACCTATTTGCTTCATTATAGCATTATAGTATAGTATTTTAGCCTGTATAGACATTTTAAAAAAAATAAAAGCACATAAAATATCAATAACAAAAGGAGAATATCATGACTGAAACTGTTTCAGTAAATTTACCAAATCAAGTCACTCTGACTCATAATACCGATGTGGTCGTCATTGGAGGTGGCCCAGGAGGAATAGGAGCTGCAGTGGCAGCCGCTAGGAAGGGAATGAAAGTATTGTTAGTCGAACATTATGGCTTTCTTGGAGGAATGGCTACCGCTGGCGAAGTCAACCCATTTATGCCAAACCATCACGAAGGAGAATCTCTAGACACTGGTATTTTTAAGGAATGGTTACAACGTATTAAAAGTTACAACCCAGCTGGTGGAGAACGTGTTTTTGACCCAAATGCAGCAAGATTAGCTGCTGAAGACTTATGCTTAGAAGCCGGAGTGCAGATCCTCTATCATCATCGAATCGCTCATATAGAACGCAATGGTTCTGTAATTAAACATGCAATACTCCATTCAAAATCAGGCTTAACAGCAGTAAAAGGAAAAGTTTTCATAGATAGCACTGGAGATGGAGACCTTTCATTTTTAGCTGGAGCTCAATATGAACTAGGAGGGGAAGGCACACCACATGTGCAACCCATGACCTTATGCTTCAAACTCAAACTTAATTTATCAGAGTCTGACCTTGGTTATACCGATGCTATGGATGCAACAGCTAAAGAAGCTAAACTCATCCAGTTAGCCTTTAAAAATGCAAAAGAAAAAGGTGAAACCTCAAACCCAAGAGAAAATGTTCTAATATTTTCAACGCATAATAAAGATGTTATACACTTCAATACAACCCGGGTCGTCAAAAAGTCTGCAGTCAATGGCATAGAACTCTCAGAGGCAGAATGCGAAGGCCGTAAACAATTACGAGAACTCATTAAAATTCTCAGAAGAGATGTTCCCTGTTTTGAAAAAGCTACCTTGTACTCAATTGCCCCACAAATAGGCATTAGAGAATCACGTCGCATTGTTGGAAATGCAACTTTAACACGTGATGATTACAAAGCAGGCAAAACATTCCCCGATGCAATTGCACGGGTCACCTACCCAATCGACATCCATAACCCTAATGGTACTGGAACTGAAATAACACATCTTCCTAAAGGTGCATGGTATGAAGTTCCATACGGATGTATTGTTCCGAAAGGGTTTGATAACCTTCTTGTAGGCAGTCGCTGTATTTCAGTGGATCATGCTGTGCACTCCTCAATGCGTGTCATGCCACCCGTATGTTCAATTGGTCAAGCGGCAGGCACTGCTGCTGCGATATCTATAAAACAGAACATCGCCTGTTCTGAAGTTGATGGATTGAAACTAAACATAGACTTAAAAGAACAAGGAAGAAACTTAGTTGAATACGATGCAAATAGAAAATGGAAAGATATGACGCCCGGTGATTGGGCATCTATTAGTAAAAAAGATACCGCACGTGCTAAAAAAATGTCGAGTTAAAAATAAAACTATAAGGTAATAAAATGATTAAATTTGGCGATGGTCGTGATTGGTTTTTTGAAAAACGATTTGGATTATTTCTGCATTGGGGCCTATATGCGATAGAAGGATTTCATGAACAAGACCAATGGCGTCGAAAGATTTCTCGAGAAACCTACATGAAGCTAGGAGATCAATGGGACCCGAGGGACTTTGATCCACATCAATGGCTAGATGCAGCTGAGGACGCTGGCATGGAGTATCTGGTTCTAACAACAAAACACCATGAGGGGTTTTGTTTATGGGATACAAAAGAAACGGCATTCAACACGATGAATACACCTTATGGACAAGATATTGTCAAACTCTATGTCGATGCGTGCCATGAACGAAATTTTCCTGTTGGGCTTTATTATTCTGTTGTTGACTGGAACCATGCGAATTATCCAAACGAAGGTAGACATCATGAACTCGAAGGCCCCGAACCTGGCGATGAACCTGACCTTGAAAAATATATGTCCTTTTTACGTCGTCAGGTGAGCGAGCTTTGTAGCAACTATGGAGAAATCCATGAGTTTTGGTGGGATATGAATGTAGCTGAGTATTCAGACCCCTCAATCAATGAATTGATCCGAAAACTACAGCCAAAGTGTGTGATTAACAACCGCGGAATGGACGAAGGAGATTTTGGTACACCAGAGCGAGGTTGGAATGAGGATAAAGATTCACTCGTTCACTCCAAACCTGTTGAAGCATGTAATTCAGTTGGAGCTCAGAGTTGGGGTTACCGGAAAGATGAATCTTACTATACCGATCAATATTTGTTGAGTAATATTGATAAATTTCTAGCAAAAGGGGGTAATTACCTTTTGAATGTTGGACCAGGGCCAAATGGTCGGATTGCTAAAGAATCCACTTCAATCTTGAAGCGTATTGGAGTTTGGATGAATAAAATGCGTGAATCATTATACGATGTTGAAGCCGTCTCATTTATGACAGTCAATCGCAATGTATTATTAACAAAGAGAGATCATACTCTTTATGTGCACCTTAACATACATCCCGAGGAAGAAGATGTCGTTCTAAAACCTTTCACGGATTTACCATTATCAGCTACCTTGCTTAACGATGGAAGTCGTGTGCGTTTTTCGAACGATATGATTCCGGCTCAGCATAGAGGACAAAAGGGTTACTTACGCCTTCAGGGACTTCCGGTTAACAAATACTCCAACGATGTATTAGTGATTAAATTAGAATTTAAATACCTTGAAACTAATGAAGTGGCCGAAGAATCAACTGGCTTCGATATTCATACCTTATGATAAAATGGCAAGAAAAGGTTCTACATCACTATAATATGGAGATTCTTATATATATAAGATTTTACCTTTAACAAGAATTTTAATCGTTATAACTTCCAATAATTATGGATCAAAATTCAAAACCAATTAAGATAGGAATCAGTCAATGTTTATTGGGTTCTGAAGTACGCTATGATGGTCAGCATAAACTAGATAAACACCTAATCAATACTTACGGTCCATTTTTCGAATGGCAACCTTTTTGCCCGGAGTTTGAGTCGGGAATGGGTATTCCTAGAGAAGCTATGCGCCTTGAAGGAGATTTTGAAAACCCTAAACTCATGACTCGGAATAGCAGGACAGATAAAACAAAACAGTTGTTAGATTGGTCAATTCCTAAATCGAAGAGTATGAGTAATGATGATCTAAGCGGAATTATCTTCAAGAAAGGTTCTCCTAGTTGTGGTCTTTTTAAAATGCGACCCTATACTGAAGTTGGACACAATGAATCAGGAGCTGGTCTTTTCGCAAGAGAAGTTATCAAACAAAATCCCCATATTCCCATGGAAGAAGAAGGGCGACTAAAGGATTCAGGACTAAGAGAAATATTTATTGGCAAGGTATTTGTTTATCATAGATGGAAAAACTTGAATGAAGCAGGCTTAACTCCAGCTAAATTAATTCAATTTCATCAAGATCATAAATATCAACTCATGTCACATTCACCCGATAAACTCAAAGCTTTAGGCCAACTGGTCGCAAAGGTAAATAAAGGAAATATTGAAGTTATGGCAGAAGATTATTTCATTCTTCTGTGTAAAACGATATCACTCAAGCCGACAATAGCTAAGCATAGCAATACTCTTTCACATATTTTCGGTTATTTCAAAAAAGAATTAAGCTCAGATGAAAAAGCAGAAATGCTTGAACTTTTTGAGAATTATCGTAATAAAATATCCCCCCTCATTGTTCCTGTAACAATGTTAAAACACTATATTCGTAAGTATAAGCAACCCTATCTATCTAGCCAGACTTATCTAGACCCCCACCCCAAAGAGTTAATGATAAGAAACTCATCTTGAAAATCCTCGTTACAGGTGGCACGGGTTATATAGGCAAGAGAATCATACCAATACTCGCTCTTGAAGGTCATGAAATCATCTGTGTTGTTCGAGATAAAATGCGAATTAATACAAGTAATTTTACCACAAATAATGTTACGATTGTTGAAGCTGATTTTTTAGAGTCAAATACCTTAGAATCTATCCCTAAGGATATAGATATAGCTTATTACCTCATGCATTCAATGTCTAATGCTTCGAAAGATTTTGAGGTTCTTGAACAAAAATGTGCTTTAAACTTCAAAAACTACTTCGAAAAAACAAAATTGCAACAAGTTATTTACCTCAGTGGCATAACGAATGAAAGTATTCTTTCTAAACATTTACAATCTCGAAAAAATGTTGAAGTAAGCTTATCTTCGGATAAGTATGCCTTAACGACATTCAAGGCAGGTATTATCGTAGGCTCGGGAAGCTCTTCATTTGAAATAATCCGAGATTTAGTTGAGAAACTCCCTATTATGATTACCCCGAAATGGTTGAATACTAAGACGCAACCAATTAGTATTAGAGATGTCTTGTCGTTTCTTACTCGTGCTAAAGGGAATAAATCTCTATATAATCAATCTTATGATATTTTTGGTCCTGAAGTGCTGACTTACAAAGAGCTCCTTCTTATGTTCTCTGAAGCTAGAGGTCTAAAGCGCTATATATTTACAATCCCTATCATGACAGCAAAATTATCCTCTTACTGGCTATACTTTGTCACATCCACTTCGTATAAGCTAGCATCTACTTTAGTAGATAGCATGGGTGTTCAGATCATAGGTATTCCTAGTGACATTAATGAAAAATTGGCCATAAACCCGATTGATTATTCAGCAGCAGTTAAGTTAGCTTTTGAACAAATAGAACAAGATTGTATTATTTCAAGCTGGAAAGACTCTTTTGTCAGTAGTGGTGAATTGAGGAGTAATGCCGGTAGCTATATCAATGTGCCTGACTTTGGTTGCTTCAAAGACTCCAGAAGCCGAAGAACTATTAATATAGACAAGACAAAAAATAAAATTTGGTCTATAGGGGGCGTGAATGGTTGGTATTCATTTAATTTCTTATGGAAAATTCGTGGTTTTTTAGATAAAGTTTTTGGAGGTATTGGTCTACGCAGAGGAAGAACTCACGAGACAGAATTAAATATTGGAGACGCCTTAGATTTTTGGCGTGTGATATATGCAGATAAACCAAAAGGAAGGCTTTTATTGTATGCCGAAATGAAACTGCCAGGTGAAGCATGGCTTGAATTCGTAATATCAGAGGGGATGCTAATACAAACAGCTACTTTTCGACCAAAAGGGTTAATAGGCCGTTTATATTGGTTTAGCGTATGGC
>Ga0233432_10005672_pt1 | contig 10799 bp, 4 predicted proteins | sample SI_122_August201_6_FD_179870 | JGI IMG/M metagenome (GOLD analysis project Ga0233432, IMG submission 179870) | Seawater microbial communities from Saanich Inlet, British Columbia, Canada - SI_122_August2016_10_MG | ecosystem: Environmental > Aquatic > Marine > Inlet | place: Canada: British...
TCATTCCCAAAAAATTTTTGGCTATATCGAGGAACGGAGCCCACGGTGGAGCTCTAGCCTGTATTGACTGGTCCATGAGGGTGCTGGATCAGGAACTCGAACGGCTTGGACTCAAGGAGGACACCCTGGTGATCTTCACTTCAGACAACGGATCCAGAGCCAAGGACGAGGGAGACGGCAACACTCCCCTAAAGGGTCGAAAATCGCAGACCTCGGAAGGAGGACAACGAGTTCCCATGATCGCGCGTAGGCCGGGACACATCAAGGACGGAAGTCATTGCGATGGAATCGCTTCCTCCATCGACCTCTACGCAACCCTGTGTGATCTGATCGATACAGATATGCCTAAAAAAACCATAGACAGTCTCGCTCTAAAAGAATCTTTGTCGATCCGAGGAGGAGTATTTATTACATGGCCAAGCCATGATCACTCGCCTGTTTATCATGCCAGAAACATAACAATTCAACGCTCCAACGTTGAGATTGAAGGCCTCAAGCACCTTATTGAAAAGACTGGAAAAGATGGAGCTCCATACGGAGGGTTTCTATCTATTTCGAGGTGCGCAAATGTGGTGGTGAAAGATTCCATTTTCACCGGACGTCGCACCTATTGGAAAATCGGAAGTGCCAAGAAGAGGGTCCTAATAGAAGCCAATTTCTAACAAACGTCTTCCTTAGCAAGTTGTACCCACTCTCGGATGCAGCCTGTCTTGGGACGCAGTTCACGGGTCCGGTTAGCAAACTCTTCATGGGAGATGCTTTATAAAGCCACGACCCATCCGAATCGACCGAAGAGGGAGTCTATGTCATCGTGATTAAACATCCCGAGCGTGCCTCACAGAACCAGGACATATGCTCATCACGAATGGCCTGAATAAACCTCTCATCATCTGATTTACAGAGGAGTTCAGCCATGAGTTCAGTAGACTAGCTGATTCTCAGAAGCCGAAGAACCAGATATGGAGTTCATCACAGGAGCATCAGCTCTTTGCTGACTCGAAGGATTCGAGAGGTTTTTCCCGACTTTTTGATCGTTATAGAAACCACACCTTCATTTTCTCTTTTCAACGAAATTTCTAGCCTCGAATTCCCCGGATTGAGTGCTGTGACGAGAACATTATCGTTATTTCTTTCGGAAGTGATCCAGCGAAAGATGGTTGACTGTTGGTCTGGATAGGTGGGCATCCCAAGAGAAGTTTGCATCACAGCTCTGTCGAGAGAAGCAAAACTCATGGTCAGCCGCTCCTTGCCACTCTTAAGGCGCAACCAATCCTTGCCGTGACGAGAGTCGGCAAAGGTGTGGAACCTAGCCTCCATACAGTTGGCTCCGACAGATTGTCGATCCACAATCACCCAGTACTTCCCTTCAACCAAGAGGAATAGTCGGCCAATGAAGGCGTTCTGCCAACGAAGAAGATAAGTTCCTCCTCCATGGACTCGTAGTCCTTTGATTCCCTTGGCCTCAACGATCTCCGTCGTATCCTCATTCATGCTAAGATCACAACCAAGACCCTCGATAAAGAGTCCGCTTTTTGAAGGCGCACTTCGCCCGTAAACATCATTGCCTCTCTTCGTGAAAGACACACCTGGTCGATCGTGTTGATCAGAGATCATGCACTCTCCGTTGACGCCACACTTGAAACTGAATTGATCCCGGGAGGCGTGCCCAGCTTTGGCCGTGGTACTCCCACGAACCGTCATCCTAAGGCTTGGAGTAACATCATCGTCGGCAAGGGCGGCCCAACCCATGCCCTTGTAAACCCTAGCCACTGGGGTCTTCTTTCGAGCCTTTTTCTTGCAAAACATATCGACTTTACTGGGTGAGGGGACATCTTCAGCCGCATAAAGGAGCATACCCCTGTTGGCTCCATCACTTTTCGTCCTAAGCTTCGATTCCACTGGATCGCCAACTTTTAAATGGCTGGCGATCTTAAGCGATATAGACTCTTCTTGCATTCGATTTGCGAGCCAAAACTGATACCCCGTAGGGCCCCAGCCATCGTTGTCACCAAAGGACATTCTGTGGAAATCCATGGGGAAATGTAGGGATTTCCCCAACTCCTTGATTTTCAAGGCTGGGTGTTTTCGGCCTGTGGCGGATTCCCAGCATTTCAAATAGGGGATGGAAAACTGCATCCCGTAGTTGTAATAGCCCGTGCCCTCAGGACACCCACCTCCGTTTGAAATGTAGGATCCAAGATAAGCCGAGAGACTCTTGTCCACGAAAGACACCAGTTCAGGGGCTACATCAAACCGGTCGTAGAATGAAAGTGCGAGGATTCCCATACCCCCGGCACAGACGCCATTCCAGTTTGACCAATCCGTGTTAACCCACCATGGGGGTCGAGTGAGGCATTGTTTCGCACGTTTCATGAGGTGCTTTTCGAGAAATCCCATGATGATGGCATCCTCCTCATCGCTGATCTCGGGTTGCAGAAGATCATATAGGTAGCTTATGGCAACCGAGTGCCAACCGTAAGTCAGGCAAAAGAACTCTCCCTTTTCTAGGGGCATGGTTTTATGAGACTCACATCCGATGTGGGAGAACCCAGTCAATGCTTCAACCCGCTTCAAGGCCGCTGTGCGGAAACGCATATCTCGAGTGAGAGCCCACGCCCCGGTCAGATTCTCGATCTGAGAAGCGATTTGGTGACTGATGGGGTAAAGATGCCCCTCAATATCATCCCATTCAACAGGCTTGAGCCGTACCAAGTAATTGGCATCGACCAAAACCGCGTCCGCCTCAGTTTTGATATAAGCGTTTCTAATGTGTTTTTGGAGATGGGTCGTTAAATCAGAGGGGCCAAAAAGGCGAGGGTGCTTTTTTATTTTCAATGATTTCATGATCTATCCAGGGAGGGAGAGTTTCGGCCCGTGTGACCGGCAGAGGGCATCTTTCCAATAATTACGACGAAGCATGTCATTCACTCGTTGGATCATCGTACTACGCTCCATAGCCCACCTTTGCCCTTAAACCCAAGCAAGGCGATAAATAGAAACAGGTCTGTGGCCATCAACAGGCATGACAAAAGACAGGTTCTTTTTGAGTGAATGAATGAAAATGTACAGGACGATTCACTTTGCTGTTGCTTCATATGCCGTAGACGTCCGCTCTTTTCTCTCTTGCAAATCATACCATTTCTCAAGCTCCGCACGCAATTTACTTGCGATCTGGGGATTTCGTGGATAGAGGTTGTTTTGCTCGTAAGGGTCTTCGACTAAATCGAAAAGTTCTGGTTGGCTTGAACGCTTTTCATTTCCCCCAGCGTAACTGCCGGTGCCGTCGTAGTGGATTATCAACTTGTGAGCTCCGTGAATGACCCAGCGTGCGAGAAGCCGACGCTCGGGGTCTTTAAACTCTCCTTGGTCTCGATCGTAGGATTCCCCAAACAAGGGACGATCCTCAAGCTCTCCCTTGCCTTCTAACATAGAAAGAAGGTCAATTCCTGGCAAGGATCGCTTCGGCGACTCTGATCCCGTAGCAGCGAGAATGGTCGGAACAACATCAACACTACTGACCACCTCAGATCGGGTCCCAGGAATGATCTTTCCCTGCCAATAATAGATGGCTGGCGTTCGAACTCCTCCATCATAAGGGGAACCTTTTGTTCTTGGAAGGTAATTCTTCTTTCTTCCGCCTGTGACCATACCATTTGAGCTTTGAAAAATCACGAGCGTGTTCTTCAACAGGCCTCGCTTCTCGAGATGTTGGATCAGTTGACCACAATGATGGTCAAACCACTCAATCAAGGCGTAGTACTTTGTCAGGTATGGCCTCTCGCGCGGACCTTCAAATTGGTAGAAGCCATCTTTCATACCATAACCGAGAAGATGTCTCTGTGTGTGAAAAAAGCCATTGGGAACATCGTGGACTCCGAGTTTCTCAGGAGCCCGACTGTTAAAATTGAAGGCCGGAAGTGCAGGAGAATACCAAAGCATGAAGGGTTTTTCCGCTTCTTTGGCATGATCGATGAATTCCAAGCAAGAGGACATGGCATCGGAACCAATTCCCGGCAGATCATAGCTGTGTGAATCATCCTGACTGTTGCCATGAGTGAAACCAGCGGTTTTGTAGTCGCCTTCGAACCATCGGCCTGATTGATAGCTGAGGTAGCCGGCTTTTTGGAGAAGTTTGGGCAGAGGGTCATGATGATTTACGGGGGTTACTGTCGACGCTCTGGCGCGGTGAGCTCCGGTCCATCTCACATCTTCATCGGATGTGATGCCATGGGTATGGGCATATCGCCCAGTGAGAAAGGTCATTAGTGATGAGCGACTCCAAGGAGTCGGAACGTAAGCCCGTGGAAAGAATGCTCCCTTTCTGGCTAGTGCATCTAGATGGGGTGTCTTCGCATAGCCCAAACCCATGATGCCAAGGTCTGTCCAAGGGAGATCATCGGCAGTGATCAAGACAACATTGGGTTTCTGCTCATTTGCAGATAGCTTCTTAGGGGGAGCGGGCACGGGCACCCATTCCCCATCACCGTTGCGAAGGGTGTTTAGGTCCACCCCATGATAGGCACGGGCTAGAGTGGCGATATTTCGATCATCTCCCTTGAGTCCCCATACTGGCTTTGCCAATAGGGCGGCCAAATCATCCACATTCTTTTTGTAGGGTTTGCTAAACCCATAAAGACCTATGCCTGCTTTGAGAGCCTTGGGGACGACGTCTGTGGCGTTCACGCCAGTCCAGGCAGCCATGCAGGTGATCAACCGCGTGTGTCCCCCAACCATCCCCTTCACATTATTAATTCTTTTCATGTCTCCAGCTTCGTTCATCAACCAATCCATCTCTTGGTAAATGTCTGATTCCAACATATGGGGATGGTCCATCGAGTTGACCGTCAGCCAAATGATACACTCTGGACGAACATCCTTCGCTGCTTTGCGAATGGCTCGCCATGCCCTTGTTAGTGCCTTGCGACTGTAGGCCTGTTCTTCGCCCACGGTGAGGTAGTCCTCTCCAGGAAAAGTCTTGCCCATCAGTTGTTCATAGAGGTCTATTTCCGCTTTAATCCACTTGCCTTTTGTCACTCTTCGTCTTGGTTGCCAAAGCCAGTCTATCATAAACCCATCAATACCCGTCTTCACCACAGCGTCAGAAATACTTTCACTTAGGAACTCAAGGTAATCGTCAGTATAGACGATATGGTACCCCCCTCCCCCCACTCCACCGTCATCACCCGTGGTGTAATTTTGATCCGGTCGAAGTTTCGCCCATCTAGGGTTAAAACCAATCGTGTAGTAACCAAAAACCTTCATACCTTCTGCGTGCCCAAGCCTGACCATCTCAGGAAGATAGTCGTAGGCCAGACCGGGTTGCTCGGGAACAACACCGTTCTTGTACCAAGCGTAACCATTAGTGGAGACACAGAAGGTTTGGATAACATTCACCCCTAACATCTTGTACCAGGCGAAATGGTCGGCAGGATTCGTCTTTGCAAAGACTCCAGGGCGCGCCACTTTTGAGCGATGCTTTCCGGGCACTTTCTCCCAATTCAAGTCAACACAGTAGGCCTTGATATCCCCAGAGTCCTGCATGGAGGAAGCTGGAGCCTTACCCTTTTCTGGCTTCGAGTCCAAAGAATTCAAACCGACACATCCTCCAACCCATAGAGTTAGAATAGAAAGTAGAGTGATCTTCATCTTATTTATCAAAATAGGGTTTAATTGAATGCTCTCTCTCTCATTTAAGAGTCAACAGTCACAGAGAACCCTCAGATTTATTGGATATCTTTGTTGGCCGTTTCAGATAGGTCTTGGAAAATAGACGTCTCTATCTTTTATAAATAGATCCAAGGCGGTCTCTCGGATTCGATCATAAATTTCCATCGAACCGTCAGCGCAAGCAAAATCCTTCCATTCTCCCCATACAACTCATGAACCAAAAACATCACTAGCTTTTTTCATTTTTTGCTCTATTACCAAAATACAGCTCAAGCAGATAACTTGCATCGAAGCAAGGAATTCGGAACAACACTAGCATTACAGCTTCCTCTACTCTGTGAATCATCCGAAGAAAAACCTTGGCGTGAACACCTTCATGGTGAGCACTCTGCTTGTTATGTTGATTCGATTGCCATGCAGTATCACACCGAAGAAAAACAAAGTAAATCTGGTATGCGACAACAGGACAGGAGGAACTTTTCGATCTTGAAAAAGACCCTGATGAGAGCGTCAACCTTGTTGGCAACAAACACAAAGACGAACAACTCCAATTATGGTGATCTCGCATGATCAAAGTACTTTCCAAACGATCAGCGGACGGGATGACGAATGGGACTCGCCTGATTCCGGGGGTAAAACTGCCACCTTTTCGGCCAGAACTCCTAACGGAAACACCACACGAGGTCCAGCTCTTTATTTCAATATTTCAATGGGAATTACAAATTCATGGTCAGTGTAAAGGCTCAACCTCCTCCCTGCGGCGTATGACAGCACAATCGTGTATCAGCATTTGGTAGTGTGGGGCCAATTCCAGTCATCGGACACGGCCTATTATAAAAGTCTCTTGGCTTTCACTAAAGCAACCATCAACAAGATCGTTCCAAATAATTGAAGTGTTCTTAAGTTAAAAACACACTCTTTTTCAGCACAAAAAACCTGAAAATAAGTTCCCATCCTGAGCTATATTTTTTTTTGTTTCTTCTTATTCTTCTTTATCCAATCAGTGTTCTGTGATGGCATTAACTTGGGTGCGTTGCCAATGTCGTATCTTTCTTCTAACCCAATGGCCCACGATAAATCATACGCCATCTTGACGTTGTTAAGGCTGGGGTCCTTGTGCTTTCTGTGATAGGCATCCAACGCTTTCGACAAATCACGGACGACATCACGGCACTCTGTTTTCATCGCATAGTTGATAAGTTCGTCTGGATCCTCTTTCTTGTCGATCAGCCATGGAACGTCACGGGGCCCTAAAACCAATTTATATCTCTCGCTGACAGCGCAGACCCACCCCTCTATACCCCCCTGACGGAGTATAGACATATCCTCCCAGTCAGAGGGTGACCTGCCGAGGAAGAATGCAGACGCGTCTCTCCCCGACTCTTTGCCAGAGGTCTTACAGCTCATCATTCCGAGTGCGGTGGGTAAGAAATCAACGCATCCAAGTGCTTGGTCAATGCGTTTTCCAGGCTTGATGCCAGCAGGCCATTGGACAACAAATGGGATCTTAGCTGAGCCCTCCAAAGGCACGTTTTTGTTCTGTCGTCCATGTTCGCCACGAAGGTCCCCATGATCCGACGTGAACACAACGATGGTGTTGTCGGTGAGCCCTTCTGCCTTCAACGCCTTCATGATCTTCCCAACATTATCATCGATACATTTAACCATACCAAAGTAAGCGGCATCGTTATCACGACCTCCCTTGGGTGCTGCCCAACTCGGCACATCTTTCCGTGATTTGTTCGCCGTATGCGGTTTCATAAATTTCATTTCAGAGTACATGGTGTTGTAAGGCGCGCGAACGGTGTCTGGTCCGTGTGGATCAGGAATACTAACCATGTAACAGAAAGGCTTGTCCTTGTTCATTTTCATAAATTCGATAGTCTTGTCGGCTAACCAATCGGTGGAGAAATTCTTATCAGTGGCACCATCGACAGCGTAAGACGGCTTAAGTCCAGTGTCTACCTTGGGACCCTGTGGTGTGTCTGTCAATTTCTTCCAATGACCGCGGTTGAACATGTATCGATTGTCCAAAAAACCGAAGTTCCTTTTCGGGGCCCACTGTGGCTTTCCAAATCCGTCTAAATGCCATTTCCCTGCATAACCTGTTGCATATCCTTGTTTGCCAAGGATCGTCGCAAATGTAACCACCTCATCTTTCATATGTTCATTATTGGAAAACGCACCGGTCTCATGGGGATACTGTCCCGACACAAACGCCGCACGAGAAGGCGTACACACAGGAGAAGTAGCGTAGAAGTTCGTACAGAGTGCGCCGTTTTCTGCGAGGGCATCGATATGAGGCGTGTCGACAACGTTACCATCACCCCACATGAATGCCTGGTTTGGTGACAACGTCTTACGATAACAACCCAGTGTACGGAAATTATGCTCATCCGTATGTATAATCAGTAGATTCGGTCTACCCGTTTGTTCACCTGCAGAAAACAAGTTCGACGGAGCCAGTGATACGGAAGCAATCATGCTACCTCCAATAGTGACAAACTTTCTTCTCTTCATAAGTGCATCCTTTATTAAGTCTCTAAATCAGTGTCAATTACTGAATCACGTTGAATTTCTAAAAATTAGTTTTGGATTGATTATACACTGTCTTGTCGACAGGTGTCCGAATTTCATCAATATTTGTTCACGCATAGAACAGCACCAGGAACAACCGATGGTTTCCATGGAGCCAAATCATGACTTTCTTGGGCATCTCAGTTGCTTTTAATGCTGTCAAGAGAAGTTATCGGGAAACTCTGCCGTTTCTCTTATTCTTGGTGATGGCATGATTCTTCCATTTTTTCACACTTCTTTCTGGGCTCATTGTTCGGTGATAATTAAGGTATGGCAGATTCTCAATCTACCCATCAATTCATTATAAATACAACAATGTGAGTCAAACAGATAAATTTGGCCTGCATACATTTTTCTACATCCGAGACTTCCCATGGTCATTTTCAATTTCACTTGTGTTTGAGAGCATTTGTGTACATTCTCAATTTTCTATCTGCTTCTGTAGAGGAATGCCATCACTCCTAGGGTCTGTTTTGATGTAGATATGTAGTGAAAATATCATTATTGCCTTCTAGGCATCGATAGGTTAACCTGCGAAGTTGAATACCCTTCATACAATTCATTCTGCGACCGATCGAGTAAGTGCTCGAATCCCTTTCTTTCCCTTCAGTTTGAGTAGCAATGTATTCAACTGTCCAGCAACCTTTGGGTATACACCAGCAACATTTGTCTTTTCACCGATATCATCCTTTAGATTATAAAGAGCTCCATTTTCCAAACCACTCCTACCTGCTTTGTTCATTATATATTTCCATTGCCCTTTTCTTAAGGCTAGATTTTTAGCTTCCTCGATCAACTCTGATGACCCGTTGGGGTCCTCTCCCAACAGAGTTGGCAACATGTTACGGCTATCTATAGCTTCATGATCCTTCAAAACGACATTAAAAAGACATGCAAACGACGCAAGAAGGTCTATTTGACTTATCAGTGCATTGGATATGCCAGGTTTGATACGTTTGGGCCAACTCACAATAAAGGGAACCCGTGTGCCACCTTCGTAAATCTGATATTTACCACCACGAAATTGACCGGAACCATCGTGCCCTCTATCAGACTCCTCGGATGATTTATTGACTTCCGTGCCATCTTTGTATCCATCATCGTAGACAGGACCATTGTCACTAGAGAAAATGACGATAGTGTTTTCTCTTAGTCCATGCTTTTCAAGTATCTGAATGATCTGCCCCGTTGTCCAATCAAGCTGGACCATAGCATCTCCTCGGTATCCTAGATTTGATTTTCCTTTAAATCGTGGATGTGGAGTACGTGGAACGTGTATATCCTGTGACGCAAAATAAAGGAAGAAGGGTTTCTTCTTGTCGCGGTTTTTAATAAATTTGTTTGTCGTATCAACAAAAACATCAGCCATCGTTTCATCATCCCATAATGCTGACTTACCTCCCGTCATATAACCAATACGACCTATGCCATTAATAACTGAGTTATTATGCCCGTGTGAACTTCGGTAGTAAGTCATGGCATCTAGGTTCTTGCGTCCATCTGGGTAGACGGTCAAGCCTCTTATATTAGGAGATTCACCCACATACAGAGGGTCCTTTGGGTCAAGACCAACCACCCGGTGGTTTTCCAGATAGACACAGGGAACACGATCATTAGTTGAGGGTAATAAAAAGGAATAGTCAAAGCCGATTTCTAAGGGCCCAGGTTTTACGTCGTTATTCCAATCGGTGGGCGTTCCCTGCTCACCAATACCTAGATGCCATTTGCCGATAACAGCAGTATGGTAACCCGCTTTCCTGAATAATTTTGGAAGCGTCATGGAATCAAGCGGAATGGAAAGTGGAGCATTGGGTGGAAGAATTCTCACACCATGGCGAAAGCCATGCACTCCCGTTAGCAATGAGAAACGTGAAGGGGTACATGTTGCGGCAGTACTATGTCCATCAGTAAAACGCAAGCTTGAAGCACTGAGCTTGTCAATATTTGGTGTTGGTATCTGGGTGGAACCATAGACCCCAACATCACCAAACCCAACGTCATCACCATAAATAATTATGACATTGGGTAGCTCTGTAGCCCATATTTCATAACTGAAAATAAACATGATCAACCAGATAGTTATAGCGTGGTCATCTAAACTCCAGACATGATCAGTGACAAATTTATATATTCTATTCATAAGTTGCTTCTTCCTGGTGATGGTTATCAATAATGCAGCACTGCCTTAATCTTCGTACACCTCGTCATCATATTATGAATGGAGACACAGAAACACTAAACCTTATCAATCCGGGTCGTTTTCATAGGTAATCAGCCCAGAGGTGAGATGGTTAGTATATCCAACTGTACGAAAAACAATAGAAGACGATGTTACATTAAGAACTGAAACACTCGTGTGTGACCAAAGGTAACGGACAGTCTTACGATATCTCAGGTGACATAGGTTGGCAAGAATTAGGTTATTGATTCCTGCATGAGCAACAACGGCAACAACATCACCAGAATGGTGATTCATTCTGAGATCTCGGGCAAATCGTCTACCTCTTGATAGTTCATTTCGTTGCACCCTCTTATCCGAATCACTTAGCTCTAAA
>Ga0233432_10005673_pt1 | contig 10797 bp, 8 predicted proteins | sample SI_122_August201_6_FD_179870 | JGI IMG/M metagenome (GOLD analysis project Ga0233432, IMG submission 179870) | Seawater microbial communities from Saanich Inlet, British Columbia, Canada - SI_122_August2016_10_MG | ecosystem: Environmental > Aquatic > Marine > Inlet | place: Canada: British...
TTTTTCTAGCCCCTCAAATGCAGGATGTCCCTTCTCTCCTAAAGCTGTTTTTAATGCTTTGAATTGCTCAGAAGAACGGTAGGCCGCATTTTGATTTAAATTACTATCTATTTCTATTAGGGTTCTTTCACTAGCTTTAATATTGAAATTTCTTATTTTTTTAAATTGTTCGAGCCAACGTTTTTCAGTTTGACTTTTCAAAGTCAAAGGGTTTATTCTTGATAACAATCGGTCAAAGGCATCCCATTTTTTTGTTAAAAATAAATTGCGTAAATTAAATAATTCACCACTTAGTTCAGAGCCAAATACAGAACGCGGAGCTCCCAAAATACGAAGTTTTTTTAAAGGAAGTGCGTGAGAAAGTGCAATTGCTCCTGTGCAGACGTCTCCGCCCATTTCTATATATCCAGAGCTATCAAACCTTGTCAAAGCTTCCTTATAAGGCAGATGAATAAAACCACCTTTCCAGGTTCTAGCTAAATTATAATACCATTGTTGATAGTCCATAAAAGCATTGAACTTTTTATCTGTAGCCATAGATGCGCAAAGCGGACCCCACATTATTGAAAATAAACCACCCGTATGGCCTTCTTCACGCATAAAATAACTCATCGATACCGTATCGCAAAAGATGGCTGCTTTTTCTGGTTTATCAGCAAGTCTGTGTAAAATACCTGCAGAAGAATTGTGACCATTGTCATCGAGGTTTCTACCGGGAAAATGATCTCCGTATGGTATACAACCTAAGTCAGCGAATTTTCCAAAAAATTGTAAAGCTTTATCCAAAACTTTTTGGTTTATTTTTAAACCACACTCCTTAGCTAAAACCAAAGCGATTGCACAGGTAATTCCAGGCTGATTTAAGGCTCCATAACCTTCTCCAGGGCTTTTATGTCCCCACGAACCACAGAGCATTTGGCCTTCGGCGATTGTTTCTACAACGGATTGAAGTTTTTCTAAAACAGCATCGTCACCGGTTGCTAAATAATACTCTGCCATCAGTATGCTTCCATAACCCATAGCCCAATTATTTAAACTTGTATTCGCGTAGTTCTGTTTACTTGCAAAATATGCTGCTCTACGGGCAGCATCTAGATATTTCGGGTTATCCGATCCTAGAAAAAGCAAACCACTTAAGAACGTTCCCATATTGCCATCGCTCATAATCCTTCCGTTGGGTAATTGAGATAACAAAAGGCTTTCACAAGCCGCATTTAAAATCTTTGAAGATTTAGAGCAATTGTAAGGCCATGTATTTGAGTATGCACCCAAAGCCGGTAATTCGAAAGATATTTCAATTTCCACTCCCTTGCGATACACAATAAAATCAAGAGGACTGTTTTTAGACTCCGCCACTTCAATTGCATTCCCCAATGCTTTGCGAGAGTCGTTATTTTCTCCAAATTTATTTCCATCTATTCCTATAACCACATCTCCCAATTCAAAATGGCCATAACACGGAGATCCTTGATCAATGCTCATTATAACAAAGTCATACCCCCTCATCCAAGCTCTCGCTCCTGTTGGCCCCATATTCATGTGACAAACCTGTTGATTCAAATGGGGCGAGTAAGTAACTGGTCTTAATTGAGTCTTTATGGTTGCAGCATTAATTGTGCCTAAAATAATAAAAAATACTATGAAAATATTTTTTATCATAGATGGTTTAAACTGATCGGACATAAGTAATATCAAAACATAGGAATATTGATTATGTTATAAAAGTGCATGACAAGGCAATATATTTTAATACTCACATCAATAAAATTAAAGTTTTATTCGAAAATAATTGATTACCTTACAATAAAGGCAGCTATTTAAACACATTAATTTAATAACATGAATCGCTTAGGCCAATGGATAATAAATATCATCGAGATGGCAAAAAAAAACAAGCATTCTTAGCCTTATTATCCAAAAAAAGACAGTTGAAGCCAAATGGTTAAAAGCAAGTCTAAAAATAACAGGTGTGCTTTAGCTGTGGCTAGTCCGAAGGGCCGAAGTTTGCGTGCAAATGAGGTGCCCGAGGAATGCCCGCAGATGAAGTACACCTGCCATTTTTAACATAATATTACATAAATCAAATAGCACTCTTACAAAAACTTTCCATCGTTAAATTTTACATTCAAAGACTCCCCTGCTTTAAGATTAACTTCACATTCTATATTCTTGTAATCCAAGCGCATGCTTTTTCCCAGCTTTGAAATCACGCTTACTTCTGTAAGCACATGGGATTCCCAGTGTATATCAATTTCAAAGCCACCTTGAGCTCGTAACCCCTTAACCGAACCCTTAGCCCAAACACTTGGCAATGCAGGCAAAACTTCAATGGAATTAGAATTACATTGCAATAACATTTCACAAACAGCCGCTGTATAACCCAAATTACAATCAATCTGATATACCGGACCAATACCAAAAAGATTAGCTACAACCAACTTTTTGGTGAAATGAGATAAGCTTTGATAAGAACGATCACCATCTTTTAAACGTGAATAAAATAAACTTATCCAAACACTACTCCACCCTACTCCACCTGAACTATTTGATAACCTTGTTTCAATCGTCTTTTTTATAGCTTCAATATATTCTGGAGTATCCTTTAAGTTAAATTGCCTACTCGGGTGCAAACCATATAAATGAGAAATATGTCGATGCCCCGGATCAACTTCTTCAAATTCCTTGCTCCATTCTTTCAATCTTCCATCAGTGCCAATCTCTGGTTTTGCTAAATTTTCAAAAGCTTGTTTCACCTCTTCTAACCAAACATCCTTTTTTGATAAAATCTGTGCAGCTTCTAGGGTATTATTAAAACAATCCCAAACAATCTCTTGATCCATTGAACACCCCATACTCAGACAAGCTGCTTCTCGTTCAGGTGTATAGTATTCATTTTCAGGTGAAGTACTTGGTCCAGATACTAGTTTTCCAGTTTCAGGATCTTTCACCAACCAATCTATTAGAAAAAGAGAGCATTCTTTGAGTATAGGGAAAGTTCTATTTTCTAAGAAATCAATATCACCTGTGTACTGGTAACGCTCCATAAAATGTCGACTACACCATGCTAACCCCATAACCCACATACCATATTTGTAGTGTCCATAAAAAGCTGTGTATTGCCACACATCTGTCGAAACGCCTAAAAAAGCACCTCTACACCCTATTGCTTCAGCTGATTTACGGGCTTGCGGCAATAATTTTTCCATGAAATCAAAAAATGGTTCATGACACTCACCAAGACCACATGACTCTGCTAGCCAATAGTTCATTTGCATATTTATATTGGTGTGGTAATCTGAATTCCAAGGGGTTGCAAATTCATAGTTCCAAACACCTTGCAAGTTAGCAGGTAATGATCCAGGTCTAGATGAGTTAATCAATAGATAACGACCGTAATTAAACTGTAACACTTCTAAAGATGAATCAGACTTTCCAGCTACCATTGAAGCACGGCGTTCATCTAAGCAACTATCTGTTAAGGGTGATGCACCTAAATCCAACTCTACTTTAGAATATAAAGCATGGTGACTTTTTAAATGCTCTGCCAAAAGTTTTTCGTATCCTTTTTTAATAGCACGATTCACTGAATCAGTAGAGGTTTGAACTAAATCATTTTCCAATGGAGAAAGGGGATTATTAATATTATAGTCTGTGCTTACTGCAAGAAAAACAACAACTTCATCTGCTCCCGATATTTCTAAACTCGAATAATCACTAACACAAGTCCCACCTATTATCTGAACTCTTAGTGTTGAGGCAAAACTAACGCCGAGTTGTTTTCCTCTATGGCTAGCTCTACCCTGAAGAACCAAAGTATTATCATTTATACTATGAACATTGGCACCTGACTCTCTACTTAAACTGATACTACAAATTATAGACCCGGGTTCTGAAGACTTATATCTCACAACAACAACATCGTTCTCTACAGAGCAAAATACTTCACTTAATTGGTCTTGCTCCAAATACTGCCACGAAGCTGTTGCGACGGCTGTTCTTAAATCTAGATTCCTTGTGTAGTTGAGCAGATTATCTATATTTAAACGCGCATCTGCTCCAAATAGTTTTGTTCGCACCCGTCTACCATGAAATTGCACCTTTAAATCACCTAAGGATTGTTGAGACCTAGGCACATGACTTGGACCCAATACTTTTTCACTAATCACATCTTGAGCATCGGTATACTTACCATCAAAGATAAGATTACGTGCTTCATCAATTCCCTCTTTAGCAGTTACTGGAACTTCAGGCACAGGAGGTCCAGCCCATATTGATTTTTCTGTAATCTGTATGCGGTCACAAATTGGATCTCCGTAAACCATGGCACCTAATTGTCCGTTTCCAACTGGTAATGCTTCTAACCAATCTCCAGCTGGTTTATTATAAGACAATTGGTGATCGCTACTATTAGACATGGGCAAATTTCTATATTAAAAGTATTGAATTTCTCTTGGTCAAACCTGAGTTTTTATGATACTTTTATTAGGTATTTAACCAGCTTTTTAAACAAAAAAATCAAAGGTAGTTCTCCTTACAATGTATTGGTTAGGATTAAGATTTTCTATATATCCTTATTAATTATTTATGATATCTTGCTGCATAATAAATTAGTATGACCTCGTATTTAGATCACATAACTATTAACCTCAGTCCAGAGTCATTTTGTGATTATCTTTTACCTACATTATATATAGAATTCACCTCAAAAATAAGTACAAATTGTAAAAATAATATGATAGTTTTGATGTGAAATTTTCAGTCTTATCCTGGTTACAGTAATACTGTATAGTTCAGATAATATTACCTTATGACATAATGTCAATTTTGGGAGTGTAATTTATTTTGTGTTTTTAGATGAGTATTGCCATAGAATTCACTTATGCTTCAACTTGGAATACCGCTCAAGAAAATCTTTGGCTGTGATTATTTCGATACCTTCCACCGCCTTTAGAACAAGCAAATCTTGGTCACCACTAACAATATAATATGCTTTTGATGCTAGGGCGCAGTGAATAAACTTGTCATCATCAGCATCTCTTGAGTATTTCTTCTTGCTTTTACTTTCAACAAGAATAGATTTCCTCTATATTATTTTAGCCCATTCGCTTCCAATTGAGGATTTCTTCTTATTGCCAAGTTTCTCGATGATGCGACAATATTCGATGAGGATGTCATAATTGACACAGAGTTCAATTTCGTCATTCAGCCAAAGTTCAAGTATTTTAGCAGGAGTGCCACCCCAAAACATTCCAGAGACAAGCAGATTCGTGTCTAGTGTAATTCTCAAGATTTCTTGTTTTTCCTGACTTGCTTTAATGCACTCTTAATATCAGACTTCTCAAGACCAACATCTTTGGCATATTTACGACTCTGGGCCAATAAGCCTTTGAAGTCATCAAGTTTAGGAGCTTGTACTTTCTTTAATAAAATATTATCACCATCTGAAACGACAACTAGCTTGTCACCAGTGTGTAGGTTCATTTCAGAGCGAATTGCATTTGGTATAACAACCTGCCCACGGGAGGAAACGCTAGTTATTTCAAGTGTGTTCATAATATTCACAAAATAAGATAATCTTATTTTAGTTCAATCTAATAATTTAAAAGAGCATGAGGCATAATTTTACGGGTGCAATCAATCCCCAAAATTAGACATCATTTTTTGTTAATATGTGAAAAATAATTAACTTCAAATAAACCGTGAATTTTCAGATATTTTATTGGTAAAACTGCTAATACAAACCCACCTAAACCCCTATTAAAATTGTCTTTTAGTATAAAAAGTGTCATAATTTTGGTTATCGGAACTATACAGCATTACTTACGATAGAGCAACCTCAAAATTTCACATCCAAAATCTACCTAAATAATTTCACAATTTGAGCTATTTTTTTACGTGAATTCAACTAATTTTTAGCCCTTTATGTTCTTTTATTTGTATCGCCATATTTTTGGCAGACATTATCGATTTCTTCTTCGAGGAGACTTAAGTGTTGAAATTAAATGAAAATTATAAAAGTTTTTTTTGTGCAAAAATCAATTGTCTTATTGGGTAATTCCAATTATTTTCTTTTGTTCCTTTCGGTAATGACTAGGACTAAGACCATGGTGGCGCTTGAAAGCTAAAGAGAAGTTGAATGGATTCTGATAACCCAGCAGAAGAGCGATTTGTTGCACGTTCAGCTCACCTACTCTCAAAAGGTCGCAGGCATATCTCATACGCAGGTAGCTAACCTGTGCCATGGGGCTTCTCCCCGTTTCGCGCTGACTAAGCAAACGCAGTTTCTCTTGGCATATTGACATTTCATTACATAGAGAGGCTATGTCCCAGGGACGAGCAAGATCACGGGCAACGACCATCCACAGTTTGCTGAGTTGGTAGTTGTGTTGAGTATCGTCAATGATCTCACCGACAAGGTAGGCGATGATCTCTGCTAGATGTGCCATAATGGTTGAGCGCCCCCTTATCAGCGATTCTTTATAGAGCTGGCGGAAGTTCACTAGTAAATCTGTTGGGTCGCAGTCTTTAAGGATATATGCCTCTTTATATCGCTTTGGAATAGAAAAGCGAAAGTCAGGCTGAAGTACCACATATAACAGCTCCCAGTTTTGTTTTGTCGCTGCGTTGAATCGCCATCTCCAATCGGCTCCAAACGGTACGATGTAGACTGTGTTGGGTGGTGATTGTACCCAGCGGCCATTCACTAATACCTCACCCTCTCCGGAAACACTGGCTTGTAAAAAGGTGTGTTTTGCAGTATCGATTGAACGCTTGCGCGATATATCAAAGGCACTCATATGCCCGATTGTATGAATCCCACTCTCTGCCAAAGGCAAGATGTTATCTGCGTTAATAGATGTATCACGCAGTCCCTTGAGTATCAGTTCTCTCACAGAATGGGTTTTATCATATGTTTAATGGGTTCTTATGGATTCTATAAGGGATAACTAATATTATACTAAATAATCTTAACTTTTTTTAAATGATGTAAATATAAAATTGAGCCTGAAATTCACAAAATTCACAATGATTCTAGCCATGGTGATTGCTACTGTGGGGCTAACAGTCCGTCCAGCCAAAGCCGGAAATATCACGATTAACAACAGTGACTTTCAAGCCGCTGTCTACGACGAAGACGGTGCAGGTGGACTCGCCGATTGGTACTGGGTGCCAGACTGGGAAGAAGGGGGAGCCAGTTACTACGGTAGTGGTTCTGGTGGATTCCTGTATTGCGACTCAGGCGGTTGGGTTGATCAGGATTTGGTCTACAATTGGACTGTCGGAGAGGTTTTCACACTTGGTATTACAGGGAATGAGGGCTGGAGATCGGGTGGTTCATTCAAAATTCAACTGCGTGAAGCGGACACCACGCTATTGTGGGAAAGCGCGACAATACCTGTTACCAGTAGCGACAACACCTTCAGTTGGACGATTGATTCGAGTTCTGATTTTTTGGGAGGAACCTCAGGCAGTCAGCTCAACATTCGGATTGAATGCCTGGCAGCCACAGTCTATCTGGACAATATCACGTTTTCGACCAACTTGTCCGACGTGATAGCTCCGACGTTGGCTAGTGCTAATATCGTCGACAACAAAAGCGGTGGACCGGTAAACCCGGGTGACTTAATAACCTACAACATGCTTTTCAGTGAAACAATGGACGATAGCACGATCTCTGCTAGCGACTTTGTCAACGCAGGGAGTGCTACAATTCTCGTAGGAAACATCACTTTTTCCTCCGGAAATTACCACATTTTGGTTGCCCCTTCGAGCACAGGAACACTGCAGTTCGGGGTAGCTAGCGGAGCAAACTTGACTGATTTGGCCGGCAACCCACTGGATACTAGTTCTGCTATTCTCGATGGCGATACAATCAGCGTGGTGGCTAAATCTATAGCCGTGACGGGCGGCGACTTCGAAAGTCCTACTGTGGGCTCACAAGTCGCTGATATACCCGAGTGGTTTGATAACGACATAAATTATAGCGATTGGCACCAGTCGAAAGAGAATGCTGTTTTTGGCACGAGTAACGGGACTCAGTGTGCATTACTTCAGATTACTGGTGGGAATAGCGGCTATATGTACCAGTCCTTGGGTCAGTTACAAGCGAGGACTATCAGCTTGGACTGGTCCTTCGACCGGGTTCGATACGACCCCGCACTGCGTGTCTCTGCTACTGGGTATGCTTACATGCGATTTTTTTACGGGGTCTCAACGGGAGTTGCCGATGGAGCGGACATCGATACACTGGGCTTCACGCAGATAGGCAGCACGATCACCATTCCCGGCGACTCTGCCAGCGACACTGCTCATAGTGGTTCGCTTGACGCATCTTCAATACCAGCGAACTCTACCATCTGGATGGACCTCACGCATGCGGGGAACGCTGAATTTATGATCGACAACATTTCGGTAGAAGCAGTCATCCCTATAGCTCGGGGTACCATCTTTCAATTTAATTAGGAATTTCTCTTCGCTTGGATGATTGGGAAGATACAATCTTGTCAGACAACCTAACCTTACCAAGTTCAGGATATACATATGCTTTATGGTGTAAATACAGCATGGGTACCGAAGATACGATTACCCATGAACCTGATGTTTCCGGTGCTGCGGGGTTTGTTTGGGCGAGTGGAAATGACTTTCTTCATAAGGCTGCTTACCATCAACTATCTGATAATACTTATGTGACAACAAGTTTACCTGTTAGTTTATCAGCGAACACTTGGTATCATTTAGCTGTAACTTGGAACGGAGGTAATGTATCTTTATATCTGAATGGTGATTATCAGTCTGGAAATACGGCCTCGTCTTGGTCTGCAAACGTTTCATCTTCTGCAAATGTAAAACTGACAAACCCAGGCCTTGTGGAGTCAAATCAATACTATGCTGATGATTTACATATTTTTAACTATGCACTTAGTGCTGAAAAAATTAAAGTATTATATGGGACTGGAAATCCATCGCCATGAATCTAAACTCTGAAGTAGGTATTTAATAAGGAATCGAAAAAAATGAAAGTAAATTCTTATAAAGTGAATAAAAGGAAACTTAGGTTAACATAAAAGGGTAAATCACTGTAGCACTGTCATTTTCTAATTCTAGTAATTCCCACTTATCAAGTCTACAAGAATGACTCGACGCCATCAGAATAAAGACGAGCAGTATAGTTAGAATCTTTAAAAATAGTACCTTGTTATTGTATTCCATTCTCATAATTTTTCCTTAAATAAAAGTTTTTATACATAAGATGATAAAAACTATGCCGATCCCAAATACGTATTTTAAGCAACAAAAATATCTATTTAAAACCTAAATGACAATTTTTGTCACTAAATATACATTAATTCCCTACTCGAATTAAATATCACAGGCTGATTTTGGGAGATTATTGTTTTTTTTTGACTTATTTTGTTATCATTTCTAAATTATATTTTGTAATATTTAGTTTTATTTTAAATTTTTCCATCTCAAACATAAAAGTTGATTTATCTTAACCAACATCAAACCCACCAACAGATATCAATATAACCCTAGCAGGCATGGATTGCATACTCATACACATGATAATTACTAGTATTTAGTGGGCTTAATAAAAAAAAAAATTTTACGTTATATGCTCATTTTTGTGTTTTTATTTGAAATTAAACGGTTTAGCTAATCTTTAGGGAAATGGATACGTAACTTTGGCAGTCTTGAGCTATAATATAATTCAGTATTGTGCTCTTCTAATACGCACCATTTATTACAAAAGCTAACTACTATGGCTCAATTTAGAATCACAAAATTCAATCCCGCCAACCGTCTTCCTGATGGTACTTTCAAAGAATGGACTAGTTTTAGTCAAGTCGGGTCATCAGTTACACTAGAAAAATATGAAGAAGTTGAACTTAACTACATTGATTCAGTCATTCAAATTTTCACTCACAATAAATTTAAATCATTTAAGATTGCCGGTTTAGAAAATCGTTTAGGTGAATGCCAGTATCAGAATGGGAACGATGTAGACCTTATTAATCTGAAAAAAGTTATTAAGGCTATTTTAAGAGATGAATATTGCTGTAGATTAGAGAACAACAGAAGTTTCATACATTTTGGCCCTGACTACCACATGTATGTATGCGCACCAGAAATCCCAGAATTTATTAAGAAAAAAATCGGTAAGCGTTCATTATTTGTTGAACCATTTAAGTCACCTATTCCTGTACGTTAATTAACAAAGCAATAAAACCGAAGCTTAATTGTTTAAGTATTGAGTTTCAATTTTATTAAGCAATTGGTTTTCTTAATACACTCCAATTTGAGCTGAACGTTAAGCAATAAAAATACGAGGTTTTATGGAGAAAGTAGTCTTACTTGTCGATGTCCAGAACGTTTACTACACGACAAAGCAAATCCATAAGCAAAACTTTGATTACAATTATTTTTGGCTAAAGGCGACCTCAAACAGGGAAGTTATTAAAGCTATTGCATATACTACGGATCGTGGGGATGAAAAGCAAAAGCAATTCCAAAATATTCTGAGCGCAATTGGCTTCGATGTCAAGCTCAAACCATTTATACAACGTTCTGATGGTTCAGCTAAAGGTGATTGGGATGTTGGTATCACAATTGATGCCATGGAATACTACAAAGAAGCAGATGTCATCGTATTAGTATCTGGGGATGGAGATTTCACATTACTGGTTGAAAAAATAAAGCATAAAAGCGGAGTGTCTGTTGAAGTCTATGGCGTTAGACAACTTACAGCCAATGCACTGATTCATGAAGCTACAAAATTTGTACCCATTGAAGGAA
>Ga0233432_10005676_pt1 | contig 10795 bp, 4 predicted proteins | sample SI_122_August201_6_FD_179870 | JGI IMG/M metagenome (GOLD analysis project Ga0233432, IMG submission 179870) | Seawater microbial communities from Saanich Inlet, British Columbia, Canada - SI_122_August2016_10_MG | ecosystem: Environmental > Aquatic > Marine > Inlet | place: Canada: British...
ACTTCAAAATCAAAAGCTGCCGTAGCAAAGAAAATATCGACAGCACGAAAGAGTTCTGCGAAGAGAGCTTCTTCTATAAAGCGAAAAAAGTAGGTGCGAACCTGATTTCCATTTCTTGAGAATAGAGGAAAGGAGGCTGTGAGTAAGAGAGCTCTCATAACTGGAGTTAGTTCTGGTCTCGGCGAGGGCTTAGCCATGGCAGGCCTAAATGATGGATGGGATGTCTATGGTCTTAGCCGAAGGCCTTCTTTGCTTTCCCTTACAGGACATGGCGAAATTGACTTGGAAGACTTGGATGTAATACCGTTCGAACTGGAGAAGCTCTTAGCTGGTGTTGATGATCTGAGCCTATTGGTCCTCAATGCAGGAAAATTGGGGCCAATGGCATACCTGGAGGATCAGACTCAGGATGATCTAGAATCTCTGATGAATGTGAATGTATGGTCGAATAAAGTCCTCGTGGATTGGTGTTTAAAGAATATGCCATCTCTAGAGCAAGTGGTGATGGTGTCTTCTGGAGCTTCTCTCAACGGAAATGCTGGTTGGGGAGGGTACTCGATATCCAAGGCAGCTTTAAATATGTTGGTGAAGCTCTACGCCAGTGAAGTGGATGACGTGCATTTCTGCTCACTTGCGCCAGGTCTGATCGACACACCCATGCAGGATTACTTATGTGGATTGGAAGACCAAGGTGATTTTCCCTCTTTGCAGAGGCTCAGATTGGCTAGAGGCACACAAGAAATGCCTTCTCCCGAGCAAGCTGGTCAGGTTATTTGGAAGGCGCTACCAAGTCTTAAGGAATTTCCGAGTGGGAGTTATCAGGATATAAGAAAGCTCTAGTGTGAAGGTGCCCTCAAGAAGCCGCTAGTTCCTTTCGTTGATTAAATTCTTAAGAAGACGAATGATTCCGCGGAGATCATCACTCCACTTGCTGATCCTGATGCTATCGCCACTCCGACCCGTGACGGTAACAGATTCTGGTTCGTGATCTTCTTCAAGAAGATCGGTCTCCTCCACCTCTTCCATAGGAATATGTACTTTTCCAGCAAGTGAAATGAGGGTTACGCCTTCGGGACCCAAAATGATTTTCCGATAACCGAAGAACACAGTCAGATAGGCTGGGATTAGAGATAGGTAAAGAAATAAACTTGAGCCTCTTGAAATGACCAGAAACAAGACCGTGATTCCCAACCAGATGAAGGCAGGCTTTTTATAGAGGTAAGTCTTAGTGGGTAGGTCTGGAGGGGCCAGATCAGGACGTTGGATTTCAATAGCAGATGGAGTAGCTGAAGCTGTGGAATCAAACGAGCTCAAGCTTTGAGGCTCTTCGGCCTTTGGCACTTGCTGTTCGGTTGGAGCTTGAGGCGCGAGGCCGAGATAAAAATCGAGATTCGTAATTTGTTGGTACCAAGGACCATTGGATTCGTTGATCGTAGATAATTCGCCAGCGTCCATTTTAAGATAAAAAGCCTGTTGAAGTGCATCAACGCCTTGGCACTGTTTTTCCTGATACGAGTTGGAGGTGCTGATCAACTGTTCGAGATGATCTTCTGACTTTGGACCAGGGACAAGCTCCTGTCCGCTTTCGCCATCCTCTTCATAGTCCTCCACAGCGAGAATGCCCTTTTCGAGCATAGACTCAACCATCGGAGAGAGACTTCCGTATTTGGGCTCAAGCGGGTAATCAAATCCCCCTTCATCCTCCTCGTTGGCGATAAAGACAAGATTGAAGAGGTATGCAGATGCGCACTCCTGAATAAGAGATTCCTGTTCTGAATTCATTTGGACAACTTGAGAGGATAAGTTATTTTAGGAGAAAAACCGTGGGAACCAGCAGAAATCATGGCTCTAGAACGAGGCGGATGTCATTGGGTGAGCCCGGCCCGACACGGAAGCTTTCGCTGAAGGCCATTTCCCCCCCTTTCTTATAAAGACGTATTCGGTACTCTCCTTCAGGCATCTTTGTCCATTTGACGTTTCCTTGGGAATCTAGAAGGAGTGAAACGGTGCGGAAATACTGTAGCTGATAGAGCAAAGGTTTTTTATTGCTATCCAGCAACCCAACTTTGGTGTTTGGAAACTCCGGTAGAGAGATAGACACATCGTAGCCTAGAGAGAGAGTCACTTCAAATGGATTTGCGTGAGAGACATCTTGGGCAAAGGGAGCGTAATCTTTGTGTCTAACAATTAGACTGTAATGGCTATCTGGTTCACGCTCAAGCTGTATGACTCCTTTGCCATCTGAAACCCATTGGTTATTTCGGACGGGGATACCGTTTTGAAAGATTGATGCATAGGCACCTTGAAGGGGTTCTCCATTTGAGCCTAGAACGGTCAGGGTCTGTTTCTGGATTAATGGACGTGTGAGAACCCCAAGGTCGGTTATCTCCTGATCCAAAACGACAATGTTCTCAAAAAGAAAGGTCGCCTGTTCATTTCGCGCTCCAGAAACACTAATCATCAAATCATAAGTACCGTGCTCCTCGATTTCCATTTCAATGAGACCTCCGTGTATTTTTCCCGTGCCAACTACAGCTTCTGGGTTGCCATGTAGGTTCATGCTATCGGGACGATTCTTCTTCAGGATCATGGCCATCCCCATTAGAAAAGAAGTGTCTCCACCTGTTTTTATTTTCCCCGTAACTTTGTAGGCTTTTTTGTCTCCGATACTTATTTCAGTTGTCTTGTCTTCTTCGATGAGCACATTCCGGGTGGAGTAACCTTTCATTCCCATCAACGTGAGAGTATACTTTCCAACAGGGATGTTTTTAAAACTAAAGGTCTGTCCTTTGAGGGCCGCTTGATGTTGTTCTCCTGCGCGATGTTCCCGACCCGAAAGTGAGACAGACTGAAAAAAACTTCCTTCTTTAAGAGTACCAACGAGTTTTCCGGTGGGCTCAGGAGCTTTAAGCTGAAGAGTCACTTCTACATCCTCTCCATTAACAACAGAGAAGGGGTGTTTTATCTCAATATCTCTTGACCATGAGTGCTGTTTGTTGCGTGCTTGGAGGAGATAGGAACCTTCTGCTAGGTTTGAGATCGTAAAGGCGCCCTCAGGTCCCGTGACGGTTTCTCCGCGATTGAGATACTCACCATTTTCTCCGGCAACCCAGAGCGAGACTCCTTGTTGAGGATTTTGTTCGTGGTCAAGGACCTTTCCGCTCACCTTACCTCCTTTCGCTAGGGTGACTTCGACAGTACCCTCAGGTTCCTTGATGTCGAGGTCCTTACTCTTTGCCGCATAATCACCATGCTCAACATGGATTCGATAGGGCCCTTCGCTCAATCCTTCGAGTAAAACCTGGCCTGCTTCATCGCTTAGATTTTCTGAACGTTGATTCGTTCGGATTTCTTTTCCTTTGATCATCTGATTGGCTCGGATTACGGCATCAGCAACAGGCCCCCCTTCTTCATTTTTGACGATAATCGTACGATTGATGGAAGACGTGAGGTGAAGGGTTAGGTCAGTCATGGTTGCTTGAGTTAGTGTTTCTGATTTTGCAGGACCAAATCCATCACTCTTGGCGATAATCTGAAACTCCATATTTTCGTTTCTCTGCCCACCAAGCTTTCGTGATGTGAGGATATACTCGTCACCATCTAGTTCTGGTCGGCCAAGTGAAGAAATTCCTCCCCATTGTGGAATGAAACGGTGGAGGCTGGCCTTAGTGGTTGGCTTTCCATCGGGCTGCAGAATTTGAACTCGCCATTTTTTTATGGTCGTCATTTTAAGCTTGAGATCTTTTTCTCCGGCTTTAACCTGAGGAGGCTGAGTGCTTTCATACTCTTGGTGTTGAAGGGAAACACTATAAACACCTTCACTTAGATTTGACAGAGTAAACCTTCCATCGTCATCACTCTCCGCTTCATTATTCTGTCCAGAGGAGCGAGTCATCATCTGATGAGCTCTGAGCGTCACTCCAGAAATCGGGTTGTTGAGCTCATCGATGATGACCCCAGAGATTTTTAACCCTTCCTTTATGGTGAGCGTGACGACTTTGTTATCACCGTTTTTAAAAATAAAGGGTTGGCTCTCACCAAGGCCAAACTCTTCAGATGAACCTTTTAGCTGATAACTACCCTCAGTGAGGTTTGAAAAGAGAACTTGTCCAGAGGCATCACTTAAAGGCCATTCTCCATCAATGTTGTACTGTTGCAGACCTCCGTATTGGGACTGTGTAAAAAGTAAAACCTCAACATCTTCGAGAGGAAGTCCATTTTGGTCAGCAACATTCACGTTGAGGTCGAGGCCTTTATTGAGAGTCCATTGAAAAGGTGGCTGATCTTTTTTGAACTCTTGAGACTCAAGGACAAAGGGAGCAAACCCTTTCTTTTGAACTTCAACTCGGAAGTTTCCTTCGCGGAGTCCACCTAGATTGACTTTTCCTTCTGCGTTGGTTTCTTGATGATGTGAGCGCCATGGAGCTGTTTCGTTAACTGAAACATCAGCCCCTTCGACAGGAGTTCCGTCTGGGCCGGAAATAATGGCAGACAGGGATAGCCCTGATTCCAATTCCACCTCATAGACGGTATCCTTTTTAAAGTCTACAGGAAGAGTGACCGGTAAATAGTTCTCAACGGTCACGACCATTTCACGGAGGCCATCTGCTTTTTGGTAAGGTTGGCATTTATATGATGGAGGCTCTTCCTCCTTGATCCGTGTGACTCGGGCTCCTTGTTTGTGCCCCCTTGAGTCTTTAAATTGAACCCGGACATCCCCTGGTTTCTTCGGATCCTTAAGTCCTTTGAGGCGGATTGTTATTTCTGGTTTTGATTGTAGAACTACCTCAAACTCTCTGCTTTTTCCAGGACCCACTTCGACATCAATATTAGTTTCTTGATGCTTATATTCAGTGATAAGAATTTTGTGTTTTCCTTCAGCGAGTGGATCTAGTTGATGCTGTCGAGTCTTTTTGAGGTATTTTGAAGAGATAGAGTCCCGATGACTTGCCGTTTTAAGATAGAATCGGGGTCGCTTTATTTCAGCTCCGTCCTGATCATGAACACGGAAAGATAATTGACTCCCTGGTTCAAGAAGAAGGTCGAGTGGTTCTCCTGGAGTCGGGGCTTTGACAGTTTTGGCAACATAACCTTTTACCTTAAATAATAAATCATCCCCTTTATGGAAACCTTCAATTTTTAGTTCGCCTTTTTCATTTGAGGTTAACTCAACTTTTCTCGACTCTCTCCCACGTGAACGCCTAGAGGATCCTTGTTTTTTTTCTGAAGGGTAAAAGCTATGTCTGATAGTTACTGGACGATTTGGGATTAGAGCTGAACCTCCGTGAGGCAAAGGTTGGCTTAAGGTTACCTTTGAAGGTTCTCCTTTTTCTAATTCCATGAGAAAAACTTTTTTTCCCAAGAGTTGAAGATTCTCCTCTTTGGGAAGGTATCCATCTGCCCAAGACTGTGCGACAGCTTTTTTCACAGTTGGAATGAAGAGAGTGGCAGAACCTTTCTTGTCCGAGGTGCCTCTTTGGCTTGTCTCGTATTTCTGTTTGGGGTCCTTGTAATAGACCCTCACCGTTGCTCCCTCAACGGGCTTTCTGCTCATCCGACTGATGACTTGAAAGGTCAGGCCAGCTTTGGGTTTGAGGGTGATGCGTTGGTCTTTCCAAGGGTGAAGGGGCAGGTTGAGGACTTGCTTTTCTTCATGGCTTGGGAAATCGAGACGTAAGTGTAGGAATCCTTTCTGCGGCCCTTGAATAAGGATGTTTCCTCTGTCGTCACTCTCGATATTAAATTGGGAAAGATTGTGGTCGACGTCTCCAAAGCGTGTGATCTCATCTGAAGAAAATCCATAGAAAACCTTCTTGTTAGCAACGCCTTTTCCGTTTGGCTCGAGAAGGTAAATCCTTAGTGACTGGGATGGACTCATGGTGAGGACGAGATTGGAAGAGCCAGAAGTGTCGCTCTTTTTCTTGTGTTCGAAGCTGACTCTTTTCGTCATGGTGAATTTTGGGTGTGTAGCTTTCAGGCGAAAGGTGTTTTGAGGAGGGAGATTAGTGATCGTGAAGTCTCCTTTTGAGTCACTCAGTGCAGAAGATAGGCCAGAGAACGCATGGGTGTGATCTCGACATGGTAGGTCTGCATCGACAGAAATGTTCGCCGACGGAATACCTTTGCCTTTGGAATCAACAATTTTTCCTTTGAAGGGCAGGGGATCTGTAAGCTTGATTTCGAACAGTTGATCAGGACCAAATTTATCGACATTGATATGTCCCTTGCCCCAGGTCGCATATTTAGGGTGTTTCCAGATAACGTAGTCATCGCTCGGACGTTTGATGGGGTTGAGTGAAAGCCTTCCAGAAACGTTTGAGGAGAGGTTCAAGTGTTCACCTTCGGCCTCAAACATAGGCAAGATTTCAATATTCACACTCGCAACAACATTTCCAGATGAATCGGTGACTTCACCCCACGTAGATATTTTCTTCGGAGGCTGAGAAAGCGTTGGGTCGATGGCGAAAGTTGTGCCGAGGAGGACTGTTAGAAAAAAGCAGAAAATCCAGGGCTTACTCATTGTTGGTTTCCTTCTTAGGTGCAGTCTAATTCAACCGTTTGAGCAAGAGAGAGGGCCCTCTAAATCAAAGACTGAAGTTCAGTTTTGAAAGTTGGCTAGATTGTTCTCTAGAGATTTAACTTTTTCTTGCATGGCTTCTGCTTTTTCACGAGTTTCGGCAATAACTTCAGCAGGAGCATTCTCAGTAAATCGAGTGTTTTCCAATTTTTTCTCAAATTTTCCAAGCCCGTCTTTGGCTTTCTTGAGTTCTTTTTCAAGTCGTTCGATCTGTTCATCGAGGTCGACTCCGTCTAAGGGAAGGAAGATCTCTGTTGCAGTGGTGGCTGACATCACTGACTTTTCTGGACGCTGTTCATCTTTTGAAAAAACTTTCACGGGTTGGGCTTTCGCAAGCTCGGAGAACCCAAGTCTGTTTTCTTCAAAATATGTTTTGAGGTCACTCTGGTCAGTGTAGAGATGAACCGGTACGACATCTTTGGGTTTGATGTCCACGCTCGCGCGTAGATTTCGAATATGGCTGATGGTTTCGATAAAGTGGTTCATCTGTTCCCTGTCAGATGTAAATTGGAGTGACGCATCCCACTCCGGGTATTCCCGAACAATGAGGAGATCTTCATTATCTTCTCTGAGGTACATCCAAAGTTCCTCTGTGATGTAGGGAGTGAACGGGTGTAGGAGAGCAACGATTTGGCGAAAACCATATTTGAGAACCTGTAATCTTCGTTCTTTGGCGCTGATGTCCTCTCCGTGGAGGATTTTCTTTGAGAGCTCGATAAACCATGAGCAGTACCTTTCATAAATAAAGGTGTAAATGGCGGAGCAGGCGTCGTCATAACGGTACTCATCCATACTTTCATTGACCACCTTAGCAACTTCATTGAGCTCAGACAGGATCCACCGTTCGTGGTGATCGAGAGTCTTAACATCCGGGCATGTTCCTGGGGCATCATCGATGAAGGGGTGGATAAATCGGAAGGCATTCCAAATTTTGTTGATGAAATTGCGATATCCCCCGATGCGTTCGGGGTCTAGATTGAGGCCGCGGTTATAGCCTGATCCGGCAGCCAAGGTAAATCGGAAGGCATCAGCGCCGTAGGTATCGATCATTTCAAGAGGATCGATGCCGTTGCCAAGAGATTTACTCATCTTTCTTCCCAGCTTGTCGCGAACGATGGCATGAATGTAAACGTGTTTGAAGGGGACGTTCTTAGTCTCTTCGATTCCCATCATCATCATGCGGGCAACCCAGAAGAAGATGATGTCGAAACCCGTAACAAGACAGCTAGTCGGATAGAAGCGATCAAACCCTTTTTCTTCCATTCTCTTGGAGTCTGGCCATCCCAAGGTTGAGAGTGGCCAGAGGCCCGAACTGAACCAGGTATCAAGAACATCAGGGTCTTGATCTACGGATGATGAAGAACAGGAGGGGCAACTGTCGGGCTGATCTTTTGACGCCCACTGGTGTGAGCAATCAGAACAATTAAAGACTGGGATGCGATGTCCCCACCAGAGTTGACGGGAAATACACCAGTTTTTTGGATCTTCTAACCAAGAAAAGAACGTGTTTTCCCAGCCTTTAGGGAAAAAGCGAGTCCTGTCGTCTTTAACAGCACTTACGGCTTCTCCCGCCATTCCTTGAACGTTGAGAAACCACTGCTTTGAAACCATGGGTTCGATGACAGCTCCTGAGCGGTCCCCATGACCAACTTGGTGAACGTGCTCGACTGTTTTAACAAAGAGTCCGAGGCTTTGCAGTTCCTCAACGATTTTGGGGCGAGCGTCAAGGCATGAAAGACCCTCATACGCTCCAGCCTCAGCATTGAGGGAGCCATCCTTGTTGAGTATGTTTACGATTTTTAGATCGTGTCTCTGTCCAATTTCGAAGTCATTGAAATCGTGCCCAGGTGTAACTTTGAGGCATCCAGTTCCTAATTCGATATCGACGTGTTCGTCACCTATGATAGGTACTTCTCTATTGCAGATGGGCACGATGGCTGTCTGCCCAATAAGGTGCTTATATCGTTCGTCGTTAGGATTGACTGAGACGGCGGTGTCTCCGAGAAGTGTTTCTGGGCGGGTCGTTGCGACTTCCAGTTTTTGGTCACTTCCTTGGATGGTGTAGTGAATGTGGTAAAAAGCTCCCTGGACTTCTCTGTGTTCAACTTCAGCATCGCTAATAGCAGACTGAAGACTGGGGTCCCAATTGATGATGTAGTCTGACTGATAAATCAGTCCACGGTTGTAGAGGTTAACAAAAAAGGTGTTAACGGCTTCATTGGCCTCGGGGTCCATTGTGAACAGGCTGTAGTCCCAGTCTGGACTTGCTCCCATACTTCTCTGTTGGTTGGCAATGATGCCACCATATTTCTCTTTCCACTCCCAGACCTTTTCAATGAAAGTATCTCGTCCTAGTTGATGGCGATTAGTGCCTTCTTGAACGAGCATTTTTTCAACGACGGACTGAGTTGCGATTCCAGCATGATCCATCCCAGGAATCCATAGAGTTTCAAACCCTTTCATGCGCTTGTAACGTATCATCGCATCTTGGGTTGTTACATCCAAGGCGTGACCTGCGTGCAGCATACCGGTCACATTTGGGGGTGGCATGACGATAGAGTAGGTTTCTTTCTGTTTTCCTTCTTTCGCTTTGAAGTATCCGCCTTGGTTCCAAATTTCGTACCATTGAGATTCTACATCTGCAGAATCATAGACAGGGGCTAGGTTTTCTTTTCTCTGTTTGCTCAAAGCTTTTAAAGAGGCGGAGAAGGGGTCCGCTATGATGAAATCAGGCTATCTTCGTCAATGAAACCAGGTGCCTGATGAAGCTACTGTGGCAGTGGCTTATTTCAGCTGTTTCAGCTCTTTTTCTAGAGAGTCAATCTTAGCTTCTTGGCGCTTGAGAAGCTCGGCCTGTTCTTGCATGGCTTTGATGAGGACAGGGATAATTTCGACGTAATTAACGCTGAGGTTGTCCTTGTCGACAGAGTCTACGACGACTTCTTCTTCATTAAACACTTCCTTCACCTCTTGGGCAAGGAGACCAATGGATCTTTCGTTGCTGTTACCTTTGTGTTTCCATCGATAGGTTACGGGGCGTAGCTTCATGATCTTATCCATGCCCTGGTTGAGCTCTTTGATGTCTTTCTTTTTGCGAGCGTCCGACGTGAAGAAGATCTCTTCGGTATAAACCTTGCGGAAGGGGTTGGTTGAGGAACCCAGATCGTAGATCATGTTGCCACTAGAGATGATATTTCCCGCAAGTTCGAGGGGGTTTCCACTCAAGCCAACGATATTTCCACCGACGGTGAGGTTGCCTTGCAGGGTGAGGTTGTTCATGCCTCCTGTGATACTAGAGGTTGAATCAAGAACAAGGGCTTTGTCTCCTGTGCCAGTTCCGGCGGATATACCGTCAAGATATCCTAATTCGGTTGTGTCGAGCCCGCTAAGAGCATTGAGCTCTGCCGCAGTTGCGCTGATTGCTGTTCCATCGATATAAAGGCCGTTTCCTCCTCCAGATGCAAGAATAGATAGATTTCCATTAACGGTGAGGTTGGCTCCTACGGTGACGTTTCCGGAGGTGACCGTGTTTCCAGCTGTTGAGGTCCAATCAGATCCAGAAGCGGCATCAGCCCATGAGAGACTGCCACTTCCGTCTGTCGTAAGGACTTGACTCGCAGTTCCACCAGTGATGGGGAAGAGGTTTCCGCTTAGGTTGGCTTGTCCTGTGACAGTAAAGGTTCCGCCAAGGCTAACGTTCCCAGTGGTCGTCGTGTTGCCATTGGAAGAGCTCCAGTCCGAAGAACTGGCCTCGGCCCAGCTTAGGACCCCACTTCCATTGGTTTGGAGGAAGTAACCATTGGTGATGCTACTGGCAAGGTCATAGGCATTCAGGGAGCCATTCACGATGTTAGCTCCGCTGATGACATTGGAGCCAATGTTGGCGGCCGAAACGGTGAAGGCAGCCAGGTCTGCGAGTGTGAGTGAGCCGTCCACGACGTTTGCTGAGCTGATTGAATCAGTTCCAACGTTCGCCGCCGAGAAGACAACTGTGCCGAGTTGAGCTGTGTCGATGATGTCGTCAGCGAGGTCAACGTTAGCAATGGTGCCGTCCATGATGTCAGCAGAAATGATGGATTCATTGACGATGTTTGCTGAGCTGATTGAGTCAGTGCCCACGTTAGCTGCAGAAAAGACGACCGAACCTAGCTTGTCAGTGGTGATGATGTCATCGTCCAGATCAATAGTGGCGATTGTTCCATTGACGATGTTTGCTGA
>Ga0233432_10005678_pt1 | contig 10793 bp, 14 predicted proteins | sample SI_122_August201_6_FD_179870 | JGI IMG/M metagenome (GOLD analysis project Ga0233432, IMG submission 179870) | Seawater microbial communities from Saanich Inlet, British Columbia, Canada - SI_122_August2016_10_MG | ecosystem: Environmental > Aquatic > Marine > Inlet | place: Canada: British...
TAGTTTTCAAAAGACAATAACTTTTCAGAAAATATCAAAAACAGGTTTATTGAATATTTCTAAAACAGTTGAGACTATGGCTCAGGCAGAAGGGTTACAGGCTCATAAAAATGCAGTATCAATAAGAGTTAAAGATTTAAATAATTAAAATGAATATAGATACTCTTGTAAGAAATAATGTAAAAAATATGTCTTCGTATTCATCTGCTAGAGATGATTACAGTGGGGGAGCTAATAAGAATTTAATTTACTTAGATGCTAATGAATCTCCATTTGAAAACGGAATTAATAGATATCCAGATAACAAGCATAAAAATTTAAAAACAGTTATTTCTAAAAATAAAAATATAAATGTAAATCAAGTTGTTTTTGGAAATGGTACTGATGAAATTCTTGATTTAATTGTAAGAGTTTTTTGCAATCCTAATAAGGATAAAATAATTACTCTTCCGCCAACTTATGGAATGTATAATGTAATCGCAAAAACCAACGGAGTTGAGAATATTGAAATTCCATTAAAAAGTGATTTTTCAATTGATACAGATAAAATATTGGATTTAAAGACGTCTAATATTAAGATCTTGTTCTTGTGTTCACCTAATAACCCTACAGGAAATTCATTTGAGATTAATATTTTAGATAATTTAATTAAAAAATTTAACGGTATTGTTGTTGTTGATGAGGCTTATATAGATTTTTCATCTCAAAAGTCTTTAATTAACCATATAGATAAGTATGAAAATCTAATAATTACTCAAACTATGTCTAAGGCTTATGGAATGGCTGGAATAAGACTTGGTGTGGGGTTTTCAAATCAAAAAATTATTAATTATTTAAATAAAATTAAACCACCATACAATATAAATGTACTTACAGAGAGAAAAGTTTTTGAGGAGTTGAATAAGATCGATGAGATTAAAAAGAATATTGATTTTGTCTTAAATCAAAGGAAGCTATTGGTATCTAGTTTAGAAAAACTTGATTTTGTTGAGAAAGTATATAAATCTGATGCAAATTTTCTTTTAGTTAAAGTTGATAATGCTGATTTAAGGTATAATCAGTTATCAGAGAAGGGTATAATTGTTAGAAATAGATCTAATCAACCATTGTGTCAAAATTGTCTAAGAATTACGATTGGAACAAAAATTGAAAATAATAGTTTAATTAAAACGCTTAACGAATTATGAAAAAAATTCTATTTATAGATAGAGACGGAACTTTAGTTAAGGAGCCTGAGATTGATAAACAATTAGATAGTTTTGAGAAATTAAGTTTTCTTCCTGGTGTATTTAAGTATTTAAATAAAATTAGTCAAGAGTTAGACTTTGAACTTGTAATGGTTACAAATCAAGATGGTCTTGGAACAGACTCGTTTCCAGAAACAACCTTTTGGCCTGTTCAAAATTTCATTATTAGCTCTTTTAAAAATGAAAAAATTAATTTTTTTAAAACACATATTGATAAAAGTTTTGAAAAAGAAAATTCAAATTACAGAAAGCCTAGAACAGGGATGCTAACAGAATATATAGAGGATAGTAACATTGATATGGCTAATTCTTTTGTTATTGGAGATAGATCGTCTGATATGCAACTTGCTAATAACTTAAAATGTTCTGGAATTTTTTACAATGGCTCAGATTTAGATGAGTCGTTAAACAATATTGTGAAACTTGAAACAGATTCTTGGAAATCAGTTTATGAGTATTTAAGTGGGTTAAGTAGATATTCTAAGTTTAACAGAGATACTAATGAAACTAAAATTGAAATTGAGCTTGATTTAGATGGGACAGGTAAAAGCAACATAAATACTGGACTCTCGTTTTTTGATCATATGCTAGATCAGCTTTCAAGGCACTCGCTTGTTGATTTAAACATAAAAGTTGATGGTGATCTAAATGTTGATGAGCATCATACGATTGAGGATACGGCTATCGCGCTTGGAGAATCTTTTTCATCCGTTTTAGGAAAGAAAATAGGTATAGAAAGATATGCTTTTTCCTTACCGATGGACGACTGTCTAGCTCAAGTAGCAATAGATTTTGGTGGTAGAAGTTGGCTGGTTTGGGATGCTGAATTTAAAAGAGAAAAAATAGGGGATGTGCCAACTGAAATGTTTTATCATTTTTTTAAATCGTTCTGCGACGGGGCTAAACTAAATGCTAATATTAAAGTCGAAGGAACTAACGAGCATCATAAAATAGAATCTATATTTAAGGCTTTTGCTAAGTGTATTAAAAGTGCTGTAAGTAAAAATCAAGATAAATTAATATTGCCTTCTACAAAAGGAGTTTTATAATGAGAATAGCAATAATTGATTATGGTGCTGGAAATACTCAAAGTGTGAAATACGCTTTGAAAAGACTTGGTTGTGAAGGAGTTTTGACCTCAGATAAAGAAGTGATTTCAAATTCTGATAAGGTTATTTTTCCTGGTGTAGGGCAAGCAAGTAGTGCAATGAGTAAGCTTAAATCTAAAGGTCTGGATGTGCTTATACCAAATCTTAAGCAACCAGTGTTGGGTATATGTTTAGGTATGCAGTTAATGTGTAATTTTTCAGAAGAAGGAGATGTGGATTGTTTGAAAATATTTGATTCAAATGTAAAAAGATTTAATAATTTATTAAAAGTTCCTCAAATAGGGTGGAATACTATTTTTGACTTAAAAACTAGTTTATTTAACTCAGTTGATGAAAATGAATACATGTATTTAGTTCATAGTTATTATGTTCCGGTTTTAACAAACACTGTAGCTACATCAAACTACGGAATCAATTACAGCACTGCTATTAAAAAAAACAATTTCACTGGTGTTCAGTTTCATCCTGAAAAAAGTGGAAGTAAAGGAGAGATTGTACTTAAAAATTTTATAACTAATTCATAATGAGAATAATTCCAGCCATAGATATTATTGAAGGAAAGTGTGTAAGGTTATCACAAGGTGATTACAGTAAAAAAACTATATATAACTCTAGTCCATTTGAAATGGCTCAGAGGTTTGAAGATCATGGGATTAATTATCTTCATTTAGTTGATTTAGACGGTGCCAAGTCAAGTAAGATTATAAATCATAATATTCTTGAGCAAATTGCTCTAAAAACAGCTTTAAATGTCGATTTTGGCGGTGGTTTAAAATCAATTGAAGATGTAAGAGTAGCATTTGAATCAGGAGCATCTCAGGTTACTCTAGGAAGTATCGCTGTTTTAGATCCTGAAACCTTTAATGATTTGTTTGAAAAATATGGAAATGATAAAATAATTTTGGGAGCTGATTTTTTAGACAATAAGATTAAAACCAATGGATGGCTTAATGATTCAGGAAATGATCTTATGGATTTTTTAGAATATCACATTTCTAAAGGAATAAAATATGTAATCCCAACAGATATATCCAAAGACGGAATGCTTAAAGGTCCTTCAATAGAAACTTATAAAAACATTTTGAAGTCATATAAGGATATTTGTTTAATTGCATCAGGGGGAATCTCAAGTATCAAAGACTTAGAAGATCTGAAAGAAGCGGGTTGTGAGGGTGCTATTCTTGGAAAAGCGATTTATGAAAACAAGATAGAATTGAAAAGTTTAATGAATTTTATAGAAAAATAATGCTAGCAAAAAGAATAATCCCGTGTCTTGATATTAAAGACTCAAGAACTGTTAAGGGCGTTAACTTTATAGATCTTGTAGATGCAGGGGATCCGGTTGAGCTTGCTAGGTATTACTCTAAAAATGGAGCAGATGAACTTGTTTTTTTAGATATAACCGCTACAAAAGAAGATAGAAAAACATTTGCTAAGCTTGCTGACCAGATTTCAGAGAATATTAATATCCCCTTCACTGTTGGCGGTGGAATTAAAACAGTAGAAGATGTTGATATTCTTCTTAAAAGCGGAGCAGATAAGGTTTCGATAAATAGCTATGCTGTAAAAAACCCTGATTTTATTAATGAATTAGCAACAAATTTTGGAACCCAGTGCATTGTAGTGGCAATTGATGCTAAGTATGTCGATAATGATTGGTTTGTGTATTTGGTTGGAGGAAGAGTTAAAACAGAAATCAGGTTATTTGACTGGGCTAAAGAAGTAGAGGATAGGGGAGCAGGAGAAATTCTTTTTACTTCGATGGATCATGATGGAACTAAAAATGGATTTGCTTGTCAGGCACTTGAAAAGTTATCTCAAATAGTTAATATTCCAATTATAGCATCTGGTGGAGCAGGTAAGATTGAACATTTTAATGAAGTCTTTAAATCTGGTAATATTGATGCTGCACTTGCTGCTAGTGTATTTCATTTTAATGAAATTGGATTAAAAGACCTTAAAACAGAATTAAAAAATAATAATATACCAATACGATTATGAATTTAGATTTTAGTAAAAACAAAGACGGTTTAATACCTGCAATTATTCAAGATAATACAACTCATAAAGTATTGATGCTTGGTTATTTAAATAAAGAATCTTTAAGTTTAACTTTAAGTACAGATATAGTTCATTTTTATAGTAGAACTAAACAAAGAATTTGGAAAAAAGGTGAGGAAAGTGGTAACGAACTAAAGGTTGTTTCATTAAAGGAAGATTGTGATAAAGATACTGTTCTAATTAAAGTGAGTCCTGTTGGACCAGTGTGCCATAAAGGAGATGACACCTGTTTTGAAGATTCAAATGTTTCGGATGATTTTATAATTACACTTGAGAATATTATTCAAGACAGAAAGAACAATCCATCTGATTCTAGCTATGTATCCAGTTTGTTTAAGAAAGGAACTAATAAGATAGCACAAAAGGTGGGAGAAGAAGCTGTAGAGCTTGTTATTGAAGCTAAAGATGATAATGATGATTTGTTTTTAAACGAATCAGCAGATCTATTATTTCATTTCTTAATACTTCTTCAAGAAAAGGAATATAAAATGAATGATGTTGTCAATGTGTTGAAAAACAGAAATTTATAGTTTTTTTAAAATCGAACTATTTTTTTAATATGAGTTAGAAAATAATTACTTTTACAATTCTTAAATAATAATATGGCTAAATCGCAACAAACATTTAATAAACTAGAAAAAGAAAAGAAACGTAAGAAAAAGAAGGAGGATAAGAGAAAAAAGATGTTAGCTCGTAAGGAAGCAAAGGATAATGGAGAACTTGTAACAAATGAGTTTGTTTATGTTGATTACAACGGAAATTTCACTGATACTCCGCCAGATCCAGCTGAAAAGGAAAAAATTAGCGCTGAGAGTATAATTATTGGAATTCCAAAGAGTGAGAATGTTAAAAAAGATGGATACACTGGCAAAGTTAGTTTCTTTGATCATTCTAAGGGATTTGGTTTTATAGTTGATCCAGAAACACAAGAACAATTCTTTGTTCATATTTCTGAGTGTATTGACGAAATAAAAGAAGGAAACAAAGTTTCTTTTGATACGGTAAAAGGTACAAAAGGGTTAAATGCTGTTAAAGTTAAAGTTATAGGTTAATTGAACTATAATTTATATTATGTTAAATCGAATCTATTGATTCAAAAAATACAATAAATGAAAAAATTTTTAAAGTACTCTCTGATTGTCATACTAGTTTTAATTACTTCTGCTTACTTATATATAACATTAACTCCCCCAGCAAGTCCATTAGATACGTCTGTATTTAAGGAGAGTAATAAAGAAGTTTCTATAACTTACAGTAAACCTTTTAAAAAGGATCGTTTGATTTTTGGAAATGAATCTGACGGAGCTTTAGTTCCGTATAATCAGTATTGGAGAACTGGAGCGAACAGACACACAATCATTAATACTAATTCTGACTTAAATTTCAGTGATAATATATTATTGGCTGGTGAATATTCGTTGTATACCGTTCCTGGAGAAAATACCTGGAAAGTAGTTATTAACTCTGATAATGGTTATTTTGGAATAGTTCAACCTGATCCTGCAGATGATTTATTTTCATTTGATGCCTCTGCTTCTAAATTAGATGATTCTGTTGAGCAATTAACAATTGATTTTGTTACTGATTCAATTGGTTCTTCGATAAGATTAAGATGGGATCTAACACAGGTATTAATGCCTTTTAAATAAAATGAAGCTTTTTTCATTTAAAAATTTTTTAAAAGCTCTTCTTTTTCTGTTTTCAATTCTAATATTAGTCCTTGTAGTTACTGGTATTTCTTATTGGTCTATTGATAATATTCAAAAGAAAAAAAACTTGATGGATATTGAAGAATATTCTCCAATAGCTTCTTTAGTAGTTGATAAAAATAAAAGAAAAAGATCTAAATATCCTTTTGTAGATGTTCATAGTCATCAATGGGACATGTCCTACACTAACCTAAAGAAATTAGTTTCCGAAATGGACAGTCTTAATATGGGTTTCATGATAAATTTAAGCGGTTCTGGTTTAGCTACTTTTGTTGGAAATCAATCTCTGATGGATTTAAATCTTGAAAAATCTTTGACTAATGTAAAAGAAAATTTTCCAGATAGATTTGGAGTTTTTGTTAATATTGATTTTAAAAAAATTGACAACAGGGATTTTGCAAAAAATTCTGTTAAAATTATAAGAGATGCCGTATCAAATGGAGCTATTGGATTAAAAGTGTACAAAGACTTGGGTTTATCATTAAAAGATGGCTCTGGTAAAAGGGTAAAAGTTGACGATTCAAGGTTGTCTCCAATATGGGAAATTTGTGGAAAATTAAACATTCCTGTTCTAATTCACTCTGGGGAACCCTCCCCTTTCTTTGATCCAGTTGATAAATACAATGAAAGATGGTTACATGCTAGACAAAAGCCAGGTAGCTTTAGACCTTCAGATAAATATCCTTCATTTAAAACAGTTATGGATGAGCAGTTTATAATGTTCAAAAATCATCCAAATACTATTTTTATTAATGCTCACATGGGTTGGATGGCAAATGATTTAGATAAATTAGAAGATCATTTAGATAAATTACCAAATGTCTACACTGAGATTGGTGCTGTTATTGGTGAACTTGGAAGACAGCCGAGAAGAGCAAGAAAGTTTTTTATTGATTATCAAGACAGAATTATGTTTGGTAAAGACACATATAAAAAATCTGAATTTGACGTATACTTTAGGGTTTTAGAGACTTCTGATGAATATTTTGATTATTACAGGAAAAGACATGGATTGTGGAAAATGTATGGTTTGAATCTTCCCGATGAAGTTTTGAAAAAATTATATTATCAAAATGCTTTAAAATTGTTTCCCTCAATTGATAAAAATTTGTTCGAGTAATTATTGATTCTTTATTTTTAATTAATTTTTTTGCTAATATTTTAATAAATCTAATATTTAATGCTTTGTAATTAATAATTTTGTAATTATCTATGCATAATAAATAATATACTATAATGATTGTAGGTGTACCAAAAGAAATAAAAAATAATGAATTTAGGGTAGGAATGACTCCATCTGGAGCTAATTCCTTTATTAACAATGGTCATACTGTTTTAATTCAAAAAGATGCTGGATTAGGAAGTGGATATAAAGACTCAGATTATTCATGTATTGGAGCTGAAATTTGTAATACTATTGAAGAGGTATATTCAAAGTCTGAAATGATTGTTAAAGTAAAAGAACCATTAAAATCAGAATACTCTTTAATTAAAGAAAATCAGATTGTTTACACTTATTTTCATTTTGCTTCATCTGAAGAATTAACAAACGCAATGATAGAGTCTAAAAGTATATGTATTGCTTATGAGACTGTTCAAAATAATGATTTGTCATTACCTCTACTTACTCCAATGTCTGAAGTAGCAGGAAGAATGGCAGCTCAACAAGGTGCTAAGTATTTAGAAAAACCTCAAAATGGTTTTGGTATTTTACTTGGTGGTGTTCCTGGTGTTAAGCCAGCGAATGTAATTGTTCTTGGTGGTGGTGTTGTCGGATCTGAAGCAGCTAAAATGGCTGCAGGATTAGGAGCTAACGTTACCATATTTGACATAAATTTAAACAGACTGAGATATTTAGATGATGTTATGCCTAAAAATGTGTCAACACAATTTTCTAGTCATTATAATATAGCACAAGCAATAAAGTCAGCACATTTAATTATTGGAGCTGTTTTAATTCCTGGAGCAAAAGCTCCAAATTTAATAACAAAAGACATGTTAAAGGATTTACAATCTGGAACAGTATTAGTTGATGTTGCAGTTGATCAAGGTGGATGTTTTGAAACTACTCACCCCACTACTCATCAAGATCCAACTTATATAATAGATAATGTTTTACACTACAGTGTAGCTAATATGCCTGGTGCAGTTCCAGCCACATCTACAGAAGCATTAACTAATGCAACTGTAAGACAAGGTTTAGATTTAGCTAATAAGGGATGGAAACAAGCTTGTAAAGAAGATAATTCTCTTAAACTAGGTCTTAATATAATAAACGGTAAAGTTGTATATAAAGCTATATCAGAAGCCTTCAATCTTAAATATTCAAATCTTAACGAATTAATTTAAAAATGAGTAATATTCCTTCATTAGATTTAAACGACTTCTTATCCAATGATAAAAAAAGAAAAGATGATTTTGTTAAATCTATCGGAAAAGCTTATCAAGAAATAGGTTTTTTATCTTTAAAAAATCATTTTTTATCAAAAGATAATGTTGAGAATTTGTACAATCAAATCAAGTATTTTTTTGATATGTCATCTGAAGTTAAATCAAAATATGAATTTGATGGTTTTAAAGGACAAAGAGGTTATACTTCCTTTGGAAAAGAACATGCGAAAGGTAAAAAAGAAGGAGATTTAAAGGAATTTTGGCATTTTGGTCAATATCTTGAAGATGGTGATAAATCAAAATTCAATTATCCCGATAATCCTTACGTTGATGAAGTTCCTGAATTTAATACAGCTGGTGAAACTACATATAAAGCATTAGAAAAAACGGGAGTTTATGTTTTAAGAGCTATTGCATTATTTTTAGAATTAGAAGAAAATCATTTTGATAAATATGTTTTAAACGGAAATAGCATTTTAAGACCAATTCACTACCCTCCTATTACTAAAGAGCCTGATAATGCTGTTCGAGCAGCTGCTCATGGAGATATTAATTTAATTACTTTACTTATGGGTGCTCACGGTAAAGGATTACAGGTTAGAAATAATAAAGGAGAATGGATAGACGCTATTGCAGGTGAAGACGAAATAGTTGTTAATGTTGGAGATATGCTATCTAGATATACTAATAATAAGCTTAAATCCACCATACACAGAGTTGTAAATCCTCCAAAAGAATACTGGAGTAAATCCAGATATTCAATTCCTTTTTTCTTACACCCTATTGGAACAATGAATTTAAATGTACTTGAAAATTGTATTAATGATCAAAATCCAAAAGGTTTTGATGATATTACTGCTCATGATTTTTTAATCAATAGATTAATTGATATAGGAGTTATGAAAAAATAATGAAAAAACTAGGTTCTCTTTCTGATCTTAAATCTTTGATTAATCCTAATGATATTGTAGAATCAGTTGAGATTAAATTAAAGAAGAATAATTTTAAACCTCAAAATCTGGAAGCGCATTATAGCGTTAAAGGACGAGCAGGTAAACCAGTGACAATTGTTAAAGGATTTAAAGGAACAAAGGATCAGATCAAAGAATTAGCTAAACTACTTAAGAATAAATGTGGTGTTGGGGGATCTATTAAAAATGAGGAAATTATTATCCAAGGTAAATACAGAGACAAGATCACATCTATTCTCACAGATCAAGGTCATATTGTAAAAAGAGTTGGAGGTTAACCTTCGTGTTCTTCTATACCAGAATCTTTGAATAACATAAACAGGAAAATTAATAATGACCCTACCATAAATATATTTCCTACCCAATTGTCAAATTTGATACTCATTATATCTGCTAAAATTTCAAATGCAAGTAAGCCAATAAAAACATTTAACCTGTTGTCATAAAATAAAGAAGAAACTCTTTTATAATAGGATGCTAAACCAAACCATACCACTGGAATTAAGGAAATTATAATTGATATAATCCAAAATGGAGTGATTGATGATTTTAAAGCTTCAAAAAATTCATCCGGATTACTCTCTATTTTTTCTTCAAAAGCTTGCTGATCGAATCCCTCAGGATTTTGCATATCGATCTCAGCATATTCAATTGCGAAAACTCCAAAAAAAGCAAATATTATTATTAAAGCAGGAATTGAAAGAACTATTGAAAACAACATCCTTAAAAGATAAGTTGTACCATTTATTGTTCCCGAGAATTGAAAAAACTTTTTCATTTTATAAAATTTAATTAACTGATTTTGGGTTAGACCCCCACTTATTATCTTCTTTAACACCATCAGTACAAAATAATACTAGAATCCATATAAATCCGATTAGAGGTATCAGAATAATTAAATAAAACCAACCTGATTTACCTACATCATGTAATCTTCTTACTACTATTGCCAATCCAGGAATTAAATGTGCTATTCCAGCAATTAAATAAATCCAGCCATAGCCTAAGTCTTGACCCATTAATTCAAAATTTAATCCAAGAGCATTATCTAAAACCATTGCAAACAATAATATTATTGTGAAGTATAGTGTCCACATCCAATACTCTTTTCTTCTTGCTCTTCCATTAAAATCTGAATATTTATTGGTAAGTATTTCCAAGTAATATTTTTTCATAAGATTGTAAATATATAAAAATTATTTATTAAAACATTCTTTAACGAATGTTAGTTATCTCTATCCTCAAATTTTTCTTGCTTAGCTTTATTAAATCTGTTGACTATTGCAAATACTATAAGAATAGCAC
>Ga0233432_10005679_pt1 | contig 10792 bp, 7 predicted proteins | sample SI_122_August201_6_FD_179870 | JGI IMG/M metagenome (GOLD analysis project Ga0233432, IMG submission 179870) | Seawater microbial communities from Saanich Inlet, British Columbia, Canada - SI_122_August2016_10_MG | ecosystem: Environmental > Aquatic > Marine > Inlet | place: Canada: British...
ACGCATTTCCCGTTGGCTGGACCAACCAGTCCCGTAAGACTGATTGAAGATGGGCGTGGAGTCAAAACCTAAGTCTTGACCTCACGAGTGGTGGCTCTTTATGCCTATCTTGTCGGTTTATTAAACCAACTAATAGCTTCCTTCTGGCTTCCACCTTGATCTTCCAGAAACTATAGCTTTAGACCCCAGCGAAATCCTCTGGAAAGGTTTTCACTAGGTTCTTTTTTGTTTACGATTCTCGCATGCAGTTGAGCTAATCTGCATAGTTGCTATATTTAACTACCTTTTGAGTAGTCGAGGTCAGCACTTTCTTTAAACCTCTGTCATTCTTTCAGGCTACTTTTCCACTTTCGCCTATCCACAACCTTTACGGTAGCGGATTGTTACTTGCTCTTCAGTAAGCACACTTACACTTTACCCCCTTAACTAGTATGGGGGGCTTTGCATAAGCGGGTACATCTCCATTCAATAATTTGTATGAAGAATAACCCAATCACCTCAGCTAGTATAACAAGACTAGCTTCAGAGGCAAATATAGTTTTAAGACCTTTTGCACGGGTCTCAATTTTTTCAAGAGGTTTTATTCCTCATAGAAGGGTTTATAAAGCGTAACACCACGTCACACTTTTAAGATAACGACAAGGCGTGGACCTGTCAGATTGTCCCTCACATTCCCGGATGCAGCGTTATGCATACAATCCTTTAATCCCCTCGGGGAAGGTGCTCTGGGCACTTGGTTATGATATATAGGCCTAAACCAAGAAATTACCCTGCTCATTTTAAAGACTTGAGCTTGTCTCGTCTCGTCACAGCTATGTATAAAACACTACTGCTTGAGACTAGGGTTTGTGTTTCTTAACCCGGTTTTCTCCGGGGGGGAGGGACTAGCCCTCCTCATCCTCCTCATCCTCCTCCTCGAGGAGCTCGAGCTCTTCACGAGAAGAGAGGGTGATTTGGCTGCCTGCTGCTGCCTCAGACTCCTCCCTTGGAGCTCGTTGAGAAACAGAGACTGTAAGCTCGTACCATCCCAGCAGATCCTGAAAGTCGCCGACCTCCCTGAGGAACGGGAGAGCCTTGATCAACTCTTCGACCGAAGAGCTTAGTAGCTCCTCGATCTCCGACTTCTCTGCAACCGTATGCCTTGCGGCAATACGGTTGGAACTGGACCAAGTTCGAGGCGTTCCATCTGCCTGAAGCATAGAGCCTCCAGACTTGATATTAAAATCTAGTGCCATTTTAATCACCTCCTAAGTGAATGGCTGGGCTTGTCTTACTGCAGGATGCAATAAAAGAAACCACTTGGTATGATTATAAAAACCACACTAAGCTTCATGCAGCCATAATCACTTTGCGACACTTCGCATCTGCGCTTGCGCACCACCCCACTGGGTGGCGGAGTCGGCACTCCGGCGGAGTGTTAGTAGTGCAATTTTTATGAGCCGTGTCAGGAGCTAGTTTAAAAAGCATATTCAAAGCACTAGCATTTAACTTTGAATACTCTTGTGAAGGTGAAGCGGTTATACACCATGTTTAAGCATAAGACTAAGTAAGTACATGATATAAAAACTTACTTAGAATATAACAGCATTATGCAGCGACAGCTCTCCCTCAACTTAATGCTGAGGAAAGTTTAGGAGAGCTTAATCCTCCTCTTCAAGCTCACTTTCCTCAGTTGAAGCGTCGAAAGGAGCTGTAACCTCTGGTGCTGGAGGAATTGCAACTTCCTCTTCAGGATTTTCCTCCTCGAGGCCACTCTCCTCTTCGTCTACTTCAGCTCCTTCAGAAGTAGAAATAGGGACGATGACCATAACGGCTAAGCTGTCCTCTGACAGGTAGACGGCTTTAAAGCCTGCAGGGCAGGAGTCAACCCCACATCCTGACTTCCAGAAGAAGATTGCATCTCCTCTTTGAAGCCCTTCGGGAATTTGCCCATCTTCAAAGGCATTAGGGCTGGAGAAAGTCTCAGTCTCCCAACCTTCGGGGCAGGTTGCCTTACCACCATTAGACATCTCGGTTGCCCAGCCTGTCCTTTGATCGCGAGTCACAGTCAGCGGGAAGCGCTTTTTGCTACCAGACTCTGAGCGACTGCGGTATGCTGCAGAGTCATTCGATCCACCGATGTGGATCACAGCAGAAGCACCAGCCTCTACAGTGATCGCATGCACCGAGCCAATCGAACAGTTTTCAAACTTAATCATTTTATCTCCTAGATTAAGTAAATTCTGATAGAGTTATTCTCATCAGGGGTCTAAGCTGACCCGACCAGTATTTACAAGTAGCTGCGCTGAACTACTACCTAGTTGACTATTCTAGGCTACTGGTTTCGACCGTTGCTAAGCGGTGCGCGTTTAGGTTTAGGTTTCTTCTTCAACATCGCAGTCGTCAACTTCGATGGTAAGCTCCTTCTTTGGAGCAGGACGCTCCCGTTCAGGTCTATTGACTTGAGCTTTGAAGATCTCCTCTACAATCTTCATTACAGTCTCTTTGTCAAAGACCTTTGCTCGCAGTGGGCGAACATAATGAGTTTGACCAACAGACCACCCTTGATGATCTCCTAACCCTCCGAAGAGATCTCGAAGACCACTGACACTTGTAGCAGCCCAACTACGAGCAACAGGTGTCACAAAATCCCGTTTAGCAGGATTCGCAAGGTTTTCCTCAGTTAGCAGCTCGAGCTGGTACTGCACTGAAGATAGCCCAAGACAGCCCAGGATTGCTTTATGCTCAGTGAGCTTAGCGTTCCGAATCTGCTGGCTGGTAATCTCGTTGTCGTACCTTAGCTCGATGGCCTTCATGACGGCAGCTCTAGGGGCGAGTAACCCTTGCTCTGCAATCACAAGGTCTGCGCAAGGGCCATAGCCTACAGAGTTGAGATAGCTCTGTCTTACATTCTCTGTTGCGGCATTGAACCACGGTAGAGGCTGCTTGACTTTAGCCTTTGAGCGACCTGCTCCACGTAACTGGGAGTGACCTCCATCACGACCACTAGTTGGGTAATCAAACCCAAAGACCGCTTTCCACTGAGCTGCAGACACCCGGAACGAGTGGCTTTTGAAGTCCACTAAACCCAGGGTGCTCAAGAGGCTCCACATCTTTGACGACATGAAGAACCCAAGCTTATCTGTTGGGGTCGCGAGCTTGTTGTTGGCTCCGAACAGATAAGGCAGTCTAACAGTGATTTTGTAGCTCCCTTGCTCACCCTTCAAGCTGTAATTGAAGAGGTGAGGGACGAGGAACCTGTTGATGGTCTTTTGTGCCACAGCGATCACCTCGCCAGCCAGAGCGCCCTTAAGGAACGTAACCCTGTAGGACTCAAGGTTTTGGCAGGTTGCCATTGCTTTCGTATAGTGTTGATCATGGTAAGCCATACCAACTGCAAAGTTAATCCGAGGATCAAGATGCGCCATCAACCAGCGAAGGAAGACGGCATTAGCATACTTAGGCGATGCAATCTCACCCTCGTTTCTGGAGGAGGGCAAGTTCTGAATACCAAGACGGTAGGTCATGGCATCAAAGAAACACCACCTAGCCACGCTATAGCGACCGCCTGCTCTCCCCTCTTGACAAAGCAGATACATACCATTGGTGGATAGTTTACCACTTAGCATGTTGTGGAAAAGCTCACCACTGAAGGCAGGCGGTACGTCAAACTTCACAGCTGACTTGAACCACCTTGACGAAACTTGGAAAGCTCCATACTCGTCTACAACCTCCATGCCCTCACTGTTTTTCAAGTAAGTCTCGTTGTAGACCGACTTGTGAACCATGGCAGCGACATAGGCAGCTTTGTTGAGGCCATGACCGGGGTGCTTCTTGGTGCCCCAATCGAACCACTGGGAGTGCCACAAACGAGAGCGAGCAGCACCAGTGATTGGCCTCAACGTTGCGAGAACCTTACGCTGGAAGCGTGAAGTTAGGATTAGCTCTAGAATGAACTGAAGGTCCTTACTCACGACTAGCCCAAGCTCCTCCTCCTTGACCGAGTCGACGATCTCGAGAACCGCCTGTCTACGCTCCTTGTACTTAGCACCAGTCCAAGTATCAAGCACCGCCTCCTGGATCAACCCCCTCAAGGAGACTTTTGCAGCAATCACCTGCTTGGTCCTATCCTCTGAGAAAGTAGGCATGTGGTGCATGTTGGCTGTCGAGCCGTCGTCCAAAGTGACAGTTTCTGCAAGCAGATTGCCTCTCTGGATAGTTTCTTCGGTCAAATCATAGATCAACCCAAGTACGGGCCAGACCGAGTCTGCTAGCCACTCAGCCGTCTTGAGGTTTGCGGAATTCTCGTAAGATTTCCTAACCATCATAACGAACTTCACCATGGCAGTATGGTTCACCTTATCCTCTGGAAAGCCTTTCCCACTGACTGTGACACCTAGTAGCCCAGCATCTACAATCTTAGGAAACCCCCATTGCCTTACCGCACTCCGAAGAGCACGGTTTTCTTCACTATTCCAAATAGGAGCAAGGCGATTAATCAGAGTTTCGGCTTTTTCGAGATTTACAACCCAATCCTCCGAGTTGACCCCCTTAGGACAGGATTTGGTGAAGCCTTCTTTGCCTCGAATGAGATTTGCCTTGATGGCATTATCAATGGCGCCAACCGCCTTCTTGTTCGAGCCTTTAGCTCCGACTTTAGCGAGAGTTACCATTGAGGCGTAGATACTGCGGAACATTGCCTGAGCGACTACCTTACGCTTTTCAGCTGACCAGTTAGAGTCGTTGCTGAAGAGCTTGTTGAAGACCTGTCCCATAGCCATGCTTTTGCCGTTCATAACGAACTGCATTTTGGTTGCTAGGCCGTCCGTTTCAACCCGGTGGTGGTCGAACATTTCACGCATCATGCGTTTCATAGCCGAAGCATCTTTAGGGGTGTCCCCCTGCATGAACTCCGACTCCGCAACCTCTTTCCTCTCCTTGCTGGTAAGCTCGGAGAAGATTCGGTACATACCAACCCAAGCAATCGGGAGGAACTTGATCGAAAAGGCCTCCTCTTTTATCTGACCTTGGTGGCGGTAGCGATGTTTAGAACCAATCCCACCGAAAGCTTCGTCCTCCAACTCCTGGGTCCAGAAACCAGCAAGAGTATCAAGTGGAGAGCCACCATTTATGCCAGCAGCCTTTTTGGCCTTGACAAACTCATTGATAGCCCACTCCCAGATAGTGCGGATACCACCAGAAGGTTGACCAACGACCTCTTGGAGATTCGCATATTTCTTCCAGGTAATCAGATCCTCTGTCATCACCCAGGAGTTCTGGACCTTCTCAAGGCTAGCCTCAGTCGAAGCGGCAACGAACCTGTAGAAAGCCTCGACGCCTTCGTCTGCCAGGATTTTACTCCCAGCTTCCATCGCCGACATCTCCTCTTTACCGAACATTACTCGGCTATTAAGGAAGTCATAGTTAAAGATTATACTGTTGAGAACCCACGCAGCCCAGTGAGAGAGCGCACGCTCATTATACATGAGCCCTTCCTCGTAGGCGTTGATACCCATAGACATCTTAGGAGACATGGTCCAGATGATCTCTTCCTTACCCAGCTCCTCGTAGTGAGCTCCTTCTTGCCCTGGGGGGATGAGCGCCTCAGCTTGGTCTCCATCAGACTTGAAGAGGCGAGCCGAAGCCCACTTCAACAAGCTCTGAGGGGGGTAGATTCGCTTTTGCATGTCAATCGCCGTTTGGCCCATCAAGAGCAGATAAGCGAACCATACTGCTGCTTTCTGGTCGTCCCAAACGATCTGAGGGCTGTCGTTAATCTCCTGAATCGACCACTTTAGTCTAGCGAGAGGGATGGTAGTCAGATTGTAAATCAACCCTACCGGACCTTGACCATTCTTCGCAGCGCAAAGAAGGTTGGCACACTTCATGTAATTCTTGAAGTGTCTGCCTTCCTTTTGTGCTGCAAGACCATTGGTTGCCACTTCCAGCCAGGACGCATTGTCGAAGCTGGGGTCAATCTGAACCCCATCTCCAGCAATCTCCAAGCGAGGGAGAGGGAGATTCTTTGCAAGACTCTCTATCTCCTTGACGATGGCAACGATAGTGAGATCATAACTCCAGAAGTTTTTATCACCATCACTGTCACCACGAAGACGACCGAACTGATCATCATGCGAGATGATCTTACAGCCAATCTTGACGAATGGCAGGCTGCTTTTGATCGCAGTCAAGACGAGCTTGACCCTTTCTTCGTCTCCATCGCACTTTTTATCAAGTGCTCTGAGGAATTTTCCCGTATCCCCCTTTACGATGTCGTCATCAAGCTTCTCTTCGGAGGTGAGCCCTAAGACTACATGGTCGTAGAGGCGAGCTACCTGTGCAGGGCTGATATTCCTCATCGCGATTAACGACTCGAAACCCTGCTGAGGATACCTTGAGTCTGCTGACCAAGCAGCTTTGTTTTTAAGGCCGTCATGGTTTGCAGAGCGAGGTGGCTTGTGGATAGCCCAACCTGCAGGCATATCCTCCATCTCTAGAACATAATCGCTGTCCATAGAGAGCCCACCGCCATAGATGAGGCGAGACATGCCTTTGCCCGAAATGGACTTGAGCATGTTTATGACGTTTAGAGCATTGTGGGGGATAGCCCGGAGCCCACGATAACTCTTGGTGAGGTTATCCTTGAGGGCTTCGTCAAAGTCATCACTCATGTAGCGGGTGAGCTTGTTGGCTATCTTACCTCGCAATGCCTCTTCATGTCTCTTAAGCAAAGTTGCATGAAGAAGCTGGATGGTCTGCCATCCAAGGCTGGTCTTGCCAGCGAACTGCTCTGCGATTACAAAGCTGATGAAGTTTCCTCCATCTACTGTCGTAACCTTCTTGCCGTCGGCCAGGCTCTTACAGACGTTTTTCAACTCAGCCTTCGCCATGTTGTTGGTGTCCATGAAGAACCCTGCCTGGTACTCGGTACCGTCTACCTTAACAACCGGGCAGTTGCCATCGAAGACATCAGTCTTCTTTAGCTTCTCCCAGAGGTCCATGTCTACCCACTCAGCCTCGCCAGTGGTGACATTCTTGATGATCTTTGCCTGAACCATCAAGCCCTTTAATAGACCAAAGGTCATCTTGGCCCAAGTCCATAGCTCTTTTGGTGAGCTAATGAAACGAACTTGGAACGCGAGAGACGAGATCCCATCCAGGCCCTGCGTCACAAATGACGCACCATCCGTACCTACTCCCATCTCTTTGAGGGAGACAAAATGTACAGGGATGTCCTTGGAGATAAACTCAAGGACAGGACTGGTTGTGTAAGATCTGCCATAAGAGCGAGTGTCCTTGGCACTTCTGCAGACAGATAGGATCCACTTGTTATACTCCTTATCGTCGCCTAGTTTGACGAAGACGCCTGGCCCAGCAGGAACGTAGCCAACGCTACGCATGGATGCGACAATGTCTACGGGTGATGCATCACGGAACTCCGTGAAGATTACGTCTGTCGGTCCGACCTGCCAGAGGGGAAGACCCTTTTCGGCTTGCCGAGCATTAATCTCAGCGAGCTGTTGGACGATAGCAGCGTTCCACCGTCCGCTAGCCTCCAGAGTGACTTTTGGGGCCCTTGCCTTCTTCTTGGCATTTAAGCCCTGAAGACTATGCCCCGGCTGAGAACCATGAGCTTCTCCCGTAACCATCAAGGTTGGGAAGAGCTGGTATCCAGCTGCAAGCTCTACCTTGCGGTTGAACTTAGCTATGGATGCCAAGACTTTTCGAGAGAGTCTCTCACCAGCAACAGCCGCTTGACCCTCTTTGTACGAGACACCTTCTGGCAGAGCACTAGGTGCAGCAGCCATAGCAACTGCAACAAAGCTCTCATCGCCGCAAAGAGTAACTGCAGCAACTGCAGCAACTGCAAGTGCGAATCTTTTGCGAGAGACAGAGACGCTGCTACATGTTTCAATCGCATCAATTACCACACTGATGTCCTCTATTGAGAAGTGGGCGCGACGGTCTTGGCCGTGACCTATTGCCGCATCCACCTCTCGAGAGAGGAGAATATTGTTTCGCACCCAGACGAAAGGTGCAGCAATAATCACAGCAGTCACTGCATAGCATAGAGCCATGCTAGCCGCAAAGCCACCCTTTGGAGTCGTAAGCTTTGGCATAACGCACCCCTCAACAAAGTGCACTGGGGCATACACTGTGCCATTCCGACACCATCGTCCCCTAAAGTGCCATGCTGGTACCCATCGCCACTGGTGCTTTCGCTTCGCAGCTTTGGGCTTTGCTTCCTTGACTCTTTTAGGCTCAATAACCACAAGAGAGTCATTCTCTTCAGGAGCCGAAACTCCTGGTTGCAGTGAGGAGTCTACAGCTTTTGGCTGAGCCTCCTCTTCGAAAACGCTTTTGACACCTGTGACGACATAAGCCGCTCGAGCAGCTAAAACGTCGAAAGCAGGCGCCTGGGTGCCTTCAATGGCAGCACCCACAGCCTCATACGCAACGATAGCGTAGAAGCTGAAAAGGCCGAACAAGAATAAACCGAGAATGCGGTTCATCCGTCACCTTCCTTTCAGAAGATTTTGTATCGAGTTATTTCCTATGCAATATGCAGTAGGCGAGTTGTCGACACTGGTTGTTGTAACTCCTAGAACCTATTTGAGGTGTAGAAACCTCGTAAAAGGGAAATAGAAGAAATTAAAAAGCCTCTAGAACTAAAAAGCTAAAGCAAGTACTTAGAGCGCACCTGCTATGAGTTGCAACCTAGCGGCTGCAGGCAAGTAATCTCCCCCAGCTTCCTCACCCCAACCTCCTGGATGTAGAAGGTAATACTCCGCTAGATCCCAGACGTCATGCTGGCTGTAAGCAGCAGCAAAGACATCTGCCTCTACCTCATTGAGACCGAAGGTGTGACCTATCTCATGAGCAAGTACTATCTTACCCATGTAGGCGCCTGGTCCAATGTTGAAGTGAGCCTCTAAGCCGAGCGCCTTTTGAGCCCTACTACCCAGGAAGTAACTATTCTTCCTAGTAGTTAAGCGGGCTGGATAACCCATGAGGGTGTAGGGGTTGTGACGCCCCATTAACTCTTTGGCACCCCGCACATCCAGTACGGGACGCATGGGATCGTTTATCACATCGAACATGTTTCGACGCCTCTCAAAACCCCCCACACCCTCATGTCCGTGTACCTCTGAGAGGAATACGGCAATCGCCCCTTCTACTTTAGAGAAGGGTGGTAGCACTTGAGCCTGGCCACAAATAGGCAAGACTAACAAGACTAAAGCGATAATGAATAATTTCATATTTCTCCCCCAATCACTAGCCCCCAAATCTTATTCCCGTACTCATGATTGCGGGCATGGTTGTACCGGTGAATGCGCTTTCTCCACACGGATCTTTTGGATGAGCCGCGAACCTTCAGCATGATTATGCGTTTCTGCTCCCGGAAGGCCGTGGTAAAATCCTGAAGCTCATCGCAGGAGAACTCTGTGTTACCAGAGTTAATCTGTGTTATCCCACAGTCGATAGTACCGTTATTATTCCTCTGGCTTCCAATCCAATAATGAGACTCCCACTCAGAAAACTTTATTTGAACTCCACAAAGAAACTCTTTAGAGCAAATAGCAGCAGCGATCTTGACTTGCCACAATGGGGCATCTCCCCAAACTCTCCAAAAAGCATCCTCAACCCTCGCCCACCGGGTTTTGATGTACTCTTTGGAGAGAGGACCTTTTTGTGCCACGTACCCTCTATAAATTACGTCGTACACTGCGTCCTTAGACGCCCGTGACACTTCATCTTTATCACAGTTGTAACGAAGGAATCCGTATTGTGTTGTGACTTTATTTACTGCCTCCTCCGTAGAGGTGCAAGCAGCATGAGATGTTTCAATAAAGGCAAGGGCAAATGTAAGGCCAATAAAGGCAAGGGTAAGGTTACGCATAATGCGCTCCAATCTAGGGGGCCACACCCCCCGGTAAGTATAAAGAAGCCATCACCTTGATGAACTCCATTAAAGTAAGCAAAGAAAAAAGCCCCCAACTCCCGTGATAGCGGGAAGGGGGCTTGTTGCTTACTTTAATCCACAGGTGCGAGTGGATTCTTGCAACACCAGACCTGCCTTCCGCCAGGTCTTAGTTTCGATCTGGCATTTGATTTCCTGCTTGGGGGAGGTGACCGCAGGTACCTTAGGCACCATACGGTCAAGGATCCCTGTACAGATGACAGGGTTCCGCCTGCCATTTGTACATGTATTGACCGCAATGCTGCGGACGACACCGCAGGCATTGAGCAGAGTGGCTAGAAGAAAAAGAATTAAGAAACGCATAATGCATCTCCATTGCGTGTAACCTGTATGAGAGGTCAGATCAACATGCACGCTTGTTATTGTTGAGTGTTGAACCTGTTGAGGGAAAAGAATTAAAAAAGCTTGCACGAAACAGGCTTTTTAAGGCACGGCACCTAGGTAGTGCCATACCTTAGTGTATGAGATAAATCTCGAAGACCATACCTCCCTTCTCCTTTACGCCTATTAGTTGACCGCCCACATGCGGGCAGTCAACGCAAACCCTGGAGGGCGCTTTATGCCATCTAAACCCTGGAACGTACCCAGTCTTATTCCCCCACCAGAGGAGAAAGGAGAGTTCTGCTTCAAAAGCATTTCCTTGCGGAAATGCTTCACCTGTACAGTCAACTCCATCTACAAAAACTTTAACCTGACGCATAATGCGTCCTTTCTGCTTTTAAGGTCTGTGCTGACCGAAGGGTTGTACTAAGCAGCGGGACCCGGGGTGGGCACCCAACAATAAAACTGCTAAAGTACTATTAATATAAATACCCCCAAACATTTTTTATA
>Ga0233432_10005684_pt1 | contig 10788 bp, 7 predicted proteins | sample SI_122_August201_6_FD_179870 | JGI IMG/M metagenome (GOLD analysis project Ga0233432, IMG submission 179870) | Seawater microbial communities from Saanich Inlet, British Columbia, Canada - SI_122_August2016_10_MG | ecosystem: Environmental > Aquatic > Marine > Inlet | place: Canada: British...
CGTCAATTGTCTTTTCATTCTTTTATCTATGATTCTATTTTGGGGTTAGTTTAGCTTCTACAAATTCACTTTCATTCATAAACCCTTGAGCAAAAGTCATAATCTGCTCGGCAGGAACTTGATCAATATGCTCAACTAGTTCATCTAAATCTACATGACGCTTATAGTAAATCTCACTTTTAGCTAATCGCATCATCCGGTTAGATGTATTTTCTTGACTCAAAAGGAGTTTTCCTTTCAATTGAGCTTTGGCTTCAGATAATTCTTTCCTTGCTATTTCCTCTTTTGCAAGAAGGCTTAGCTGTTCGACTACTAATTCATGTACATGTTCAACGTACTCTTTATCAGTACCAACATAAACCCCCCAAATACCTGTTTCCAGAAAACTTTGGTTAAACGTTTGTACCGAATAACAGTATCCATACTTTTCTCGAATATTTTGATGAAGACGGGAACTCATGCCACCACCTAATAAGGTGTTTGTAAGTAGTAGTACATACTTTTGTGTATCATCAAAATGTAGCCCTCGTCTACCCCATATATAATGTGTCTGTTCAATACTTTTTGTCAGGGATAGTGGAGTAGTATTCAGCGGACTTAATTCTTCAATAGGGTGCTCAACCAATTGTCTATCTTGACTTATAAGTACCCTTTCACAATACTGTAACACCGTGTCATGATCGACTTTCCCGGCAACAGCTACAATTAAATTTTCAGGTGCGTAACGATCTCTCATGTACTGAAAAAGATCTTCATCCGTAAATGCAGATACCGTTTCTTCGTAACCTAAAATTGGCCTACCCAATGGGTGGTTTTGGAATAAATGACTGGTGAATTCTTCAAACAAATAATCATCCGGGGAATCACGGTACATTTTCATCTCTTCTATCACAACCTTTTTTTCCTTTTCAATTTCCTCGTTTGGAAAGATTGGATTCATTACCATATCTGATAATACATCTAAGGCTGTCGTTAACTCAGTGTCTAGGCAACGAGCATAGTAACACGTGTACTCTGTAGATGTAAAAGCATTTAGGTAACCACCAACGGATTCCATAGACTGTGCAATTTCAAAGGCCGTTCGATTTTTGGTTCCTTTAAATAACATGTGTTCCAAAAAATGGGTTACTCCTGCCTGTTTCTGCGTCTCATGACGTGCACCGGATTTAACCCAAATACCTGCAGTTACACTTTTTACACTGGGAATATGTTCAGTTACAACGGTTAAACCGTTAGGTAAAACTGTTTTAGTTATAAAATCATCCATATATATATAAGGTATTAACTCTAGCGAAATTTGGATAGCACTCTTTATCAAGTCTATTCAAGTACGCCTTTATACTATTCAATGTTAGTCCGAAAATAAAGATACAGCATTCACTAAGAATCTACCTGACTTTGTACCGTCAATTCTTAGCAATTAGCTTTAATAACCAAAAAAGGCACTCTCTAATGGAGTGCCTTTCAAAGAATATGCGTTACTGTTATGATCAGTCACGTGGCATGAGTGCTTTTCTGGAAAGACGTAATTTTCCGCCATGTTCTACTTTAAGTAAAACAACATCTATTTCGTCTCCCAATGCAAGGTAATCAGAAACTTTTTCAACTCGTTTGTGATCAATTTCTGAGATATGCAGCAAACCATCTTTACCAGGCGCCACTTCTACAAAGGCTCCAAAGTCCTTTATAGATTTTACTACCCCTTTGTACGTGGCTCCTTCTTCTAAATGACCCACGATCATTTTTATTCTCTTTTTAGCTTCTTCCGCTTTTGCTAAATCATTGGCAGAAATAGTAATGACTCCTTTACCTTTGTCATTTTCTTCAATGATGATTTCAGTACCAGTCTCCTTTTGAAGGGTTTGAATTACCTTCCCGCCAGGGCCGATAACTGCACCAATGTCACTTCCATCAATTTCCATTTTCAGGAATTGTGGAGCATACTTCGAGAGTTCTGGTCGTGCAACAGAGATACTCTCTGTCATTCTTTCTAGGATATGTAGTCGTCCAACTCGAGCTTGTTCTAAAGCTTCCTCAATTATTTCAAAACTAATACCTTGAACTTTCATATCCATTTGGCAGGCGGTTATACCATCAACAGATCCAGCGGTTTTAAAATCCATGTCACCCATGAAATCCTCTTCACCACGAATATCAGATAATACAACAGTATGTTCTTCACCGACAATCATACCCATGGCGATTCCGGCTACTGGTTTTCTAAGGGGAACACCTGCGTCCATCAATGCTAATGAGCCTCCACATACAGAAGCCATAGAAGATGAGCCATTGGACTCTGTAATATCAGAGATTACACGTACAACGTAGCTAAACTCATCAAAACTAGGCATCATTTTCCGTAATGCTCGTTCTGCAAGGTGTCCATGTCCAATCTCTCGTCGTCCAGGGCCTCGCATAAAACCGGCTTCTCCTACAGAGTAAGGAGGAAAGTTGTAATGAAGCATAAACTTTTTTGCTTCCTGATCAAAAAGAGTATCTACATTTTGTTCATCTCTTTTTGTTCCCAAGGTAACGGACACAAGAGCTTGAGTCTCGCCTCTGGTAAAGATAGAAGAACCATGTGCACGAGGGATGTAACCAACTTGAGTCCAGATATCTCTAATATCTACTGGCGATCGTCCATCGATACGTCTTTTTTGAGTTAAAATCATGTTCCGAAGTTCATCTTTCTCAATCTGACTCAACAATCCTTTTGCTTCTGAGATGAATGCTTCATCTTTTTCTTGTTCTTCAAGGGTAGCAATGGCTGTATCTTTAATTTCTTTGATCTTGGCATTGTACTCCTCTTTACCAAGACCAATTCCGATGACCGCCTTCATTTTTTCTTCTGCTAATGTTTTAACTTCTGACTCAACTGTTTCATCTGCTTTAGCAGGTATAAACTCACGTTTTTCTTTACCTAATTCTTTACGTAAGTCATCTTGGAAATCGCATAATTTAGCTATAGATGCATGGGCTACTTTAATGGCTTCGAGCATTTCAATTTCAGAAATCTCATCCATTTCACCTTCGATCATCAATACAGAATCCCGAGTACCACCTACCACCATATCAATATCGGATTCTTTTAACTCTGTAACCGTTGGATTAATAATGTACTCACCATTAATTCTTCCAACTCGAACTTCACCCATTGGGCCGTCGAAAGGGACATCGGATAGGTGTAGTGCTAAACTTGCACCAACGGCGCCTAATACATCACCATCATTCTCATCATCGGATGAAATTACTGAGCTAATTATTTGTGTATCGTTGTAATAGCCTTTCGGGAATAAAGGGCGAAGGACACGGTCAATTAATCGACTAGATAAAATCTCTTTTTCGTTTGATCTCCCTTCTCTCTTCATAAAACCACCAGGAAAACGTCCAGCAGCAGAAAAACTTTCTTTGTGGTCTACCGTTAAAGGGAAAAAATTCTGACCCGGTTTTGGTTCTTTGGCACTTACTGCGGTACATAACACCATCGTGTCGCCCATACGAACCACAACGGAACCATCGGCCTGCTTTGCTATTCTACCTGTCTCGACTGAGAGTGTTTTGCCTGGTGCAAATTCAATACTTCTAAAATCTTCTTTCATTATTTGTCTCATTTGTTGCTTTATCCCACAAACATAGATGTTTTGTGAGAGAAAATATTTATAAAAAAAGCTCCTGTGTGGAGCCTTTCGATTTATTTACGAATACCAAGTTCTTTTATAAGAACTCTGTACTTTTCGATATCGTTTTTCATTAAATAATTAAGTAAACGACGTCGTTTACCTACTAACTTAAGCAAACCTCTTCGTGAGGAATGGTCTTTTTTATTAATCTTTAAGTGTTCTGTAAGATGATTAATTCGGTGGGTAAATAAGGCAATTTGCCCTTCGGTTGAACCAGTATTGGTACTGTCACCACCAAAGTTGGTGAAAAGTTCTTTTTTTTCTTCTGCGGTTATGCTCATGTAATTGGAATGTTATCAATTCTATATTAGTCTTAAAATATACGCTTTTTTATGCAACAGAACAATAAATCTAAACAGCCACTTGAAAATTAAATATGTCGTTTTTCTAATATTTCTAGACTTTTCTTCATATCTAAATTTAACTGGGTCACTAATTCATTTGAACTAGTGAACTTTTGTTCATCACGAATTCGATCTATTAAGAATACTCTAAGATTTTGCCCATAAATCTGTTCATTGAATGAAAATATATGTACCTCAATACGTTGATTTTGCCCATTAAAAGTAGGTCTATTACCTATGTTCATCATCCCTTTATATATGTGGTCATCTACTTGCGCAAGAACCGCATAGATACCCTCTCTTGGTATGAGCTTATCTCTATGACTTAATTGAATGTTCGCTGTTGGGAATCCAATGGTTCTACCTCGTTCGTCACCATGCACTACTACACCCTCAAAGCTATATGGCCTCCCCAACAATTCTTCTGCTTTGATTGCATTTCCATGTATCTCTAACGATTGGCGAATCTTAGTACTACTAATCGTTAAATCACCCATTTCTTTTTTGTCCACAATCTCAACCTCAAAGTTTAGATGTGAAGACATTTTCTGCAAGGTTTGAGCATTCCCATCTCTATTCTTTCCAAAGTGATGATCATACCCTATAATGAAATATGATAGGCCAATTTTAGCGGATAGTATATTGGTTACAAATTCTTTTGAATTTTGTAGAGAAAAATCTCGTGTGAATGGGATGACACACAAAATATCTACACCTATTTCACTCAAAAGCCTTGAGCGTTCTTCTAGGGTCGTTAATAATTTGATACCATCATCGCCCGCATGAATAATACTTCTTGGATGTGGATCAAAACTAACTACTACACTTCTACATTTATGTTCTTTAGCCTTTTGTACAAGCCGCGTCATCAGAGACAAATGACCTTGATGTATTCCATCAAATGTACCTACTGTCAGTACTGTATCCTTTTGGTAAAGGATGTCATCGATGTAGCAAATCTCTGTCATACATTCAAAAAAATTAAAGAGAATATTATTTAATCAAAGAATCAAATACACTGATTTCTAAAGCTTTATCGGCTTCTAAATCACCAATTTTACTTCTTTTTAACCCGCAAAGATGAGCACGTGATCCTAATGCAATTCCAAGATCATGGGCTATGCTACGAATATAAGTTCCTTTAGAGCAGCTGATAGTAAGTTCTAATGTATCATCCTTAAATGAGTGAATATGACTTGAATAAATGTGAACAGGCCGTGATTCTAACGCAATAGTTTTACCTTTACGTGCCAATTCATACAGCTTTTTACCATCTCTTTTTAACGCTGAGTACATAGGTGGTATTTGTTGAATTTCACCGTTAAAATGAGAAAGTAAAACCCGTTGAATATCTTGTACATTGATATGTGTAAAGTCGGCTATCTCATCGACTTCTGTTTCAGCGTCATAGCTTGGCGTGCTAGCACCAAACTTAATCTGGGCAACATATTCTTTGGTCTGTGACTGAATTTGATCGATACTTTTCGTGGCTTTTCCAAAGCACAATACCAACAACCCTACAGCCATAGGATCCAAAGTCCCAGCATGTCCTACCTTTTTTCTTTGGATTCTAGAACGAACATATTTAACCACATCAAAACTAGTCCAACCCAATGGTTTATTCACTAGTAGTATACCATCTAAAGTATCTTTGGCTTCAAATTTAGACGGAAAGTTTAACGAGTTAAAAATTGGAAAATCAGTCCATTGCATACAACTAGCGTAATCACCTATTTACTTCTTATCTATTTTTTTAAACAGCTGTTCTATAGAGTCTACGTATTCGCTAGTATCGTCTTCATAAAAATGAAGCTCTGGTATTTTTCGTACTTGATTTCGAATCCGAGAGGCTAACTCAAATTTGATCTGCTTTTGCTGATCGTCTAGATACGAATATATTGTTTTGGGATCACGATTTGGCGAAAAAACACTTAAGTAAACCTTAGCTATCGATAAATCAGGGCTTAACTGCACTTTAGTGATGGTTACGAAACACCCATCGGGTTGGAAGTTGCGCTGTATAATTTCACCTAAATCTCGACGAAATAATTCATTTAACCGTTGTAAGCGGATACTCATGCTAATTTGATTCGTCTAAGGTTCGTTTTTCTTCGGTCATTTTATAGCTTTCAAAGGAATCTCCAACCTTTAAGTCATTATAATTCCGAATACTGATTCCACATTCGTAACCAGAACTCACCTCTTTTACATCTTCCTTGAAACGTTTTAAAGCTCCAATTTCACCATCATAGATGACAACTCCATCTCGTATGATGCGGAGTGGGTTGTTTCGGTCAATTTTACCATCAGTAACATAACATCCTGCAATGGTTCCTACCTTTGATACTTTGAATATCTCTCGCACTTCTACAGAACCCATGATCTGTTCTTTTATTTCAGGAGATAACAGGCCTTCAAGTGCATCTCGTACTTCATCCACCGCATCATAGATTACACTGAATAATCGTATATCGATTTCCTCATTCTCCGCAAGTTTTCTAGCCTGTGCGGTAGGTCGAACTTGGAAACCAATAATAATAGCATCGGATGCAGAAGCCAAAAGAACGTCCGATTCTGATATGGCACCAGCACCTGTGTGAATAATACTCACAGATACTTCTTCGGTTCCTAATTTTTGCAGTGCACCAGATAGAGCTTCAATTGAGCCATCTACATCTGCTTTAATAATGATGTTGAGCTCAGATACTTCACCTAGAGCCATTCTTCTGGATAAGTCATCCAGAGTCATATGTTTGGTTTTTCTAAGCGCTTGTTCACGACGAATTTGTTGGCGTTGATTCGCTATTTCTTTTGCAGCTTTTTCGTCAGTTGCAACACGTATTTTATCACCTGCTTGAGGCATTTCATCAAATCCTGTTAGCTGTACAGGTGTTGCGGGTCCAGCTTCTGTGATTCGTACACCTAAGTCGTTCTCCATTGCTCGAACTCTACCATAACAAGGTCCAGCGACAAATGGATCCCCCACTCTTAATGTACCATTCTGAACCAAGATATTTGCCACAATACCTTTACCCTTGTCTAATCTAGATTCGAGTACAACGCCATCTGCACGACGATCGGGGTTAGCCTTTAATTCCAATAATTCTGCTTCAATCACCACTTTTTCAAGTAAATCGGCAATTCCCATACCCGTTTTGGCTGACACCAATGCGAACTGTGTAGATCCTCCCCAGTCCTCTACAATAACCGAATGGTCGGATAATTGCTGCTTTATCTTATCTGGTGAAGCACCGGGTTTGTCCATTTTATTAATGGCAACTACCATTGGGACGCCAGCCGCTTTCGCGTGATTAATCGCTTCAATAGTTTGAGGCATAACCGAGTCATCAGCAGCTACAACTAGAATTACGATATCAGTTGCTTGTGCTCCACGTGAACGCATAGCGGTGAACGCCTCGTGACCTGGTGTATCTAGGAAGGTGATTTTCTTTTCGTTATGTAATACCTCATAGGCTCCAACATGCTGAGTGATACCCCCAGCTTCTCCTTCTGCGACTCGTGCTTCTCGGATATAATCTAACAAAGAGGTCTTTCCGTGATCAACATGCCCCATTACCGTTATAATGGGTGCTCTACCTTGCAAATCAGCTTCGTCATCGACTTCTTCTTCGAACTCTTCAACCATTTCCTCTGCATCGATAAAGACAACTTCTTTACCAAACTCCTCAGAAACTAATTCAATTGTTCCGGCATCTAAACGTTGATTAATCGTAATCATGAGTCCAATACTCATGCAGGCAGAAATGATATCTGTCACACTTACCTCAAGTTCTTCTGCCAAGTCATTCGCCGTTATAAACTCAGTAACCTCGATAACTGAATTACCTTGCGCATCTTGTTCTTGTAGTAACTGTAATTCCTCTTCTCTTTCTTCCTTACGCTGTCTTCTTCTCTTGCCTCTTTTATTTCCGACCGTAGAACCACCCTGAATTTTTTTCAGCGTTTCTTTCATCATACGATCTACATCAATCTCATCTACTTCGTTTTTACTAACCTTCTTTTTCGACTTCTTCTTAGTAGTTACTGTTGGTTTGGTGGTAGATTTTTCTTGGGTACCTGCTGGTGTATCAGGTCGGTCCTTTTTGCGCTTTCTCTTCTTTCTAGGTAGTCCATCAGAACTTATATCACTAGTAAATGCAGCTTTACCTAATACTTTTGTTCCTTTTAGTTTACCAGCACGCCCTCGAATGATGTCTTCTTCACTCTCTATTTCCGATGTTGGTTTCTGAGGCGAAGTAGTCTCCTCAGCCATTTCCTCATCGTCTTGTTTTGCTTCTACTAATGTCTGTTCATCCTTACCCTCTTTGGATGCATCTTCACTATTGGATTCAGTAGTTTGCTCGGTTAATGCACTAGCTACAGTCGTTTTAGATTCAGAAGTCTGCTTTTGAGCCTCATTAGTTTCTTTTAGCTCATTAGATGCACCTTCGTAATCAGAATTTTTAGAGGCCGAGGAGCTTGTTATTTTTTCTTCTACAACCTCAGTAACGCTCTCTACTGGTTCGTTTTTTTCAGTAGGTGGCTCTACATCAACTTCAACTTTATCTTCAGCAATATGAAGTTCGCGAGAGGTTTCTTCAGTTACCTCTGCTTGGCTAGGAGCGGAATCCTCATCCATGGGTTCAAGTCTACCAAGCAGATCCTCTTCAATTGAGGCTGTAGGAGTTTTATCTTCTGGATCTTCGTCTTCTAATGGCTCCAAAAATTGATCTACCGTAACACTGTCATTACGCTGATTCATCATTTGATTGCGTCTAGACTCGTAAGCTTCTTTAGCACGTTCATGATCTGCGCTTTTGGCTTTATCTTCCCCATAAACCTGCTCTAAGACAACATACATGTCAGGTGTAATCTTAAAGTTTGGACGATTGGAGGCAGTAAGTCCTTTGTCTTCTAATGTATCTACGATGGATTGAGTAGATACATTGAATTCTGAAGCTACTTTGAATAACGGTTTGGGTCTATTTATGGGCATGTATAAGTGTTTTGTATACGGTCTAAACTACCAATTTATGATTGAATTGTATAATTCTAATCCTCAAATTCGTAGGCAATGACTTCAATAATTTTACGAGCCAATGCTTCATCTATTTCATCGTTGGTTCGACTAATAATTTCTTCGGCACTCAGTTCCAACACCGCACGAGCCGTATCACAACCAATTGAAAAAAGAAGTTGAATGGTTTCATCACCAAAATCATCCGTGAACTCAGCTAAATCGATATCATCCTCTTCTTCTACTTCTCGATAAACATCAATTTCACATTCCGATAATTTTGAAGCAAGTCGAATGTTAACACCCCCTTTACCAATAGCTTTAGAAACCTGATCAGCAGGTACTAAAACACTAGCCTTTTCTCCCTTTTCGTCTAACTCAACTTTCATCACGTCAGCAGGTTGAAGTGCTCTCTTAATGAATTCAACTCGATCTTTGGTGTAATTGATTACATCAATATTCTCATTCTGTAATTCTCGAACAATCGCATGAATTCGAATTCCTTTCATGCCAACACAAGCGCCAACGGGATCGATTCGCTCATCATGTGACTGAACAGCCACTTTGGAACGATCTCCAGGGGCTCGGGCTACTTTGACTAAGTCGATAATACCGTCAAATACTTCAGGTATCTCATTTTCAAATAAACGTTCTAAAAAGAGTTCAGAAGTCCTAGAAATTATTACGGTTGGGTTACCATTTTTCATATGCACACCCGTTACAACTGCACGAATGGTGTCCCCTTTCCGGTATCGGTCTTTATAAATTTGTTCATTTCGAGGTAGTAAGAGTTCAACCCCATTATGATTCACAAGAATATCTTTATTATGTCGCACCTGATATACATCACCCAGAATGATTTCGCCTACTCGATCGGTATAATCTTCATAGATATTGTCTTTCTCAATTTCACGGATGCGTTGCGCTAACTGTTGACGAGCCATATTCACCGCTCTGCGACCAAAATCCAAAATGTTAACTTCCTGAGCTAACTCATCGTATAATTCGATGTCAGGATCAATTTTTTGGGCATCTTCTAAAGATATTTCACCAACTGGATCCGCTAATTCTTCGGAGGGTACAACTTCCTGTACATGCAGAATTTGAATTTCTCCTCTATCCGCATTCAAAATCACCGAAAACGCGTCATCCGTTTCGTATTTCTTTCGAATCATTGTTCTAAATACATCTTCCAATATGGTTAACAGAAGATCTCGATCAATACCTTTTTCCTTTGCTATTTCAGCAAAAGAGGAAATAATTTGTTTAGAAAAATCAGGCTGCATTGAGGTGAAATTTAAAGTTAGATTGTAGGGATAATTTTGGCTTCAATAATGTGAGCGAAGGGAATTACTATGGTATCATCTTCAACGATTAGTTGAATGTTCATGGAGTCAACATCCTTTAATTGCCCCATGACTTTATCAACTTCTTCATTGTCTTTTCGATATCGCACTCTGCAGGTACGACCTAGGTTCTTGGGATATTGACGAATATCACTCAAAGGTCTACTTAACCCAGGTGAGGAAACATTGAGCCGATAGCGACCTAGTTCTACATCAAATGCCTCAAGTAAAAAGCCTAATTCACGGCTTATTTTAGAACAAACATCAATGGATAAATCCTCCTCTTCTTTGTCGAGATAAATCCACAACTCCATGGGCGTAGTGTGTTTGATTTCCACATCTACCACAAACACACCGTGCGAGGAAGCACATTGCTGTGCTAATTCGAAGATTTTTTCCGT